>MDSZ01057403.1_pt1 | contig 10872 bp, 10 predicted proteins | sample 811201 | NCBI WGS metagenome assembly MDSZ01 (sample SAMN05326647, study PRJNA326480) | marine metagenome | isolation source: seawater | place: Indian Ocean: North | collected 2010
AGTGTTTTTGCAGCAGAATTTATAATTTGATCAATTGCTTGCATAGAAAAATTAAAAGTCATAAATTCAAGGATAGGACTTAATCCCTTAAAGGCTGCACCAACTGCTAATCCAGTAAATCCATGTTCAGAAATAGGAGTATCAAGCACTCTTTCTTTTCCAAATTCTTCTAAAAGACCTTGAGTAACTTTATATGCACCTTGATATTCAGCAACCTCCTCACCAAGTATGAAAACTTTTTTATCTTTTCTCATTTCTTCAGCTATTGTGTCTCTTATAGCTTGACGCATAGTAATTTCTTCTGAACTTAATTTTTTATCTTCTTTTATATTAAGTATTTTTTTATCAGATATATTATCCTTCTTTTTATCAATATTAGTCTTGGTAACTTTTTCAATTTTCTTTTCTTCAGTAATTTTTTTGATAGGCAATTCTTTTTTTACTGCAATTTCTTCATTTGGTTCTCCAATAATAGCAATAGCTTTATTTACTGGGATATTTACTTCTCCTTCTTTAAATAAAAGATCAAGAACAACACCTTCATCTACTGCCTCCACTTCCATTGTTGCTTTATCTGTTTCAATTTCTGCAATCAGGTCACCAGCTTTAACAGAGTCACCTTTTTTTATTAACCATTTAGATAGATTTCCTTCTGTCATTGTTGGTGATAATGCAGGCATTAAAATTTCGGTACTCATAATTTATAAATATACATCCGTATAAAGCTCACTACTCTTTGGAAAAGGACTATTGGTAGCAAATTCAGCAGCATTTTTAATTTCATCTAATGTTTCTTTGTTAATTTTTTCAATTTCTTTTTCAGTTGCAAATTTTTTATTTAATATTTCTGATTTAACAATTTCTATTGGATCAGTTTCTTTATAATTTTCTAATTCTTCTTTTGTTCGGTACTTTGCAGGATCTGACATTGAATGACCTCTATATCGATAAGTTTGAACTTCTATTATATAGGGCCCATTACCATCTCTCACATACTTTCCTGCTTTATCAGCTGCTTCAAAAACTTTAAAAACATTCATTCCATCAACTTTTTCACCAGGAATTCCAAAAGCTTCACCTCTTCTAAATAAATCTGAACCAGCTGCAGCTCTATCTACAGATGTACCCATTCCATATTTATTATTTTCAATTATATATAAAACTGGTAATTTCCATAGTGCTGCAAGATTAAAAGCTTCAAAAACTTGTCCGTTATTCATAGCTCCATCTCCAATATATGTTCTGCAAATATTTTTTTCTTTATTATACTTATGTGTAAAGGCAATACCTGTGCCAATAGGAACTTGTGCTCCTACGATACCATGCCCACCATAAAAATTATTATCTTTAGAAAACATATGCATAGATCCACCCTTGCCCGCAGAGTAACCATCTTCTCTTCCTGTAAGTTCAGCCATTATTCTTTTTGGATCTAGTCCTCTGGCAATCATGTGGCCATGATCTCTGTAAGTTGTAACAACTGAGTCATTTTTATCTATTGTCATTAAAACACCAACTACAACTGCTTCTTGACCTATATAGAGATGACAAAATCCACCAATATGGCCCATACCATATAACTGTGCTGCTCTTTCTTCAAACCTTCTAATTTTAAGCATGTAAGAATATATTTTAATATAATCTGTTTTTTTTAGTTTTTTCATATTGCTATAGTAAATAAATAGATCGATTTTTTATCAAAAAAAACAATTTATTCCATAATTATTACTGTTTCATTTTGGCTTGAAAATCCAGTAACTTTTCTGAATGTTTCATCTAAATAGTCTAAATCTATAGTGTTTGGCTGTAATCTTTTTATTCGATCTAAATAAAAATCATTCTTTTTCTGTAAATCAGTTAATTTGTATTCATAATTTTGATTTAAATTTTTAAGTTTAAAATATTGCAGAATACCCCTTTCTCCATTTATCAAAAAATATAGAAGATATATAAATAAGAAAAATGTAAACAAAAAAGAAAAATAGAAGTAAAACTTATTTTTTAATACTAAAGATTTGTTCATTATCAAATATTAGCATATTTCGATTGGTAATCGTCAAATATTTTTTAAAATTGATCTTCCTGCATAATTTGCAGAATGACCAATTTCTTCCTCAATCCTTAATAATTGATTATATTTAGCAGTTCTATCAGTTCGAGAAAGTGAACCAGTTTTAATTTGCCCAGACGATATTCCAACTGCAATGTCTGCAATGGTGGTATCTTCTGTTTCACCTGAACGATGGGAAATAACAGTCGAAAAATCATTTTGTTTTGCCAATTGAATTGCGTCTAGAGTTTCTTTTAGAGTTCCGATTTGATTAACTTTTACTAAAATAGAATTACCAGCATTTTCATCAATACCTCTTTGAAGCCTTTTTTTATTTGTTACAAATAAATCATCACCAACTAATTGAATTTTATTACCAAGACTATTAGTCAAATTAGTCCAACCCTCCCAATCATCCTCTGCCATTCCATCTTCAATAGAATATATTGGGTAAGACTTAACTAACTTTTCAAGATAAATAATCATATCTTCAGAATTTAGATTTAAATTTTCTCCTTTAAGATCATATTTACCCTCTCTATAGAATTCAGTAGATGCAACATCTAATGATAGATAAATGTCTTTCCCTGGTTTAAAACCAGCATCATTAACAGATTGAAGAATTGTATCAATTACTTCACTGGAACTATTTATATTAGGGGCAAATCCTCCCTCATCTCCCACATTTGTATTTAAATTTTTTGATTTTAATAATGATTTAAGAGAGTGAAATATTTCAGTCCCCCAACGCAAACCTTCTGAAAACTTACTAGCTCCAACTGGTGCTATCATAAACTCTTGAATATCTACATCATTATCAGCATGAGATCCGCCATTAATTATGTTCATCATAGGAACTGGTAAAGTCATACTATTTGAGTCTGCTAAAAATAAATAAAATTCTTTTTTTTGAAAACAAGCTAAACATTTTGCAAATGCAAGGCTGGTTGCTAATGTTGCATTTGCTCCAAGATTTGATTTATTTTCTGTTCCATCTAATTCAATTAGATATTTATCAAAAGTATTTATATCAGAAAATTCTTTATCTTTTATCTCCTCAAAAATAATTTTGTTTATATTTTCAATCGCTTTTAAAACTCCCTTACCTTTAAATCTAGTAATATCTTCGTCACGAAGCTCTAAAGCTTCATGTATGCCTGTAGAAGCACCACTAGGAACTGCTGCTCTTCCAAAACTATTATCATCAAATATTACATCACATTCTACAGTTGGGTTGCCCCTACTATCAATTATCTGTCTTGCTTTTATATTTTTAATTTTTGCCATGTTTTTTTGCTATTTGATCAAATTCTTTTAAATCTTCTAGTAAATTCTTTAAATCATTTAACTTCAACATATTAGAGCCATCGCTTGGAGCATTATCTGGATCATCATGTGTTTCTAAGAATATACCTGCAACACCTATGGAAACTGCAGCTTTGCATAATGATGGAATAAATTCTCTATTTCCTCCACTCTTATGACCTAATCCTCCAGGCTGTTGAACAGAATGTGTTCCGTCAAATATTATTGGATAAAGAAATTCCTTCATAATATCTATACCTTTAAAGTCATTAACTAAATTATTATATCCAAAGGTTGTGCCTCTTTCAGTTATCATGATTTTATTATTTTTTACAGATTGTATTTTCTCAAAAATATTTTTTACATCTCTTGGTGCTAAAAATTGACCTTTCTTAACATTTATAATTTTATTTGTATTTGCAGCTGATAATATTAGATCCGTTTGACGGCATAAAAAAGCTGGTATCTGAATAATATCAATAATATTGTTATCATTCAGTAAATTACATTGGTCTATATTATGCACATCAGTTATAATTGGGCAATTAAATTCGTTTTTAATTTTTTCAAAAATTTTTAAACCTTCATTTAATGAAACTCCTCTATTACTATTAATGCTTGACCTATTAGCTTTATCAAAACTTGATTTAAAAATATAATTTATTTTAATTTCTTGAGAAATTTTATTGATTTCCTCTGCCATTTTCAGAGCATGATTTTCATTTTCTAAAACACATGGTCCTGCAATTAAAACGAAGGGTAAATTGTTTGAAATAGAAAAATTATTTAAGTTAATTTTTATCATTTTTTACAATTCTTTATAAAAGATACGAATAACGGATGTGGATCTAAAGGTCTAGATTTTAATTCAGGATGGAATTGGACACCAATAAACCATTTATGAGACTTACTTTCTAATACTTCAGGTAATAAACCATCTGGAGACATGCCAGAAAAAACATAACCTTTATTTTTAAATTTGGATATATATTTTTCATTTACTTCATATCTGTGTCGATGCCTTTCATTAATTATATTTTTTTTATAAATTGAGTATATTAATGTATTTTTCTTTAGTTTAGCTCTGTAGGATCCAAGTCTCATTGTGCCGCCCTTTTCGCTATTTTTACTTCTAACTTCGATTTTATTACCCTTAGTCCATTCTGTCATAAGACCAACTACAGAATATGAATTGGAAACAAATTCAGAAGAATTTGCATTCTTTAATTTTAAAACATTTCTTGCAATTTCTATAACTGCTAATTGCATTCCTAAACAAATACCAAAGAATGGAATGTTTCTTTCTCTTGCATAACGTATAGCTTCAATTTTTCCTTTTATCCCCCTTGAACCAAATCCTCCCGGTACTAAAATACCATTACAATCATTTAAATTTTTATTAGTGTTATTTTTATTTAATTTTTCTGCATTTACCCATTTAATTTTAACCATAGTTGAATTTTCTATTCCACCATGAATTAGAGCTTCATTTAGAGATTTATAACTATCTTTGAGATTAGTATATTTTCCAACTACTCCTATAGTAACCTCAAATTTTTTATTATTAATTTTTTTTAGTAAGTTATTCCAAGGCTTAAGATTCAAAGGATATTTGTTTGGATTATAATTTAAGTGTTTTAAGAGAATTTTATCAAGTCCAAATTTTGAGTACAAAGAAGGTACTTCATAAATAGAATTAGCATTTAAAGCAGGTATAACTGAGTCTTTCTTAACATTACAAAATAATGAAATTTTAGAAATAGAATCTTTATCAATCGGCCTTTCAGATCTGCACATAATTATATCTGGCTGTATACCAGCATTTAAAAGTTCTTTAACAGAGTGTTGAGTAGGTTTTGTTTTTAATTCTCCAGCAGAACTCAGATACGGAATATATGTCATATGAATTAATGCAGAAGAAATATTTCGATTATTTCTGATTTGTCTGATTGCTTCTAAAAAAGGCAAAGACTCAATATCTCCTACAGTTCCACCTATTTCATAAATAACAATATTTTCTTTATTGATGTCACTATTAATAAAATTTTTTATTTCATTCGTTACATGAGGAATGACTTGAATAGTAGCTCCAAGGTAGTCCCCTTTTCTCTCTTTATTAAGAACATTTGAATAAATCTTTCCAGAAGATATACTGTCAGTTTTTTTAGCCGATTGATTTGTAAATCTCTCGTAATGACCTAAGTCTAAATCAGTTTCTGCACCATCGTCAGTAACATAAACTTCGCCATGTTGATAAGGACTCATTGTACCAGGATCTACATTTAAATAAGGATCAAGCTTTCTTATTCTAACTTTAAATTTTCTAGACTTTAGGAGAGTTGCTATTGCTGCTGAGGCAATACCTTTACCAAGTGATGACGCCACACCTCCCGTAATAAAAACAAAATGCATTACGGAATACCCTGATATATAAAATAGATGTTATATCAAGATATATTAATTAATTATTTTCAGGAATAGCTGGTTCTTCTAAGGCATCTTGCTCAGAGTCCAAAGAAGGTAGAGATTCCAATACATTTCTATCAGAACCAACAGATGCCGTTATAGTTAAAACAACACTCATAACCATAAAAAGAGTGGCAGTAATCGCAGTTAATCTAGATAAAAGGTTTGCAGAGCCACGAGCAGACATCATTCCACCAAATGTTCCTCCTCCAAGTCCTAGACCTTCATTATCAGAACCTTGAAGCAACACTAATACTACAAGTAATAATGCTAAAACTAACTGGATTATAATTAATGTTGTCATAAAAGAAGTCTTATATTTATTACTTTATATATATCAAGTTATAATTATCTAATTATATTGTTAAATTCGTCTATTTTTAGTGAAGATCCACCGATTAAACATCCTGCAACAGATTTTAATTCAGTAATTTTTTTTGAATTTGATGAATTTACTGAGCCACCATATAAAACTCTATAATTGTTTAATTTTGAGTCTATATTTTTAATAGCATTATGCACCATATTAATTTCATCTAAAGTTGGAGTCAAACCTGTACCAATTGCCCAAATTGGTTCATAAGCGATAATTGTATTTTGATCACTACTAATGTCTGGTATGCCATCTAAAATTTGTTTTTTTAAAACATCTATTGTTTCATTATTTTTTTTTTGATCTAATGTTTCTCCTATACAGATAATAGGAATAATTTCATTTTTAATTAAGTTACTAACCTTTATATTTATAGTAATATTATCTTCATTAAAATTTTGTCTTCTTTCAGAGTGACCAACAATACAAAAAGATACATCTAAATCACGTAGCATTTCAGCTGAAAATTCACCTGTATAAGCTCCTTTGTTATAACGAGAGACATCTTGGGCACCAGAAAAAAGATTTTCTTTATTATTGTTCATTTTATTTAAATAAAGGCTTGGCGGGCAGATAACTACACAATTAGCTCTATTTACTTTTAATTCATCAAAATATGCTTTTATAAAGGCTAAATTTCCATTCAATTTCCAATTAGCAATAAAAAAAGCTGAAAAATTCTTCAGATTTAACATTATTACTTTTATTTATAGAAACTAATATTGTAGAAGCAATAAAAATTTAATGAGATCAATTAGAAAATCATGGATAGGTATTGTTTTAGCCATTTTATTTGGCTTAAGTTTATTTTTTTTCAGAGGATCACAACGCTACTCAAATTTATTTAACTCAGATAATATAATAGCTTCAGTATCTGGTACTGCTATTTCTACTACAAAATTTATGAGAGCTTTTGAAATGAATATAAATCAGTTTGGTCAAATGCTGGGTAAAGAATTAACAGGTGATGAAATTAGGTCATTTCAAATACATCAACTTGTTATTCAAAACCTTATAAACAATGCAGTGTTTGAAAATGAATTTGAAAAATTGAATTTTTTGATTGATGACTCAATAGTAGCGAAAAAAACTAAGCAAAGGTTCCCAAATTTATATTCTAATAATAAAATTAATGAGGAAAACCTTAATACCTTTTTAAGGCAACAAAGATTAAAAATAGAAGATTTAGTTAACATAATTAGTTACGAAACTAAAGCAAATATATTTGACGACTTACTATTTGAAAATAAATATCCAAATTTTTTTCAAAATAAAATTGATTTAAGTGACTCTCAATCAAGAGAAATTGAAATGATTGAAATAAATCTCGAGAAAATTGAACTTAATGAAATAGATTTAAATTTAATTAATAAACAAAGTTCAGAAATATTAGATTTTTATGAAAAAAATAAAAATAATTACATGACAGAAGAAACAAGAGATATTTCTTACATAGTTTTAAAAAAAGATAATTACAAAAAACGATTTGAGCCAACTGACTCTGATATGCAAAATTACTATAATGAAAATCAAGAATTATTTATTATCCCTGAAAAAAGAAGTTTTATTCAATTTAATTTCAAATCAAAAGATGAAGCTGAACTATTTAGACAAAAAATAATAGGATATGAAGAAGACGATATCATCAATTTAGCTAATGTTGAAAAAATAATCTTTAATGAATTTGATCAATTAAGTAAATTCCAAGTTCTTGATGAACTATCTACGCCTATCTTTCAATTGAATGAAAGAAATTTATCAAATGTTATTGAAACAACTCTTGCTAATCATGTAATTTATTTAAAAAAAATATATCCTGAGCGACAACAAACCTTAATAGAGATAAAAGATAAAATATCAGAAACTCTTACAAGTGTTGAAGTTGATAATTTCTTTAATGATTTAAAAGTTAATATTAATCAACAAATACTAAATGGTTTATCGATTCAAGAAATTTCTGATAATAACTCTTTAACAATAAATAATATAAACAAAGCAATATTTTCAGAAGAAAGCAATGATGAAATTGAAAAAGAAATAATAAAAACATCTTTTTCTCTAAATAAGGACTTTACAAGTGATTTAATAGATTATGATGAACAGAATTCTTTTATTATTTTTGTGAATAATATTTTTCCATCAGAACCCAAGAAAATAGATGAAGTGTATGAAAAATTAAGAAATGATTGGATAAATTCAAAAAGAATTGAGTCAGTGAAAGAAATATTTGAGAGTTTTAAAACAAATAATAACCTGAAACAGTTTGAAAAATTGTTTGGTGTAAATTCTAAAAATATTGAAATTACTTTCAAAGATAGTAAATTTCCATATGATCTTAATACAAATATCTTTAACACTAAAGTAGAAGATATAACTTATTCAATAATTGAAAACAAAGCATACTTTATCAAAATTTTAAATATTAACTTCCCTGAAAACCCTGAAACAAAAAATGAAATTAACTTAAATTCAGAGTTTAAAAATGCATTTGGTAATGAGATTATAAAAACTAAAAAAATATCTTTAAATGATGAACTACTAAATGGTCTTTTATCTCAGTATAAATGATTGTTGAAAAAAAAAAATTTATATCAAATTATAATAAAGGCATTCCCCAATTATTAAAAAAAAATTTAATAGCTGATATTGAAACACCCTTTTCATCATTAAAAAAAATTAGTAAGGGTGAAAAATATTCATTTTTATTAGAATCAGTTGAAGGTGGCAGTAAAAGAGGAAGGTATTCTTTATTAGGTTGTGATCCAGATTTGATATGGAATGTAAATAAAGGCAAGTCTTCTATTAAATATTTTGGAAATAATTATAATTACATTCTAAATAAAGATCCTCTTCAAGCATTACGAGAATTAATTAATTTATCAAAATTTAAAAATACCAATGAAGATGTTCCATACCCTACATTAGTCGGTTATTTAGGATATCCAATGATAAAATTCATGGAGGATATTAAATTATTAAATAGAGATAATATTAAAATTCCTGATGCAACCTTAATTAGACCAAAAATTGTGGCAGTATTTGATAATATAAAAGACATCATATCTATAATGACAGTAACATATCCAACCAAAAATATAACAGCAGAAAAAGCCTTTAAAAATGCAAATTTACTTTTAAACAAAACAATTCAAAAATTAGAAAGAAGTATCTTAAATATTACAAGTAAAAAAATAAAAAAAAGAAAATTAAATTTTAAATCTAATTTTACAAAAAAACAATTTTTTCAAGTTGTTAAAAAAGCTAAGAAATATATTGAAGAAGGAGATATATTTCAGGTAGTACCCTCTCAAAGATTTGAAACAAATTATGATCTTAAGGCAATTGACTTATACAGATCTTTAAGACGTCTTAATCCATCTCCATATCTTGTAAATTTAAATTTTGACAAATATGGTATCGTAGCTTCTAGTCCAGAATTAATGGTTCAACTAAGAAATCAAAAAGTTACTATAAGACCTATCGCCGGAACAAGAAGAAGAGGAAAAAATATTGCTGAAGATTTATCATTATCAAAAGATTTATTAAATGATCAAAAAGAATTAGCAGAACATTTAATGCTTTTAGATTTAGGAAGGAATGATGTTGGAAGAGTATCTAAAAAAGGCTCAGTTAAAGTTACTGAAAAAATGATTATAGAATATTATTCCCATGTAATGCATATTGTTTCAAATGTTGAGGGTTCTATTAATAATAAGTTAGACGCCATTGATGCATTAATAGCTGGATTTCCAGCAGGAACCGTATCTGGCGCGCCAAAAATAAGAGCAATGGAAATAATAGAAGAGTTAGAAAATCTAAATAGAAGTTTTTATGCAGGTTGTATGGGTTATTTTGATTCCAATGGTGACATGGATACTTGTATTAGTTTGAGAACAGGAATTGTTAAAGATAATAAATTATATATTCAAGCCGGTGCGGGAATTGTTTATGACTCAGTTCCTAAAAATGAACATCAAGAAATTTTAAATAAAGCTGGAGCTTTAATGGCTGCGGCTGAAGACTCATATAAATTTAATTTATGATATTAATAATTGATAACTATGATAGCTTTACTTATAATGTAAAACACTACTTATTAGATTTAAATCAAAAAGTAATTGTGTTTAGAAATGATAAAATTTCTATAAAAAAAATATTACAATTAAAACCCAAATCAATTGTAATTTCTCCAGGTCCGTGCACTCCAAACGAAGCTGGGATTAGTCTTAATATTGTTTCAGAATTATCTAGAAAATTTCCTATACTTGGAATTTGTCTAGGTCATCAAACTATTGGACAAGCATTTGGAGGAAAAATTATCAAATGCAAAGAAATTATGCACGGAAAAGTTGATACAATAAATCACTCTGGGCACTCTTTATTTAAAAATGTAGAAAAAAAATTTAAAGCTACTAGATATCACTCTCTTATTATTGATAAAAAAACTATGCCTAAAGATTTAATAATTACTGCTGAAACTAATAATAAGGTAATAATGGGTATTGCTCATAAAAAATTACCAATATACGGTCTACAATTTCATCCTGAAAGTATAGGTACTAATATGGGTAAAATAATTTTAAAAAATTTTTTAAACTTAGCAAAATAATGGATCAAACTTTAATATTAAATAAAATTCTCGATCAGCAAAATCTGAGTATTGATGAGAGCATGTATA
>MDSZ01040779.1_pt1 | contig 10871 bp, 8 predicted proteins | sample 811201 | NCBI WGS metagenome assembly MDSZ01 (sample SAMN05326647, study PRJNA326480) | marine metagenome | isolation source: seawater | place: Indian Ocean: North | collected 2010
TCTAGAGAAGCTAGTAGTAACTTTAAAGAACCAGTAGTGCTAGGTAATCAATTGGAAGGGTATCTTAATAGTATTTTAAATATCCTGTCTGGTATGGCAGATGATATGGCAGCTGCTAAAACTATCAAAGGTCATGCAATACCAAGAATAAATAAACGAGGGCTACAAGCTAAAGCTACTATAGGAGCATTAAGAAGAATAATTAATCCTAACGGACCATCACAACTCAAATCTAAAAAAGTATATACTGAGTAATGCCAAGTAAGTCTCAAATATCAGGTATAATAGCTAATCTTATAGGTAGATTACAGGGAGAAATCGAATCAAGAGTCGAAGAAGAATCATTAAAACTACTTAATAAGTTTTCTAATCAATGCCCTAAATCTGATGACTTAGTTAAGATAGCAAAAGTGCGAAATAATCTTTTAAGTAGTACTAATAAAATTTTAAAGATAGTTAACAGAATAGATTCTATACCTGGAAAGCTTCAAAAAGGTATTAGAGCAGCAAAAAGACTGATACGTTTACTTAAACGTAATCCCACAAAATTAGCTATAGGTAATCGCCCATCCTTTTCAGACTTCGATCGTGGAGGTTTATTTTCTACTAAAACAGCTGGATATACTACTACTCAAGCTGATAGATTAGTAGAAGGTAAAAAATTATTAGAAGATTTGCAAGATGACCTAGCTTCTGTAAGAGCGTTGGCTAGATCAATTAAACCTACCATAAGAAAAACCAGAGATATATTAGAAAATGTTAATGTTAGTGTAGCTAATTGTGCTGAAGAATTAGAACAAGAAGAATTAAAAGACGAGATACAAGGACTCTTAAGTGAAATAAGACCTCCAAAAAATTTAGAATTAGATACTTTAGGTACTGATGAATTAACTTTTAGAGCTAATAACGGCAAAGACTATGTATTAGGTATTATAGAAGATAATTCTTTAGATACTACTATACCTAGAAGAGTAGCAATAGCAAAAGATAATATAGGGGTAATAGTATTAAGAGGTCAACCCTCATTTAGTTCTAATACTGAAATACTATTAGACGAATTAAAATTTAGAATAAATAATCAACTTCCATAAACTAACTATTTATAATTATGAAACTGGAACAATTAAGAAAAGTAATAAGAGAAGAAGTAAAAACTGCTATGAGAGAAGAGCTTCAAGAAATATTAAATGAAGCCGTTCGAGTAGCTAGTAAACCAACAGGTAAAAAAATAACTTATAAACAACCTTCTTCAAAAAATCAAAATTCTATAACTGAAATGTTAAATCAGACTAAAGAATCTATGACATCTCAAGAATATAGAAACGTTTATACAGGTACTTCTGATATGGTAAGTAAGCCTAATTTTGCATCCTCAATGGCTAATTCTATGGGCATAGGAAATAACCAACCGGGAATAGATATAACTAAGTTAAATTTTGTAAAAAAAGCAGGAGAAGTATATAATAAAGCAATAGAAAAAGATAAACAAAAGTACGGAGTAGTATAAAATGGCATTCAATAGAAAGAAAATTTATCCTATAGATCTGCAGCCTAGAAAAGCAATAGGGGTATCTCTACCTTTTTCTGGTAAGGCAGTTTTTAATTCTACTTTCGAAACTAAAGAAGCAGTTAAGGCTAATTTAATTAATTATCTTTTAACGGGACAAGGAGAGAGATATATGAATCCTCTTTTTGGTACGCCTATCCGTAATTTGTTATTTGAAAATATTGATCAAGGTACTATAACTGAAGTAGCTAATATAATTAATAGAGGTCTACAAGATTTTTTCCCTTCTGTTATAGTAACTGATTTTAAAGTTACAGGAGATCCAGATCGTAATTCAGTTTTTTTAGTACTTAAATATGCTATAAGAAGTACTAATATAAGTGATGAAGTAGTAATAAACTTTGAACAATAATGGCAGAAAAAAGAGATATAAAATACGTAGCTAGAGAATTTACAGATTTTAGACAGGAATTAATAGAATATGCTAAAAATTATTTTCCTGATTCTTATAATGATTTTTCACCTACAGCTCCTGGAACTATGTTTATAGAGATGGCTGCTTATGTAGGGGATATTCTTTCTTTTTATCAAGATACTCAATTACAGGAAACTTTCTTGCAATATGCAAAAGATCCCGGTAATTTATATAGTATGGCTTATATGATGGGTTATAGACCTAAAACAACTACGGTATCTGAAGTAGAATTAACTTTTACTCAAAATATAGGAGCAGACCCGGTTAGTAACCAGCCTAATTGGAATCAAGCTTTAGTAACTAGTGAGAATAGTATAGTTACCTCTACGGTATCAGGTAATAGTAAATTTTTTATAGAAAATAAAGTTGACTTTTCTTTTTCGAGTTCATTTGATCCTACTGATGTAGTAATTAGTGAAATAAGTAATGGCTTACCAAGTGAATTTCTTTTGACTAAAACCATAAAAGCTTTTTCAGGTGAGACTAAATCAGTAACTGTTAGTTACGGTCAAGCAGAAAAATTTGCAACTTACGTTTTAGAAGATGCTAATATTATAGGAATTTTGAGCATAATAGATGATACTGGAGCTGGTAATAATAGATGGTACGAAGTACCTTCATTAGGACAAGATACCGTTTTTGTAGAAGAAACAAACGTTGGAACTGATGCAGATAAAGTCCCTAATGTAATAAAATTGCAAAAAGTACCTAAGAGATTTGTAACACGTTTAAACTCTCAAGGTCAACTTACTATACAGTTTGGAGCCGGATTAGGTGAAAGCGACGATAGTGAAGTCTTTCCAAATCCTCAAAATGTAGGTTTAGGAACATTCCAAGGAATTACTAGATTAGATACAGCTTATGACCCATCTAATTTTACCTACTCCCAAGCTTATGGATTAGCTCCTTCTAATACTACTCTTACTATTACTTATTTAGTAGGAGGAGGTATAGCATCTAACGTTCCTGCTAATTCCTTAACTCAACTTTCTACAACTGCTAACTCTATAGATGGTGAAAATACTTACTTAAATACACTAGCGGTTAATAACTTAGAACCAGCAAGAGGAGGTAAAGATGGAGATACTTTAGAAGAAATAAGACAAAACTCTTTGAGAGCTTTTTCTGAACAGAGAAGAACAGTTACATTACAGGATTATACTGTTAGAGCTTTATCATTAAATCCTAAGTTTGGAACAGTAGCTAAAGTATACGTAACTCAAGATGAACTTACAAGTACTAAATCTCAAACTGATGCTATTATAGATAGTAACCCTTTATCTCTATCGATGTATGTATTAGCATATGATAATAATAAATTCTTAGTACCTGCAACACAGACTTTAAAAAATAACCTTAGAACTTATGTAGCTAACTATATGCCTATAACTGATGCCTTAAATATAAAAGATGCATTTGTTATAAACATAGGAATAGATTTTGATATTTTAGTTAGACCTAATTACAACGGAAGAGATGTATTAGTTGCTTGCTGTGACGCATTAAAAGAATATTTTGAAATAGGAAAATGGAATATTAATCAACCTATTAATATATCTTTTCTCTATACGTTATTAGATAAAGTTACAGGAGTTCAAACAGTTAGTAATATAAGAATAGAAAATAAACAAGGCGGTAACTACTCAGAATATGCGTATGATATTAAAGGAGCTACTAGAAATAATATAGTATACCCTTCTTATGATACTATGATTTTTGAAGTAAAATATCCTGAAGTAGATATAAAAGGAAGAACAACAGTACTATAAGATGGCAATATACAGAATTTTCCCGGACAAAGATACAATAATATACACTGAACAGTTAACAGGTAATGCTGGTAAAGATGAAATATTAGAATTAGCAGGTTACCCTTCTACTATAGACGGAGTTGGGCAAGCATCTAGAATTTTAATGAAATTTGAAACTGCTGATATTAATAACGTAATAAACAATAAAATCGGTGATTACAGTAGTTCAGCAGGATTAACGTTAGCAGAAAATCGTTTTAGCTCTAGTATTAGGTTATTTTTAGCAGATGCTACTGAATTACCTTTCGAGTACGAAGTAGAAGCTTATCCTATCTTTATTGCAGGTAGTGGTGAATGGGATAATGGAACAGGAAAATTTGGAGATTTACCTGTAAATACCTCAGGTGCTAGTTGGACCTACAGAAGTTCAGGACTAGTTAATGAATGGTCTACTCAAAATTTTACTACTCTTACCACTGCTTCATTTACTGAAGCTAAAGCTGGAGGAGGAAACTGGTATACAGGTTCTAAACTTAACGGAACTGTAGATGAGTCGATGGAATTTATTCAGAGTCATTCTATTTCTACTACTCATGATTTAAATATTAATGTGACACCTGCAGTAAGGCAAATTTATACAGGTAGTTTACCTAATAAAGGATTTTTATTAAAATTAGAAGATCAATATGAACATTATACATCTTCTTCAATCAAACTTAGATACTTTGGTATAGATACTAATACTATATACCCTCCTTACTTAGAGTTTGGATGGGATGATTCAACATACAATACAGGAAGTTTAAGCGTATTAGATACAGATGAATGTCATATTGAAGTAAAAAATAATAAAGGAAGGTATGTAGATAATGGTAAACAGAGATTTAGAGTTACTGCTAGACCTACATATCCAGTAAGAACTTTCACTACGTCTTCTGTATACCTTAACAATTTTGCTTTACCGACAGCTTCTTTTTATGGATTGAGAGACGAAAATACTGAAGAAATGGTTGTTGACTTTAATACTGAGTTTACCAAAATTAGTTGTGATCCTACCGGACCATTTTTTGATATTTACTTAGATGGATTGCAACCTGAACGATATTACCGAATATTAATTAAAACTGATATCAACGGTAGTAATGTAGTAGTAGATAATAAAAATATTTTTAAGGTAGTTAGAAATGGATAATTATAAAGTTCGATTAAGAAAAAATTCATTTAATTCGGATGAGTTTAAAAAAGTAGTAGATACTGAATTTAAAACTTTCGTTAAACCAGTAGAAATAGTAGATACCGATACTGTAGAAGAACTTTTTAGACTTTATGATAAACTATACTACACTATACCTGTTGAAGGAGAAAATAACTCACATCAATATATTCTAAAAAGAAGTTCTGAATTAACTGATTTAGAAAAAACATCTGAAGATCTACAACCATTTTTAGATGAAATTGCTCAGTTAAGACAGCAATTATTAGAAGCTAATGAAACTATTTTTAATATAGAAAATAACATAGATACTGATGAGTAGTATTGAATATCAAATATACGAGATACCTTCCGATGGTTTATCTGGATTTGGTGAAATCGAAGGTAAAGATTCTGCATTAGTTAGACAAGCAGAAATTACAAAAACTTTTGATCCTAATAATCATTTTATAGAGTTAAGTTATTTTACTCTTAATAACGTTAGAATAAACACTTTTGCTAATTACAGAGATTACTCTATCCTTACAGGTGATACCCAAAATGATTCAGCAGGTTCTAGCGAAGTAGTATTTGATGTAAAACAAGATTATTTAAAACGAGGTTTTCAAGGTCAGGAAGTAAAAGTAATTTATAACTTTTTAAATTATATTTATTCTGATGACTTTAATCCTCAAGATTTTTATATAGAAAGTATTTCTCCTGATAGAAAAGAAATAAGAATACTTCCAGTTAACTTAGATTCGAATGAAGTAGAAGAAATAACCGATACTATTATAGACCGTTTTGAAGATGATTTATTTTTACCTGATCTTACAGTTTATTTTAGAGATAATATATTCTTTAAAGTAGTTAACGTAGATAAAGAAACTTTTAGAGGAGAAAATACTGCAGTCTTATTAAAACTATACGAACCTCTACCGACTGCTATATCAGTAGGTAATAAACTTAATATAGTTGAAAAAATAAGCGATTCAGTTGCTTACGAGATCAATACAACTATTACACCTGATGAAATTAATGTTCCATATCTTAGAGGAGCCAATTTTAGTGCTGAAATACAAACTCAAGCAGTAGAACCTTCTCGATACTTTAGTTGTGATGAATTATTTAGTTTTCCAACTAATAACACTTATAGAGAATTAAATGCTCTATTAAACGAAAAAGGGGCTGAATTAGGAATAGACTATAGTGATTTTAGTAATTTTATTAACTTTTCTTCTGCTGAAGAAAGATTAAGAAATTTTAAATATAAATTAGATCTTATTGAGTCTTATCAAACTAGTTTAGATATAATTGAGAATACAAGCAGTACTTACACTCTTGCCGGAATCTCAGGAAGTAGAAATTATTATGAAGGTTTATTAAACGGTATAGTTAATAACTTCGATCACTATGAAAGACATTTATACTTTACTAGTGGTTCGACTGCATGGCCTAAATCAAATAATTTAAAACCTTTTATAAATAAACTATCTACTACTACTGAAGCCGAAACCTGGTACTCAGGAGAAATAAGTGATGCTATACTTTATGATGCTCAAAATCAAGATCTATTAGCTAATACTATACCTTCTTTCTTAAGAGAAGATAACGAAAATAGACCATATGAAATTTTTATCCATATGATAGCTCAACACTTCGATAATTTATGGATATATACTGATGCTATTTCTAAAAAATATGATGCTGATAATAGGCTAACAAGAGGAGTATCTAAAGATTTAATAGAAGATTTATTAAAAAACTTTGGAGTTAAGCTTTACACTAGTAACAGATCTCTAGAAGACTTATTTAAATATTTTACTTTTAGCAGTTATGAATTTGGCAACGAGCTTATAACTAACAATCAAATAGCTGAACCTACAGACATTACTTCAGAAAACGATTACCAAAAACAAATTTACAAAAGAATCTACCACAACCTTTCTCTTTTGATGAAATCTAAGGGTACTGAAAGAGGATTGAGAGCGTTAATAAACTGTTTTGGTATACCTTCTGATATTTTAAAAATAAGAGTTTTTGGAGGAAAAAATCGTACCAATTTACCATTTTTTGGAGGAGAAAGATCTATTACCGGTTCAATAGATAAGGTTAGATTAAATAATACAGGCAGTATAGTACCGGGGGATACGGTTTCTTTCTATACTACTATTTTAAACGATAGTAATGATTTTACTCAAGATTTGCATAGGGTAGAAATAGGATTTTCACCTACACATAATATAGATAATTATATAGTTTCCCAATCGGCTGTACTTTTCCCTAATGAACCTTTTAATTTAGACCAGTATATAGGTGATCCTAGAGGGTATGAATCTAATTCTTATTTCGATTTACGAGAACATTCTAAAGTAATTTTTGATAACGTAGAAGCTTATAACGTAAAAGATTTTGTAAGATTAATTAAATTTTTTGATAACGTTTTATTTAGGATGGTTAGAGATTTTGTTCCTGCAAGAACAGTAACTGATACAGGTATAATAATAAAATCTCATTTATTAGAAAGAAGTAAATTTAATGACCCAAGGATGACGTGGTCGCAATCTGAATTTACTAGCTCTATCGATACAGGATTTATATCAGGTAGTAACGCAGGAGCTTTTAGTAATATAGGTTTTTATAGTATTAATAATGAATTAGCTACTAGTCATTATAAAAAGGTAAGAACTCCTAGCGGTAGCAAATTCGTAAGATTAAATAATTTCGACTTAGATAATGCATCAGAAAAAGTTCAAATAGCTAGAAATTTCGAAGAAGCTAAATTTGATGGTGAATTTAAAAATAGTAAAATAAGAGTAACTAACGGTAACTTAAATGGTAATAATCCATTTTTGCAATTAGATTACCCTACTGTTACTTATAACGTTCAATTTTATTCTGAAATTCCTGATGATGTTTGCATACTACAGACTACATATTCTGGTCCTTTCGTAGTAGATAATAATACTACATTAAATATACCTAACTCAAACATCTTTAGCGGAGATAATTCATTTTATTCTTTTGCAGTTGATAATCAAACTGTAACTCCACCTAATTTTACTTTTACAGGAGAACAGTATGATGAATTTATAGTAACAGCAACTCATCCTGATAGTTCATTAGAAAATGCATTAACAGGAGAAAGTACTTGCGAAGGTAGTAGAATTGTAAAAATAGTAAAATGTGATATAAATACTAATCAAGGAATACCTATTTCACCTTTAAGTGTTAATACCAATTATAACTTTTTTAATTTCTTTTTTCAATCTTTAACTTTGAATTCTGAATTAACTTACTTTGTTAATGGTACTAATATTGGAACTACCGACGGTGACGTATCTAGTACAACTGGGCAACCAGAAGGTACTCCTACTAATTTTGTATTTACTGATACAAATTTATCTCAAGTAGTATTGAGAGTAGAAGACTCTTCAGACCCTACTTGTTTTAAACAAATAACATTACCGTTCAGTTCTTGTCCTTTAGCTGATGTATCAGAAGATCTTTCTCAAGATCAAGCAGATTTATTATTAAATTCAACTTATACTTCTGCTAATACTAACTTCCAACAGCAATACAACTATAACCCTAATGAATTTTATGATTTTTATTTATTTCCTTTCAATTTATCAGGTATAAATAATACTAGTAATATATTCTTTCAAATACAAGTCATATATAGAGATCCAAGATATGGTGATCTAAATGCACCTCCTACTATACAAGAATTCCAATATTTCTTAAGTAATGAAGTACCGATTGATAATCCATTACCAGATAGCGTACTTTCTTCTATACCTAATAGCTATAGTGAAATAGTTAACATATTTGGTAATCCAGGCGACGGAAGTATGCTACCCTTAGTTAGTCAACAAGATATAGTATACGATACTAACCCTAATGAATATCAACTAGCTCAAGAAACAGGATTTTACCAAGAACAGTACTATACCCGTCAAATAAGATTTATAGCTAATAACGGGTTGATAGACGGTACAGAATGTAAAGTCGTAAGTAGATGGTATAGCATTAATAAAGCTGATAAGCATAGAGTACCGATTACCCTATATTATTACGAAGCTGACGTACACGGAGCAGTTAATCTTTGTTTAACTTCAAATACTAAAACAGTTTACGTAGAAGTTTTCGATACCATAAACTCAGTATCTCAAGATGATGTTATAGTAACTGGAATGTTTATATATAAGACTGATGATCCTACAGATCCTACTCCTGCAGATGTAGGTATTTATGGAGATGATGGATCAGGAGAGACTGCCAATTGGGGAGGCGGTAATTATACAGGGGTTCCACAATTCAATATAGGAAGAAAAGGTAGAGAATGGAAACTGTTAGATGATGGTACTTACGATTGGGATAGAACTACACCTGCACAGTTTGGTGATAATATATTAGATGTTGATTTTGAACACCAAGGTATTTTAGGATTATACTTATGTAACTACGGAGGTAGCGATACTGATGACGATACTGGATTTGAAATTAATGATCCTGTCGGCGGTATTGATACAGACCCTGATGTAAGTACACCAGGTTCAGAAGGACCAGATCAAAGTTCTAACCAAAGACATTAAAATTTAAATTATGACTATAACTGAATTTTTAAATTTACATATCATAAATACCGCAGGAAATATCAACTACGGTAATAGAGTAAATGTACTTTATAATGAAACTGGCGGTAATAGTGAAGGGGAAATAATTGCAATTACTGTAACTGTTAATGCTCTATCATTCAATGGTAACCAAGATGCATCAGCTACAGATATAACTGATATACTAGAACAAGTAGAAGAAATAACCTTTACTTTTGACGGTGTAACTTATATACTAACAGTTTTAGATAGATCTTTTTATGCTGATAATCCTGCGTTTTACTATTTTAGAGTAGAAAGTAATCAACTAATACCTAATATCTTTGATGCTGATATTACTAGTAATCTAGCTCAATCTGATGTTGTGGTGAGTTTTCATCCATTCTTAAACGATATAACTTTTGGAACCTCAGAATTCAACGTATTACTAAATAATGGTAACAATTTAAGAAAAAGTACTGATAAACTAGAAGCTGATAGAGAAGAAGGATTTGTAGTACCGAGCAATTTTCAATCTATTTTAACGCTATCTGCTTCTAAAGCTCAAGTACAAGACAGTAACTACTCAGATACAGGATATATAAATGCTAGGTATGAAGGAAGTGTATCTGAAGCTTCTGATCAAGGAGGGGTTGATCCTAGTTTATCTGCAAAAGAATTTACAGGAATAATTTTTTCTGAAGATACTAATCAAGATGTAGTCTGCGGGTTAGTAGGAGGAGCAGGTCAAAGAGTTGAAGTACAGTTACTTCATACAGGTGAAACTAGATTACCTACATTTACTACCTCATCAGCAGGTATAGAAGCGGATGGTGCTATAGCTGTCGGTGATACAGCATTTAACTACACCTACCTTGGTGCATTTTCAGGACAATTAGTACCTTCTATAGACGTAGGAGATTTTCTAATACCTGTTGGTTCAACCGAAATAATGAGAGTTGAAGAACATAATGTATTTAATAAAAGATTAGTAGTAACTAGAAATTATGTCAGCGGCTCTATACCAGGTTTAGGAACTACTACTACTTTAGGAGACGGTACTGATTTCGCCAAAGTACAACGACAAGATATAATCAAAGTTGAAGATTTTGCAAATAATCTTGCTAAAGTAAATAATTCTAAAATATTTATAAGTGAAAATAATGCTTTTGTTAGAACAGATAGTTTTGGAACTATTATTAGTAGCACCGCATGCCCAGATCCTTTACTAGTAGCTATAGATGACGATAATGTTAACACAGGTGGATAATAATTAAAACTATAAAACAAGATATTTATATAATATACAAATAAAATAAAATGGGATATTTAGATAATTCAATAGTAA
>MDSZ01086204.1_pt1 | contig 10870 bp, 8 predicted proteins | sample 811201 | NCBI WGS metagenome assembly MDSZ01 (sample SAMN05326647, study PRJNA326480) | marine metagenome | isolation source: seawater | place: Indian Ocean: North | collected 2010
ACTCCCGATCCTTTTGCAGACGTTAAAGCTGCCACTACGGGCATATTGATGATTTGCTCAGGTGCAACTACACATGTTGATCATTCTGCTAACGCGCCATTACCGGGAAATGACTTGCTTTCAATTGCATTCCCAATATCAGCATCCTTAGCTTCAAGCGATGGAAGCTCTTTGGTAGTGCCGGCATTTGAATCTAATTTCGGATCGACACCTTCACCTGAGATTCCAGAGATCGATATCAAGGTTGAAGCTCTTCCAGTCGTCGCTCAGACACGTAAGTTAAGAGCGCGTTGGTCACCAGAGCTTGCTCAGGATCTGAACGCCTATCACAGTTTAGATGCTGAAGTAGAATTGACGCAGATCCTGTCAGAGCAGATCGCTCTTGAGATCGATCGTGAAGTTCTTAATGATCTGCTTACTCAGGCATCAGCAGCTAACTACTACTGGTCACGTGCTCCTGGTAAGTTCCTTGATAAAGAGACAGGCTTATCGTCTGAAAGAGCTTCTACGCTCGCAGGCGGACCTTCCTTTACAGGTACCGTTCGTGAATGGTATGAGACACTCGTTGAAACAATCATCGACGTCGCAAATCAGATTCACAGAAAGACGCTGCGAGGATCTGCAAACTTTGTTGTTGTTGGTCCAGACGTTGCTACAATTCTTGAAGCAAGCGTTCTTTACAAGCCAGCTTACAGCCTCGACGGTGACGGACAGGTTAGTGGTATGGTTATCGGCGCTGAGAAGGTTGGTACATTAAGTAACCGTTTCACGGTTTACAAGGATCCTTACTTCCCACGCAACAAGGTACTTGTTGGCTACAAGGGCGGAAGCTATTTGGAGACAGGCTACGTATATGCACCATACGTTCCACTTATCGTTACTCCAACGATCTTCGCTCCAGAGGATTTTACTCCTCGTAAGGGCGTTATGACTCGTTACGGTAAGAAGATGGTTCGTTCTGACTTCTACGGAACAGTCACATGTGCAGACATGAGCGTTATCTAAGACGTTAAACGCTTAGATCTAAAAGGGAGGCAATTGCCTCCCTTTTTTTATTTTTGCCGCGAAGTTTATATTTATTACTTGAAGACAATTTCTATTGTTAAGAATCTGCGTAATGGTTTGACTTAATGAAAGACCGCAGCCAAGAAGAATCTTTAAAACATTTGTTCCGGTTTTAAGGGGTTGTTAAAGGAACTAAGGATGATTAAGCCTTTAAGGACGCTCCGACATTTTTTTTGTCGCCTAATGGAGTCAAAGTCAGCGTTTAAGACATCCGTTGTTACGATGATATGACATTATAATTTACAAGGAGATAAAAATGTCACAGTTTTCATTGGAGACACTGACGGAAGGTATTCGCCAGAGGCACTTGGGCAGCCAGAACCGTCATCTTGTCGAAAAATGGGCCCGAACAGGACTTTTAAGAGGCCTCGACGGAGTCAAGAGAGAGAACATGGCCCGCTTGATGGAAAATCAGGCTTCACAGGTTCTTAAAGAGCAGTCGTCACTTTCAACAGGCGGCGGTGCAACCGCCTCCAGCGGCGATATGCGTGGTTTTACAAACATAGCTTTTCCCATTGTTAGAAGAGTTTTCGGCGGTTTGATCGCAAACGATCTTGTTTCGATTCAGCCAATGAGTCTTCCAAGTGGTCTGCTTTTCTACCTCGATTACACTCGAGGAACTGCAGTTGGCGACGCAGCAGCTGGAACAGGACAGACATACAAAGCAGGCGAGTCTGTTTATAATTCACCTGCAGGCAAAGACGTTCAGAAAGGTTCGAACGCTGTAGGCGGTCAATACGATTTGGCAGGTGCTGGATATTCTCGAGTTCACAAAGAAGATACCGCCCTGATTTTTGCTAATGACCATGGCGTCACAGGCGGAGCAGCTATAACAAGAATCTTCACTATCGACGCAGACGGGGTTGCTACTGTTGCAACCAACGGTAACCCGTTAGCACCTGCAGCTACTTCAGGTCTATCAGGAAAACTCTTGCAATTTGATCCTCAGATTTCAGACCAACTTGATGCAGGAACTCACAGATACTTTTTTGCTGTAGTTCCTTTTACCACAGCTAACTTTGAGGGTATTGACGCTTCAATGATCAAGGACATCAACCTTAATCTTGAAGCAGCCACACAGAACGCTGGCTTCTTGCTTGACGTTGAGGACACAGTTCAGGGCGGCGTTGGCCTTAACGTTCGACGTCTGAACCAGCTTGTAAAGATCGACGGTCTGCACACAGTGGCAAGCGCTCTAGGAGCTGCAGCCATTCAAGCTGTATCACCAGCACCATTAGCAGCTATCGATGAAACCGATGTTGGCGTTCTGATGGTTGTTAGATCTAACCTCGCAGACACCAATGCTCACCAAGAAGATCTCGATACCGGTGACCACGTGACAGCTACTTACGCTATCTCACCGATTTTGAGTTCAGCTGACGGAAGCTCTTTGGTCATACCAGCATTTGAGTCTGACTTCGGGTCGACAACACCAGGATCACCTTCACCTGAGATTCCAGAGATCGACATCAAGGTTGAGGCTTTGCCAGTTGTTGCTCAGACACGTAAGTTAAGAGCACGTTGGTCACCAGAGCTTGCTCAGGATCTGAATGCTTACCACAGCTTGGACGCTGAGGTTGAGCTTACTCAGATTCTGTCAGAGCAGATCGCATTGGAAATCGACCGAGAAGTTTTGAACGACTTACTTACACAAGCATCAGCAGCTAACTACTACTGGTCACGTGCTCCTGGTAAGTTTTTGAACAAGTCTACCGGAGCTTCAGCTGATAAGGCTTCTACACTCGCAGGTGGCCCTTCTTTCACTGGAACAGTTCGTGAGTGGTATGAGACTCTCGTTGAGACAATTATCGACGTTGCAAACCAGATCCACAGAAAGACACTTCGTGGTTCCGCAAACTTTATCGTTGTTGGACCAGATGTTGCTACGATTCTTGAAGCAAGTGTTCTTTATAAGCCAGCGTATGACCTTGATGGTGATGGTCAAGTCGGCGGAATGGTCATTGGAGCAGAGAAGGTTGGTACCCTTTCAAACCGTTTCACGGTTTACAAGGATCCTTACTTCCCACGCAACAAGGTACTTGTTGGCTACAAGGGCGGAAGCTACTTGGAGACAGGATATGTTTACGCTCCGTACGTACCGTTGATTGTTACACCTACAATCTTCGCGCCAGAGGACTTCACCCCACGCAAGGGTGTCATGACTCGTTACGGCAAGAAGATGGTTCGTAGCGATTTTTATGGTACCGTTACATGTGCAGACATGAGCGTTATCTAATCACATCAATTAGTTTGTGATTAAAAGGGGTGCTTCGGCACCCCTTTTTTTTTGTAAACGACGAAACGTTTGTTTATCTTTTGTGAGCTTAGGATACTTAAGGTTAAGCCTCTGACACGGTATAAGGCGGATCCCACACGTCTGTCAGAGAAGCATGTGGAAAAACTATAACTCACAAGGAGAAAAATTATGCCACAAATTCAAATTACAGATAGCAAAGGTCTAGTTCAGAAGACAGGAACAGGGATTGATATTCAATCAGCTGGGGCCCGAGGTGTTGTGGTTTCTGCAGAAACCTCAATCCCAACTGCAGTTGGGACTACAGACATCGAGCTCGCAATGCCGGCCGGAGCGCTCGTAACAGACTTCGGGTTTGTTGTAACAAGTGCTGTCGGCGGCGGAGCGAACAACGGAACTATGACCGTCGATCTAGGAACCGCTGCCGGAGGTGAAGAGCTCGTGGCAGCAGCTGTAGTTGCCACCACAAACAACACTATTGCTGCAGGGCGTGCAATGTCAGTGTTGAACGCTGTAGAGGCCGTCGCAACAGGTGCACCATTTGCTGACTTTAAAGATGCAGCGCCTCTCCATTCAGTTGCAGCAAGAACGCTCTTTGCAAGATTTGAGCAAAAAGTTGGAGCAGCAGCAGCTATCGGCAAGGTTCATGCTTACGTCGAATATATTATCGTAAAATAAGGAAGAAACAAAATGCCACAAATTCAAATTACAGATAGTAAAGGCCTAGTTCAACAAACAGGCACAGGGATCGACATTCAGTCAAGAGGCATGAAAGGTGTTATTGTTTCGCCAGAAACCTCAATTCCAGCCGCAGTTGGAACTACTGACATCGCGTTCGCAATGCCAGCAGGTGCACTCGTAACAGATTTCGGATTTGTTGTAACAAGTGCAGTCGGTGGCGGCGCCGCCGGAGGAACAATGGACGTTGATTTAGGAACCGCTGCCGGCGGAGCACAACTAGTCGCAGCGGCCACAGTTGCCGACGCAAACTCAACAATCGCGGCTGGCGCTTCACAGTCAGTTTTAAATCATGTTGAAGCCGATGCATCTGGCGCAGCTTTTGGTGATTTTAAAGACGCCTCTGTTCTTCATTCAGTAGCAGCAAGAACTCTTTTTGCAAGATTTGAGCAAAAGGTTGGAGCAGCAGCTGCAGCCGGTAAGGTTCATGCCTATATTGAGTACATGATCGTAAATTAACATTTTTCTAAATTTGCAAAAAATTTAGATAGAATTGTATCTAGGGGCGCTCTGAAAAGGGCGCCTCTTTTTTTTGGTCGTAACTTGTAAAAACTCTTCATACTTAAACTAGTTATGGCATCAATGTTAAAAAAATCTAATTCTGTTTTAAACGATCTCAAGAGTTTAGTGGAAGAATTGACAGATCGCGATGCCAAACTCAAAAGAGACTTTCGACTTTTTGAAGACTTTTTTGAACATTTTCCAGTTCCTGTGGGAATGTGGTCTGCTTCTTGCGACGGTAAGATAATCACCACAAAAGACAAGTGCTTTTTTTGTGAGAAGCCCACGTTAATAGAAGATCTTTTTGAATGTCTAGATATTACCGGTCAAATAAAGTCAGCACACGAGGCCGCGCTTAAGGGCGAAAGTACTAAAGCTTTAATTGAAAATGATGATTATTGTTTCTATGTCGCAATTGTCGCCCGAAGAGATGAGACAGACAGTGTGATAGGCGTTTCTGGAATAGTGTGGGATGTATCTTCTAATAGATTCATATTAGATACCTTGATGAAGATAAAGAATGTCACAGAAGACAATTCTGGATCACTTGAAGATATTGGTAAGCTAGCAAGCACAGCAATAAGCAAAAGCAGGCTGATGAAATTAATAGACCAGGATAAAAAAAATGTCAAATGATCCTAATAGCCAAAACGGTTGGAACGAGTATTCTAGGCTTGTTCTCAAAGAGCTTGAAAATCTTGCTAGCAACATTGATGGCTTGAAAGAAGAGCTTCAAGAAGTCAAACAAGAACTTGCCAAAATGCAAGTGAGAGAAGACAAAGTCGATGAACTTAAGACTTGGAAAGAAAAAGTCGACGAAGTAGTATCACCCACACAACTAAGTACACTGGTTAAAGAAGTCGAAACTCTTAAACACTTCAAAACAAAAGCAATTACGACCTTTGCAGTGGTTCAATTCTTGATGGCGCTTTGGGCGTGGTCACAAAAATTTATGCAATAATGTTTAAACTCTTGAGGGAAAAAACTTTATTTGATGAGTCATCTCCTTCTAGCTCCGTTCTTCACTGCGAGATTTTAGCAAGATAAGAGGGTTGAGTGTGATAATTATTAGTATTGAGGTGTAGGCATGTCCCGATTTATTGACATTTTAAACCCCACTCCGTTTGGTTTTTTTGACGATGATAGTGCATTTCAGTCTGAAGCGGATTCAGCTGTTCCTTTCGTTAAAAGAAAACTAGGGGATGATATCTTGAGCGTCGAGCTCACAAAAAAACAAATATGGGCATGTCTTGAAGAGTCAGCACTAGAATACAGTTCTATTATAAATCAGTATCAAGCAAGGTCACAGCTTGCAAATCTTTTAGGTGGTCCAACAGGCTCTTTAGACGGATCAGAGCAAAAATTCCCAAGAGAAAACTTGGAGTTTATGCTGCGAAGAGCAGAACCCTACTCTATGGAGGCAGGCTTAGGTGGGTCTTACAACATGCTGTCAGGATCGATTGATCTAGAAAAAAATAGACAAGACTATGATCTTTACACTGAATTAAAAGACAGTACCGGAACTCCTCTTTTTGATAATGCTGCCAACAACCCTAAGTCAAAAATGAAAATTATGGAAGTTTTTCATTTTACTCCACAAGCAGCTTACAGATTTTTTGACACAACATCAGCAATCAATTATCTCAACAATGAGTTTAGTTTTGAGTCGTTTACACCTGAGACTGTCTTTTATGTTTTACCTGTTTTCGAAGATGTTTTAAGAGGAGGCATGCTTGACATGTCCTCTAGAGTTCGAAGAAGCAATTATTCCTATAAGATTATGGGAACAAAAATAAGAATATTTCCGACGCCTACTAACAATCAGCCTAGAAAGCTTTTTATAGGTGTTCATTTCTCACCCGATCCTATGAATCCTTCGTTTGCAGACTCGTCAATAGAAGGCATTAGCAATTTGTCAAACGTACCATACGGAAGAATACAATATGCTAGAATTAATTCTATAGGCAGGCAGTGGATAAGACAATACGCACTGGCATTGTGTCGAGAACTTTTAGGTTTAGTAAGATCAAAATTTGCTACAGTTCCAATTCCAGGTTCCGACTTACAGCTCAATGGCGCTGAGCTTGTGTCACAAGGAAGAGAAGATAAAGAAAATCTTAAGACTAAGCTCTCTGAAATGCTAGAAGAGATGACATACGATAAGATGCTTGAATCTGAAGCTGCTGCTAGTGAAAATCTAACACGAATATTAAAAGCTATACCGATGCCAAACGGCAAAGCTATAACAATGGGTTAAAAGAATGGCTAGGCTTTTTGTCACCTCTCGAGAAGTAGACTTAATATCAGATTTAACTAAAGAAGTAATTAAAGACGTCGCAGGCCAAAAAGTCTATTACTACAGAGTTCGAGAAGACTTAAGCGATGTTCACGATATCTACGAAGAATCGCCTAGCAAAATATTTGACCCACCTGTTGAAATAGAAGCTAGAGTTGAATACTTGCCTGAAGAAGTTCGAACTAATAGATTTGGAAATGAAGAGTTCTATACAATTAACGTCTTTTTTCACGAGAGAGACTTGCTTGATAGAGAAATAGAAGTAAGAGCAGGCGACTATTTTAGTTACGGTGATACTTTTTTTGAAATTACCAGTGCTGTGATAGAAAGCAATGTGTACGGCCAGATTGAGCATGCAATAGGGACTAAAGTAACTGGAAAGCAAGCAAGAATTGGTCAGATCGACACAGCTCCTAACGGACCAACTAGTGAGAACAGTTCTGAAGAAGATGCCATTCAAGAAACATTCGTTCAGCAGAGAGGCCAAGAAGAAAATCGACTTGGAGAGACAGGAGACCGTCGAGAACTTCAAGAAAAAGGCAAGCTTGACAAACCGCTGTCAGGCCCTCAAGAAGTTTCAACTAGAGCAGATGAGCTAGGGGAGATTGAATCATCTTTTTATGGTGAGGGATAAAAATGTCGACAAGGTATTATAAGAACAAGAACGATTCATTCTCACGAAAAAAAGGAACAGAAGGGGCCAACATCCCCGAAGATTTTGATATCCCGTCTTGTACAATAGAAGACGTCGACCGTGCTTTGTTTGACTTGTTTGACAAGCAGATACCTTTTACATATAAACATAAAAAAGGGACTAAAAGAGCACCTGTAATTTTTGCATCTGGAGAAAGGTTTGCTGTTCTCAGGCGAAAAGAACCGCTAAGAGACAAGGCAGGTGCTTTAATCTTACCCCTTGTGTCGATAATGCGTACAGGAATAACACAGTCCCCTACGATGGGCGCTGGGACTGCTCAAAACGTTCCAATGGTCATAAAAACACGGCTTTCTAAAGAAGATCAACAGTATCAACGACTTCTAAACAAAAAAAGACTAAAAAATGCAGACGATCTGGCGTCTAGATCTGCTTTAGAAGACACAGAATCGAATCCGCTTCCTGGAAAAACTGGCACAAGAAGGGACTTACAAACGGGAGACGACCAACACGATGGGATGGACATATCACTCGGTAAAAATATCTATGAAATCATAGAGATGCCGCCTCCCAAATATTACACAGCTACTTACGAAATTACTTTTTGGGCTCAATATACATTGCAAATGAATGATATGTTAACTGCGATGATGTCAGTTTATCAGAGTTTTTCTCAAAGAACATTTCAGCTTGAGACACCCAAAGGGTATTGGTTTGTCGGTTACGTCAGCGATGATTTAAATCCTGGCAATAACTTTGACGAATTCACAGACAGTGAAAGATTAGTAAGATATTCGTTTAACGTGACGGTACCGGGGTATATTGTAAATCCTGACTTTCCAGGGTCACAAAAAACTTTGAGAAGATATCTGTCAGCACCTGAAATTTCTTTTGATGCAAACCTAGTGAATGGAGAGTCTAAGACTGATATTCCAGCTGGAATCCCGTCAGGAAATCCAGCTGACTTTGTGCTTGAAGACCTTAGGACAGTTGATGAACCGCCACCGGGACAGAAAATAGGTCATACAAAATCGGCTGCTTCAGATTCTCGAGGCATATTTAAGAAAAGACAAGGAGCGCAAACAGTGAGAAAGTCATCAGGAGCTACTAACATAGGAGGCTCTGTGAGTGACGATGAGTCCACAACGCTTGTTGAATATTTTACAGATCCAATAACAGGCAAGGAAGAAATTAAGAAGTTTCACCTTAAGACACGGATCAATAGAAAAGGTGAACAAGTCTTGAGAGAGGCTCTTGATTAGATTTTTGGTATGAACATGATAATTAAAAGATGCATAGATCGCTCTAGGAGATACAATGGCTGAACAAACATTTCGATCACCCGGATTTTTTGAGCAAGAAATCGATCTGTCAGCAAGACAGATATCTGCAATCGGAACTCCTGCAGGGGTTATTGGCACATCTGAATTTGGACCAGCATTTGTTCCAGTTACAGTAGGGTCTTTTGTTGACTTTCAAACACGATTCGGAACACTTGATAGCAGAAGATTCGGACCTTACGCAGTAAGAGAATTTTTAAAGCATAGAACATCGCTGACTTACATGAGAGTTCTTGGTGCTGGAGCTAATGAAACAGCTGCGGATATACAGAACACAAGAAACTACGGTTTCGTAAAAAACGCTGGTTTTATCCTGTCAGGAACAGGACAGTCGCAGGCTGGATTTCCAAACGGCAGATTTATTGATGACGCAAACAATGGAGGCGTCGCTTTTATTGCAGGTGTCCACCGACCCTTGACTGAAGAAGCTTTTGCTTACAGCCTGTTTACAGACAACCAGTCTTTTTCAATTGGGGCAGCTAATTCAAATCCACAAGAAAGCATTAACCTAGTGCGAGGTGTAGTTTTTCTTGCTTCTGGCACCCACATGCAGGTAATGGATAGCACAGGAAGCTATCAAGATTTGGAACGTCACACGTATGGCGCAGTTGGATCAACTGGAGCTTCTTTACCCAGACAGAAATACTTTAAGCTTGTGCTTAGCTCTTCATCGGGAGCTAATTTTGCAAAGGATGACAATAAAACTGGAATTAAGATCTTAACAGCTTCTTTAGACCCAGTAGACGAACATTACATTAGCAAAGTTTTAAATACGGACCCACTGAGGTTTCAAGAAGAAGAGCATTTGCTCTACTTGGACTTTGCTGTTGAGCACGAATTAGCACCTCTAGAAGCAGGCTATTCAAAAGTCGCGATACTGTCAGGCTCATCACAGGTTTCATCTGTTTCTTCAAATGATTTTAATAAACTTTTCGGAAGGTACGATACAAGGTATACTACACCTAGGACTACATCCTTTATTTCGCAGCCTTACGGCGTTAAAGAGTATGACTTGTTTCACTTTGAGACAATCTCTGATGGTTCTTGGGCTAACGAAGAGTTTAAAATCTCTATTGCTAACTTAAGAGCTTCGACCGATCCAAAATATCCGTATGGAACATTTGAAGTACAAGTTAGAAAGTTTGTTGATAAAGACACAGCAACACAGATTTTGGAACGTTATCCTCAATGCAGCTTGGATCCATTAAGTGATAGATATATCGCCAAAGTTATCGGCGACAAGAAGGTAAGATATGACTTTGACCAAGAGCTTGAATCAGAAAAAAGGCTTTTAATTACTGGAAAATATCCAAACGTCTCACCTAGAATAAGAGTTGTGATGTCTAGCGACATGTCTAGAGAAAGAGTTCCTCAAGACGCTTTACCTTTTGGCTTCCGCGGAGTTCCAGTTATAAAAACATCTGACACTTTGACAGATTCATCAACAGCATTGTCAAGCTCAGACGGCTCGCAAACTTTAGGGGCAGGGAGTTCAAGACGCTTGGCAGCTATCGACGGTGACGCTACTCAGCATGGCTTAACATCAGCAATTGTCCCTCCTCTACCATACCGATTTAAGTTAACCCGAGGTGCCATGGCCCAAGATACCGGGTATATTGGCCAACCGGGCCAGGACGAAAGAGTTGACGGACGACTTTACTGGGGGGTTAATAATATACGACTACCTCTAACTGCATCTGTTTCGCCTGATTCGTCTGTCTTAAGGTCAAACGATGGTAATACCATAAACCCAATAGTTAAAGCGTACACAAAGTTTCAAGGCATCGAAGGTTTAGATGCTTTGGTCACAGGTTCAGGTGCTGATAATTTCAATTCAAATAAGTTTACTTTAGCACGCGTTGCTTTTTCAAATCGAATCAGTAACGCCAATAAGCTTTCAGAGGTTGTGACAGTTTTTACTGGCTCCGCTCGCGAGCACATGCTTGAAGCAGCATACATAAGAGACGGAAACCCTAGTCTCGGATCTTATACTGTTGATGATCGAGCAACAGGCGAGGCGTCTA
>MDSZ01087890.1_pt1 | contig 10870 bp, 4 predicted proteins | sample 811201 | NCBI WGS metagenome assembly MDSZ01 (sample SAMN05326647, study PRJNA326480) | marine metagenome | isolation source: seawater | place: Indian Ocean: North | collected 2010
ATGCCAGATGATTTTATACATTTTAATCAAGCCAGATCACTAACTGTGAGGGAGTATGCAAGAATACAGACTTTTCCAGACTGGTATCAATTTTGTGGTAAAAGAACTACAGGCGGAATTAGAAGAGCAGGGGATCCAACGAAAGGCATTCATTTCAGAGAGGTACCAAAATATACACAAATTGGTAATGCAGTCCCTGTAAGTATGGCAAGAGAAATTGGAAGATTCTTTAAAGAAAAGTTAGATCAATCTTTGGCAAAGTAGCCAAAAGCATTTTCTTCACTTCCAATAAGCATATTTCTATCAAGAAAAATATTTTTTGGCAGAGTTTCACAAGCTAAATCAGGAACCATCGAGCAAGCATGACAGGCAGCAAGACAAAGTCCTGAATGGCCTTGGCCTTCAGATTCAATGCATATTGGATCATTAAAGCAAGTATATGAATTTTCAATTGCGTTAGCGAAAAGCTTTTCAAAAAAATTAGGTTTTATGGTTCTGACAAGTCCACCTAAAGAACCCTGTGAATCAGCAGAGGCTGTATAAATAAGTAAACCGGCCATCTTTTCATCATTGTCAAAATAAATTCTTTCCTTAAGCTCAGTTAGACTATAGCCACATTCAATTTCAAGTTGTCGCATAAGCATATGTGAGAAAGTATGAATAAGAACATATCCAGCATCGAAGAATCTTTCCTTGTGCTCCATATAGTCTAACTGAGAATTTTTCTTTAATTGTTTAATTCTATTTATAAGATTTGGATTCTCATGTTTCCAAGAAGAAATTTTTTCAAATCCAAAATTAATAAAGATTCCCTCACCAATTACTTTAAATGCTGGCATAAAATCTTCATTGATTCTGCTTGGATTAAATTTGGATTTATCATCGCCTCTTTTAAAACCTAGCAAAACGGTCGTAGAAACCAGCTTTGATACCGAATGAAGACTCTTTATTTTTCTATTTATTGTTTCTGAATAGTCATCCATTTTTTCTCTGTTGGAAACAAAATCTTCATCACTTACATTCTCTTGAATAAGAGTATCAAACTCCTTTTTTAAGAACGAAATATCAATATCTGATGATTCTTCCTCTGGAATCTCCAAGATATTTTTTTGTCTATCCCTTTCCTTCTGAATTAGATATATTATTTCCTCATTAGATAAATTATGTTTACTTCTAGGCCTATAAATTTTTAAAAAATTTTCAATATCTGGCTGGCTAATATCCTCATCTAATAAATTGTATATATTTTCATCATCAAAAATAGTATGCATACTTTCCTCAGTTTCAGGTATAAAAATAGAGGATTGTTGAATAGGCATATAAACTCGAGAACTTGTTCTTGGGGAAATATCAAGCATTAGATCGCACTCATCATTGACTTCGCCTGTCCAAGGTTTGCATCCATTACATTTATATAGCTTTGCTCCAGTTTTATCTAACATTTTTTCTCTTGCTTTTTTATCCATTAAACCCTTAAGACTAGTTGTATTTTTACAAAAACCGCAATGTAATTTCAGGCTATTAAATCCGTGCCCTCTATTGTCATCGAACAGATAAAGACGGGTGGCAGATGAAGAGAATTGATCATAAGACTCTAAATCACATGTACTCTTACATTTTCTAGTCATATGTCTTAAGTATGGTAAATCTTGAATATGCCCATCAGGGCAAAATGCTATAAAACGAACCGTTTCAATTCTGCCTCCACCATTTCCTAGTTTTTTACAAGATGGTGCACCTTTAATTCGATCTGGTACGTTATCATTATTGCATATTTTATTTTTTTCTTGAGATCCATAATCAAATTGAGAAAGCGCATAACATCTTGAACAAACTCCCCATTTAGGAAATTTACGCGCCATATAGGGATGAGTTATAGCTTTTTGAAGACTGGTAGGATTAATTTGATTTGCAATAGGTGGCGCACATATAAATTCTATCTTTGAGTATGTATCACCCTCCAAGTCTTTGAGCCTCTTGTTAACATAATTTATTAATCTTGAATCTTTAATAGCTAAATTTTCTTTAAGCTTTGAATCTATATTCCATTTATCGACAGTCATTGTCATGGCTGAGTAATGCAAGTAATCGTAAGACGCTCCTACTCCAAATGGAACAACAAGTTGATTCCTTCTAAGATCACTCATTTTAGGGTTTCCAAAGAACTAATTCTGTATCATCTTCTGATCCCCTCATCGTGAGTGGCGCCTTAAAAATAACCTCGTCATCATTCGAGCTTGGAGGACCCATGAGAGCAACCCCTTGATTATTTCCAGACATGTTTCCTCTTGTTACGGGAGTTCTATTCTTCCAAATATTTATTATCTTATTTAAATCCTCTTTAGTATCATCATATTCGCTTGGATCAACTTTCTTTACTGCTGAAAGAATCCAATCCTTTGCTTGTTTTAACTTCTCATCATCATTACGCGACAATTCAGGACCTTTTACGCCAAATAAAGTTGCGACTCCTATAAATACACTTTCCAGACATCTATCTCTTGAACCTTTTGAGTAAGGGGTAATACTTGAGGATTCTACATATTTATAAATTGATTGATGATAATTAACAAAAGTTTCATAAATAGATCTATCCTTTGATTTTGTATGATTATAAGTTGTAACAACAATACCTGGGTGTTCTCTTCCAACTCTGGAAGATGCTTGAATATATTCAGAAGTTGTTCTTGGCTGTCCATTAACAATCATTGTTCCAAGTCTAGGTATATCAACACCAACAGAAATCATATTAGTAGCAAACAGTATATCTATTCCTCGCCTTTGATCTCCGTAAAGTGATTGTGTCCATTTTAAGTCCAAGTTTCCTTTAATTTCTTCTATATCCTTCTGTGGCAATCTTCCTGTGAGCTCTTCACAGTTATAAATTTTTCTTGAGAACTTTATTGGATAATCTTTTGGTCCTAACTTTCCTTTATTTAGATATCTAGCATTAGTTCTTAAAACATCTTCAAGACGCACTTGTTGATTTGAAACACTACTTAGCTCTTTCTTTGAATTAAAATACCAAACTATAGTCCCATAAGGATCCCAGGTTGATCTATGTTTGTCATAAGAATCTAATTCGATGAAATAAAGGACTTTATTTTTAGGAATATCAGCTTTCAGCGGCTTATCAAGGAATATATTTTTTAATGAAAAACCATCTATATAAATATCTTGTTCATCAGTATTGGTTACAGCTTCAATTTTTTTTACTTCGTACGTCTCCATATTGCCGAGGCCTTCAGATTCTTTCTTGCTATGAAATATAGAAATCTTTGAGGTTTTGTTTATCTCATCTGGCCATATAGCTTTTAAGCTTGTATTACCTTTAATAGCGCCTTCTGCTGTTATTGGCAGCATTACTTGAGGTGCTTGTAGAAGAGGAATTGCAATATTAAAAGAAGCTTCAATGGGAGAGCTTTTAGCCCCTCCCAAGTAGCCAACATAAAGTCTTCCTGGAAAGTCATTAGAGATTTCTTTTTCTTCAGCAAAATAGGAATCTCCCCAATTAATTACTTGAGGAGGAAAAATTTTTGAACTTCTTCCCCTATATAAATTTTCAGACTGATTTCCATCCAGTGACAGTGTAGCAGTTGCTCCAATGATTTTTGGCTTATTACCATTCTCTTCAAGAATACCTAGTAGAATATTTTCATACATACCTACCATACTTCCCAATGGTCCTGAAATAAGATGAAGCTCGTCTTGAATAATTAACTCAGGCGGGTGGTGAGTTTTGTTCTTCAGCATTTCTTGGGCCTTATGATCTTTAATTTCATTCCACGCAAGTTTTGTAAAGTTATCCACTGTCCCAATCAATAAGGTAGGCTTTTGTTCAAAAATTGCCTCTTGCCAAAGAAAAATAGGAATATTTATATCTTCACTAAAAGAGCACTCATCGTCAGGACACTTAATAATTACCTTATTATTATTTTCAACATAACCAACTTTTTTTTGCTTACAGTCAACTAAATCTGTCTTACACCATGGACATTCATTTAAAATAAAAGGTAACGTCTTTGTCTTTGTATCACTAAGAAAACGTGCAGCTTCTCTGTGGGTCCCCGGAGCGCTATCACTTTTACCAATCCATAATCCTATACTTATGGGATCTTCTCCAAGATCAGCTCTTAAAACTCTTGTATGTCTTAAATATTCAAGTGTTGTTATTAAAGCTGAACATCTTCTAAATTGATCAGAAGTAAGTAGCCTTAATGTATATCTCATAATTGCGGTAACCCCAGCATCTCCATCATATTCAATTCTTCTAAATAAAATGGTGAAAGCGAGCACTCCTAAATAAGCTTCAGTTTTTCCTCCACCAGTTGGAAACCATATAAGGTCAACAATATCCCTAAATTCATTGTCCTGATTGAGGATATCTGGAATTACCCCAAGAAGAAATGCTAACTGAAAGGGCCTCCATCCACCATTTAAATTTAAATGATTATTCGAAGAGAGATCAGAAACTAAACTTTCACCACCAATCCTTTTTATAAAATTTTCATCGCCAATAATGGACTCATAACCTTTCTTAGATTTTAAACCCCTATATCTATTAAATTGAATTGCCATTGCATGATTTGTAAGACGAAACGCCGTCATTACCGACTTGTTGCCAATAATACAATCGATACCATTTGATATCCTCTTGTGCCATTCAGATGCTTCATTAATATTTATTTTTGCGGCTTCTTGAAAATCTTCATCAATATCTTTTGATTTTTCTATCTGTTTTTTAATCCAATTAGAATATTTTATTTTAAGGTCGATAGCGCTCTCTAAATAATTATCATCACCAATCGACTCGTCTATATTTGCAAGCTTTGAGTAAGATAAATCTTGACTATCAAGAGCCTTAATTTCAGGAATTTTATATGAGGGTAGAAAGTCAGTATGAATGACCTTAACTTTGCCCTCTGAAGCCTCCCAACTAGAAGCACAACCTGTTCCGGTTGAGAAACTTTTTTTATTTCTAAATAGTAAATCTAACCTTTTCGAATTAGAGCCACCCAATTTTGCTGGTGAAAATATAGGAAGAAATTCACTATCAGTCTTGATTTTTATTCCAACGTGAAATAAGCATTCATTAAATCTAACTCCCGACACCTCATCAGAGTTATATATATATTTATCTGTCCTTGATAATGAAACTGTAGATATAATTTTAGATTCATCATATTTTCGAGACCTAATTGAAAGTTTAAGATTATTAGCGTCAAGTAAATCTTGATTAATTTGTCTCAAGCTATTCGATGAATCTATTTCAATTTCAACCTCATTAGTAAACTTTCTCTGGCAGAAAATTTGTTCAGAGTGTTCAGGTTTATGATACTTTGAGAATCCATACTTTATTTTTATTTTTGCACTTTCTTTTGTAATAAAAGTTATACCAAAACTTGATTGTTTTGACTGGGTAGATTGGTCAATTATATTCTGAGAGAAGGTATCATTTCTTCCTTCATCTTCTTTCTCTTTACTGTTTTTTTTCTTTTTTGAAGTTTGATTTACCTGGCCTAATTCATGATCTGGATCATCATTATTGTAAATTGTCTCTTCAATATCATCATCAACATTTAAATCAGTATTTTTGTCCTTGCTATCAATAATTATTGGGAATAGTATTCCTGATGAATACTGATTTAAAGGGTCAAACTCTATAGAAACTTCTTCTGAATCTTCCCAATTTGGGCCGACTACAAAGTTTTCGAGATCTTTTAGAATTTGCTCCCTAGCTTCAATTTTGTCATGTGTAAACTTCACTCTAGTAGTCATCCTCCAGAATTACTTTGACACTTTCTGTTGATCTAGTGATGGCTGTATAAAAGATTCCCTTCCTCTGTCTTTTATCCCAGCTACTTTTTTTCCAACAAACTATTACAGTTTTTGCTTCTAAACCCTTGAATCTACTTATATTCATGCATGGAATTTCAATAGCTTTGTGATTTTCAGGCAACATGGGGATAGATTTATTAAATAAATGTAATATAGTTCCTAACTTGTTTTTTGATTTTTCCATAAGATAATCATTATTTATCCATTTGCTTATCTTTTTATCACTTTCATCACATAAAACAACAATGTCCTCTCTCTTTTTTTTGAATAGAGAAATAATTTCATCATAAAGCCTAAAATGTAGCTGATTTATTTCAGAACTACTCATACCAGATATGACGTAGTTATTAATATAATCTACTTCACCAGCAAATTTTCTCTTTTTGCTTATTTTAATATCTAGATATTGCTCGGTTGCTTCAATGACTTTGAAAGGATTTCTTTTATTAACTGACAATTTTCTTACATTATTTGCATAAGATTTGAGTTCATTTAATCTAGCTCTATCTAACCTATTAAAAACTTCTGCTTGAAATTCATCATCTAAAAAAACAAACCAATTACCATTTTTTAAGCCTCCATTGAGCATTGAATCTAGAGCTATTAAAAAATTGTCAGTTATTACATCTTGACCTTCATCAAGGATAATAGCGTCATATTTCTCAAATTCATTATTAGCGACTGCTTCTGTTACACAGTTTGCAAAAATAACATCATTATTTTCATTAGTAATATCAAAGCTTAGACCAAAATTTTTCAAAGTTCTGTAATAAAGGGAATCTCTTGTTGTGACTTCAATATTCCCATAATCTTTTAGATTATTTTTAACATTATTGGTAAATTCTGAATTAAATGAGACCCAGAGTATCTTTTTTTTAGGTTGAAGACCAAACCTCTCTGCAATATATGTAGCCATGACCGTTTTCCCAGTTCCAGCTCCACCCCTATATAATAATCTTGTATTTATAGACCAATCAATTTCTTCAATACCTTCTCTTAAATCACCCTCAATACTTAGCAAGTCATCATTGCCTGCTCTTGAATTTAATTTTCTGACTGACATTTTCTTTTGCCTAATCGCAAGCTTAATTTTTTCTATCTCTCTAGGCGAAAGACGACTGTGCCTGTTATTCTGCGAAAATTCACTTAATTCTTTTAAGAATATTGAAAAGTTTTCCGTATTTAAGTCATAAACTTGTAAAGGATTCCATTCTAAATCACTAGTTTTTTTAATTACAGCTTCAGGAAAAGCAGCTGCAAACCCAATGTTTATTTTTGTTGGATTAATAACTTGCCTAATGTGCTCATAAAGGAAATTTAAAAGAGACTGAGCATTACCGCTTGCTTGTTCAAGCGGAGATTCTTTTGATTCCAAGTATTTTTCATGATGGTCGGGATATCCCCATGTATAAAGCGGCTTATCAGGTTCCCACGAGTGATATGTTCCGCCTTTTACCTCAAAAATAAAGACTCCCGAAGGACCAATTAATATGAAATCTGACTGGCCAATCCTCTTTTTTTGATGTTTTTGTATTCTGACATCATACATTGCATGCCAATCTTTGAGACCATCATAGTTTTTTAGCATTTTAAAAAATATTTCCTCAGCTTGAGATTCAAAAGACGTAGGATTTTTTGGGGACATTTGGACCACTAAATAACCTCCTTACTCAAGTCATCTAGAGTCATAATTTTATAAAGATTTTTTTGAGGTATTTCAGCTTCATAAAAACCATCAATTATTTTTCTTTGGAAGTCTATATCTAAATCACCAATCTTAAGCGATATTTCACTTTCTAAATTTAATTCGTTCAATCTGTTAACAATCTGATCGCGAGCAGTATTTGACAATTTATAAAGCACACTAGTTGAATCAATACACTTTCTTAATTTGTCAGCATCATCATTTCCGGCTAACTTAAAAATTTTACTGATTACCTCTACTTTATTTTGTGGTGCAATTGTATTTTTATCATTTATCCAATGTTTTATTGTAGATATCTCTCTTTTAATACCAATTTCTTCAAGCGAACTTTGTAATGAACTCAATGAAAGATTATTAATATCTTTATAATCTTTTAGAATTAACTTCCAGTATTTAGCTGATTTCTCAATTTCTTTATATTCCCTATACTTTTCAGAATCTTCATTAATAATATTCTCTACAAGCTCTTCACCAGAAAATGAAGAAGTAATTAGAATTTCTGAATCTTCTGAAAGTAAATTTACCCTCTTAGATTCAACTTTTTCATTAATAACCGCATATCCGTTTCCATTTTTGGGAAGGGCATAAACTTCACTTCCCCCAAAAAGAAATATTATCGAATTAGTAAAATTTAAACTCTCGCCTCCTTGATAATGATTACTATAATTTGCAGATCCAATTGCATCTTTCAAGAGATCTCTTGCTCCAATATTTAGAATTTGATCAGGCTCATCAATTGTTTGAATAAATTCTTCATACTGCTCGGAATCTTCGAAAGCAGAATATCTCTGCTTATCTCTTCTTTCAGCTTTCTCAAGTTCTTCTTTTTCGTATTTAGTTGCAAAATATATATGTTTTTTAGCAAGCGCTATATTCCGGATCTTTGGCATTTTTCGTCTAGTTATGAAAGAAGGAATAATCAAAAGATCTCTTTCAAAATTATCATCTTTTTCGAGCATGTCATATTCACTAACTGTAAATTTAAATTTTTGATGATCAATCATTTGCTCTACTTTTTTCTGAAGTTTTTTACCCTCTAGTTTTTGGCTTGGCCCAACAATCATTGCAATATTTTTATCTTGATTTTTAATAATAAAATCAATTAAAAAATCCTCACGATTAGAGCAGCTCAAAGATTCAATATTACTCTCCAAATAGCTAAGCATTTTTTTAAACCTATCATCGAATTTTGCAGGAATTTTGAGAGAATCTATTACTTCACCAAGCTTTATTCTTATTTCTTGAATATCTTTTTCGTCAGGCTGAGTTATTCTTTTCCTAATTAAATCATGCAAATGAACAAATCTAATCTTCAAGAAAAAATACTCTTCCTCTTTCAATAATTTAAAGATTTCTTTATAAATTTCATAAAAATTTGTTAGAGCATCAAGCTCGATAACTTCATATTTCTTTTTGGGTCTTTTTGTTCTTGAAATAAATCTTGCAGTGGGAGAACTCTGCAGGTCAGCATTAGTAGAAACTAAGTCATCAAGTTTAGCTGGTAAGGACGAAAACCCATTCTCTTTTTCTAGCAAGTTTTTTAGATAAAAGTGTTTATAAAACTCAAGGTATATAACTGCATCACTTTCTGAACTTCTCAAAGCTCTTATAAAGCTCTGATCTTTATAAAAAACCTCACTATCGACAACTATAAGAGAGGGTGAGCGATAGCCCGATTCCTTTCTTATGGTATCTGCGGCAACAACTGGATCAGAAATTAGGTATACATTAGGCTCAGGAAAAAGAATACCGGTACTTTTTATACTTGATGAACCACTTCTTTTAAATTCTTTCACTCCTAGCCATTCCTGAATTTCTCTTCCATACATTTTTTCATTAAGGTATTTATTAGCATTTTGCTTTGATGACAAGAGATAAACTGGACCATCTGATGGAACACCAACAATATCACTATTTAAATACATTCTTGTCCACATTTGCTCTTCTTGTTGATCAAATTCTTTTTTAAATCGATTTAGGTCACCTGAAGAACAAAGCTTTGAGTTTTCATTGTCCAATTTAGCATTTCGCAGATATTTCTTCTGAATGGCTTGTTGACCATCTTTGAGATTTGCAAATTTCATTTTCTTAAATCTCGGATCCTGATGCTCTTCAAGCTCAACAATTATTTTTCTTCCCCTGATACCACTATTCTTTCCAAGATAGAGCTTATCTCCCGGTTTAAATCTTCTTTTTAAGTCATCACATTTACTTTTTATTACTCTATCAGTGTATGACTTATAGAAGCATGTAAAAACAGCCAATGGTCCTGTATCTTGAACATACATTACTCTTCTAAGTGGTTTATGATCATCAATCCTTGTATAAGAAGCCTTAATTGTGTTGTCAAAATTTATCAGAGAGAGAGCTCCCCCAGATGCAACTAGGTCAGGAACTTTAAAGTTAGGGAATTCACTATCATGCCTATCTACCAGTTTTTGCACTTCATTGGATTTAAGTTTTCCATGACAATAATTAATGGCATAGATATCATCAATCAAACCAAGAAGACCAATAGAATCCCTAATAACATCATTTTCTTTAATTAAATATTTTATGCATGCCTTTGCTAAGTTACTTGAATCATCGAGGTTATCTGCAATATCAAAGATATCTTGAATTAAAGTAAATGCTTTTTCGATTGGCGGATACTTTTTATATTTTTCAAGTAATCTAACTTGATCATTCTCAAAAAATTCTTCAATTGAAAAATTAATTTCATTAGCTTGATCGGCAAAGTTGTGGAGAAAATTTTCTATATCATCTTTATCATCTCTGGAAATACAGTTATACAAAGTTGGTGTTAAACCTGTTATTTCTTTGATTTCATTCACAGCGACAGAATGCAGAGAATTATTTTTTTTCCATACTTCTTTCAATGCATTGTATTCTTCATCAGCTTCGAATGATTGATGGGCCAACAAAAGTTCATACTCTTTGCTATGCGCCTTAGCAAAAAATATGAAAGCCTTAATTATTTTAATTATTTTTGGATTATTTGGATGAAGTCTTCCTTGAGAGCATATGTACAAAGATTCTTCATAATAGACATTTGTGAATGTTTTGCTTATTAAAAGCTCTTGTAGATCTTCTGATATTTTTGGTAAATCAAACTTTGATGACATTTCATCAATTTTGACCCTAAAATCCCTCTTTAATTGACCTTCTTCTTTTCTATTCAGTCTCCAACTCATGTAATAAATTATATTACTTTCTTATGTATAAATATTCAAAGAGGCTGCCCAGTAAGGCGCATTATATTTTCTACTATATTGAACTATATCTCTGGATAGAGGCAAATCATTTAATGCTCTCTCGTATTCAGGG
>MDSZ01133288.1_pt1 | contig 10870 bp, 8 predicted proteins | sample 811201 | NCBI WGS metagenome assembly MDSZ01 (sample SAMN05326647, study PRJNA326480) | marine metagenome | isolation source: seawater | place: Indian Ocean: North | collected 2010
CACGGCGCCCGCCATATTCAAACAGTCCCTTCGCGCCCATGTCGGCGATGCGCTGGATGTGGTTCACGACATGATCGTTATTGAAGGTGAAGGCGGTATCGAGACCAGTGAAGCCGTTCTCCTTCGTGCCCACCTCGACATTGTGCCAGGCCGAGTAATTCTCGATCTGGGTCCAGGATTGCCAGCCGAAACAGAGCGGGGCCGAAACACCGCCCGCCTTTGCCTTCGCGGCAGCCGTTTCAAGCTCTGCCCAGCTTGTCGGGACGTCGATGCCGAGTTCGTCAAGCTTCGTCTTGTTGTACCAGAGCACTGGGGTCGAAGAGTTGAACGGCAGCGACAGAAGCTTGTTGTCGGCCGTGGTGTAATAGGAAATCACCGCCGGAAGATATTCCGACTGGTCGAACGGCTCGCCGGCGTCAGTCATCAGCTCGTGGACGGGATAGACGGCACCCTTGTCTTCGGCTGCCATCATCGTCGCCGTGCCGACCTCGAACACCTGAACGATATGCGGCTGTTCCTTTGCGCGGAAAGCGGCGATGGCCGACGTCATCGTCTCGGTGTAATTGCCTTTGTAGACAGCCTTGAGTTCATAGTCCGGCTGGCTGGCGTTGAAATCCGCCGCGAACTTGTCGACGATCTCACCCAACTGCCCGCCCATGGCGTGCCAGAATTGTACTTCGGTGGCTGCATTGGCCTGACCGGCGAAGGCCAGCGAAAAGACCGATGCAAGAACAAGCTTTTTCATTGTTAAAGCTCCCTTGGTTAGAAGAATGGATACGTCGAAGCAAACCGGACCTGGATTGCATGAGCGTTGCATGAATTCGAAGAATTGTAACGCTTTACATCACAGGCAGGTGACACAAGGGCCCGGGAGTCATGGCGGAAAACCTGCGGGCGTTACGTGCAAGCTGCTGCCGCGCGGGTCCCGCTTTCGTCCAGACCGATCCATGCAAAGATGAATAAGCACATGAAAATTTTTGATTTACAGATAGCCGTCATACCATGAGGGTTCTGTAGGGCAATTAACACGTCAAACAATGCCGGACACGGCGATTCCGGAGCGACTTGCAACGAAGCGCGCCACGTCGGCCGTCAAATAGAGCAGAGACATCAAAAGGTTGGGGACTGATGAAAATCGCGCTTACAGGTGGCGCCAGCGGTATTGGCGCCGCTACCGTAGAAAGGCTTCTTCGCAAGGGCCACGAGATAGTCATCTTCGATCTTCGCAAACCAGATGTCGACTGTCCCTGGGTTCCGCTTGACCTGATGAATACCGGGTCGGTCGATGAAGCCCTGGAACAGGCGGATGGCAGTTTTGACGGGCTTGCCTTCATTGCCGGCATCCCGCCGCGCGACGACAACGCTGCCGCCTGCCTGACTGTCAACACGCTGTCCACATGTCGGTTCATAGAGGGGTTTTTGCCGAAACTGAAGGACTCCTCAGCTGTGGTGTCGGTTGCCTCGCGTGCCGGCCTCGGATGGCAGGACAACACACCATTGCTAGACGAGCTGATGGCGCTGGAGCCTCTGCAGGTTGAAAAATTCTGCCAAAACCGGGAAATCAGTGCGGCCCTTGCCTACCGCCTGTCCAAGCAGGCGGTCATCTACTGGCACCAGTCACAGGTTGCGGCGCATATCGGACGCCTTCGCTTCGTCACTGTAAGCCCGGCAGCGGTCAGCACCGGCATTCTCGATGATTTCCTGAAGGCCTTCGGGCCTGCCGTCGCCAAGAATCTCGATCGGGTAGGTCGTGCCGGAACACCTGAAGAGGTGTCAGCGGTGATCGCCTTCCTGCTCTCACCGGATGCAAGCTGGGTCAACGGAATCGATATCATCATTGATGGCGGCATGGGCGCCCTCAACCTGCCGGTCGGGTAAATGAAAGCACTGCCCAGGGAAAGGAGACGGCTTATGAGCGACAACATCACAACGGATCTTGTTATCGGTGGTGAGGCGCGTCCTGCAGCTTCTGGCATCGTCTATGACATCAGCACCCCGGCACGTCCGACCGCCATTGAACGCAATTTCGGCGTTGACGGCGTCCGTCAGTTCCAGGAAACAAATGCAATCGCCGGCGCGTCCGGACAGATTGTCTGATACGCGGGGAAAGCCACGGCATGTCAAAGCGCAAGAACATATTGTTCATCATGTTCGATCAGCTCAGGTTCGATTATCTGAGTTGTGCCGGTCATCCTCACCTTCACACACCCAACATCGACTGGCTTGCCAGCCAGGGTGTGCGCTTCGAAAACTGTTACGTGCAGTCGCCAGTCTGCGGGTCGTCACGGATGTGCTTCTATACCGGGCGGTACACAGCCTCGCACGGCTCGACCTGGAACGGGATCCCGCTGAAGGTCGGCGAAATGACGCTTGGCGACCATCTGCGCGACACCGACATGGATTCCTTCCTGATCGGCAAGACCCATATGAAGGTCGATTCTGACGGCATGGCGCGACTCGGCCTCGCGCCGGACAGTGTGATCGGGGCTCGCATCGCCGAATGCGGCTTCGACGCCTATCTGCGTGACGACGGCCTGTGGGCCACGGGACCTGACGGCAGCTATGATGAAAAATCGTCACCCTATAACGAATATCTGAAATCCGCAGGTTATGACGGCGAAAACCCGTGGCATGACTATGCGAATTCGGGAATCGACGAGGATGGTAACATCGCCTCTGGCATGATCTACGGAAATGCGAGGCGGCCGGCCAACATTCGCGAAGAAGATTCGGAAACACCCTGGCTGACCCGCCAGATGATCCGCTTTGTGAATGAATATGGCCGGCGCGAGCGTCCCTGGATGTGCCATCTGTCCTACATCAAGCCGCACTGGCCTTACATTGTCCCAGCGCCCTATAACGACATGTACGGTCCCAACAGCTTCCTGCCAGTACTGCGTCAGGACAGCGAGATGGTAGACCCGAATCCGGTTTATGCCGCCTTTGCCGGCAACATCATCGGCAAGGCCTTTCATCGGGATGATGTGAGGCAGGCAACTCTTGGCGCCTACATGGGCCTGATCAAGCAAATTGACGACCAGATGGGTGTGTTGTTCGACCATCTGCGGAACAGCGGCGAGATCGAAAACACGATCATCGTCATCACGTCAGACCATGGCGATTATCTTGGCGATCACTGGCTTGGCGAGAAGGATCTTTTCCACGAACAGTCGGTGAAGGTGCCGCTGATCATCCATGACCCCTCGCCTGAAGCCGACTCAACACGGGGTACCGTCTGCGAGGCTTTGGTCGAAAGCATTGATCTGGCGCCTACTTTTGTCGAAATGGCGGGCGGCACACCAAAGGATGAAATCCTCGAAGGACGGTCGCTTGTGCCCTTCATCCACGGCACTTCGGCAGGTGAATGGCGGGACTATGTGATTAGTGAATATGACTATTCCATTACCCCGATGTCCGCGCGCCTTGGCGTCTCACCAAAGGATGCACGCCTTTTCATGATGCGCGATGAACGCTGGAAAATGATGCATGCTGAAGGCGGGTTCCCGCCAATGCTGTTCGACATGCAGAAAGATCCTAACGAAATGGTCGATCTCGGACGGGACCCAGCCTATGAGGCCACGCGCCGGGCCTGCTACAAGAAACTGGCGGACTGGGGGCTTCGCTGTTCCCAGCGCACGACCATCAGCGATGCCGAACTGGAAGCGCGACGCGGCAGAAGCCGCCGCAGGGGCATCGTTCTTGGCACCGCCCTCCCCGACGAGGCAGACGCCGAGTTGTTCCAGAAATATCTCGGGCCTGCCCGGCAGCGCCATATCTGACGTCACTGCAGGCCTGCGCATTGACACTGCGCCGACCCGGCGCCACGCTTTTGCAGGCAGGGAGGTGTTGCATGTCGGTTCCAGAGATCAGATTTGACGACGGGGCGGCCTATGACCGTATGATGGGTGTCTGGACCCAGTTCGTCGGTTCGCGGTTTCTCGAATGGCTCGAACCTGCAAAGGGCAAACGCTGGCTTGACGTCGGATGTGGTACCGGCGCCTTTACGCAGCAGATCATAGACATTTCGATGCCTGTGGCCGTGGACGGCGTCGACCCGTCTGCAGCGCAGATTGACTTTGCAAGCAAACGCCCAGGTGCCTCGCTGGCACGGTTCCGCACCGGCGATGCCATGGTGCTGCCCTATGACGACAATGCCTTTGATGTCGCGGTGATGGCCCTCGTGATTTTCTTCGTTCCGCAACCGGAGGTGAGTATCGCGGAAATGAAGCGTACTGTCCGGCCCGGCGGAACAGTCGGAACCTACGTATGGGACGTGCATGGCGGGGGAATGCCTCCGGAACCGATTTTCCGGGTTCTGCGCTCCCTTGCCATTGACCATCCCTTGCCACCGCGCTCCGACGTTTCGGGAGAGGCGGAACTGCTGCGTCTTTGGCAGGAAGCAGGATTGCGCGACATTGAACAGCAGGTCTTCACGGTTGAACGCAGATTCGAGTCTTTTGACGATTTCTGGGACATCACAACCTCCTCGGCATCCCTGACCAGGATCTTCACCGAGATTAAGCATGATATCCTTCAGGACATCAGGCAGCGGTTGCGTGAGGATCTGCCGACAGCGGATGACGGCAGCATCACCTATTCGGCACACGCCAATGCCATCAAGGGGGTCGTATGACCACCTCGACGCCAAATTGATGAGAGGTGGAGCGATTTGACAAAAAGTATTGCAGATCTGGCGGTTCAGGGGCTGATCGCCAACGGTATCGAGAACCTCTATTGCCTTCCTGGCGTCCAGAACGACGGCTTCTTCGACACCCTGTTCGACAGCACGGACCGTCTGACCCCGATACAGACGCGTCACGAGCAGGGTGCCGCTTACATGGCCATGGGCGCGGCGTTGGCAACCGGAACGCCGCAGGCCTTCTGCGTTGTCCCCGGCCCGGGCTTCCTGAATGCGACAGCGGCTATTTCGACCGCCTATGCGGTCAACGCTCCGGTGCTGGCGCTGATCGGCCAGATCCCGAGCGGAGCGCAGGGAAAAGGGCACGGCCTTCTACACGAAATTCCCGACCAGTTCGCGATCCTTCGTCAACTGACGAAAATAAGCCACCGTGTCAGCGGTTCAGATGACGCCACGGATGAAATTCGTGCCGCCTTCACAGCGCTGAAGTCTGGTCGCCCGCGGCCCGTCGGGCTGGAAATCGCAGTCAATATGTGGACGCAGTCCTGCAGTGACGCGCCGGCAGATCTTGCCGTTGGCAGTGTGCCGATGCCGCAGCCCGACAGCGACGCCATCGCCAGCGCGGCACGACTCATTGCCGGCGCCAGGGCACCGATGATCGTTGTCGGCGGCGGCGCACAGGATGATGCCGAGGCTGTGCGACATCTGGCATCGCGGATAGGCGCGCCCACCGTTGCTTTCCGCACCGGACATGGTGTCGTTCCGAGCGATGATCCGCTGTCGATCTCCATGCCTGTCGCGCATGATCTGTGGAGCGATGTCGATCTTGTGATCGGCCTTGGAACACGCCTGCAGAGCCAGGTCATGTCGTGGGGCCAGGACGACGCCATGAAAATCATCCATATCGACATCGACCAGACGCAGATCGGACGCAGTGCACGCGTCGATGTCGGCATTCACGCCGCACTTGGCGATGCACTCCCTCTTCTTGTTGAAGAAGTCGACACTCTTGCAGACCCGAATTCCGATTGGCTGCACCGGGTCGCTGCGGCAAAAGCCTGTCTTGCTGCCGAGTATGAACAGCGTCTGGCACCTCAGTTGGGGTGGCTTAACGCCATACGCGCCGCTCTTCCGCAGGAAGGGATTTTTGTCGATGAACTGACCCAGACCGGATATGTCTCGCGCTTTGCTTTCCCCAGTTTCGGACCGCGCCGTTTCATTTCGACCGGATATCAGGGAACCCTCGGGTATGGATTTCCAACCGCCCTTGGTGTCGCGCATGCCCGTCGGGACGTTCCTGTTGTGGCGATCAGCGGCGACGGTGGCGCCCTGTTCGCGATCACCGAACTTGCGACGGCGGTGCATCACAACATTCCCCTGACAACCGTGATCTTCAACGATCACGCTTTCGGAAATGTCAGGCGCCTGCAGATGGACAATTATGACAACCGGCTGATTGCCTCGGACCTCAGCAGCCCCGATTTCACCTCGCTGGCTAGATCATTCGGCGCGCAGGGCCTGATGGCGTCGAACCCGGAGGATCTTCGGAACGCGCTTGAGGTTGCGATGGCCCATGACGGGCCAAGCGTGATTGAGGTGCCGGTCGGGGAACTGCCCTCCCCGTGGGACTTCGTACTGATGCCAAGGGTCCGCGGATGAGGCTTCCGGCTGCCCTGCTGTCCCTTTTCCTCCTGTGTTTCGGCAGCGTGCCGTCGTATTCGGGTCCAGTCACGCCAGAGGAGGCATGCCGCCTGATCGAAATGGCGGGCGCGTCGAACAGCGGGCGTGCCACCCAGCGGACAGGCGAAGGGTCGGCATCTGTCACGCTGCGGCCACCCGGCCAGAACTGGCGCATCGCCATGATCGACATAACCGACCAGGAGGCGAGACCCCTTATGCAGATCAGGGCGCTGCCGCCCTGCAATCCCATGGAAGCCCGACGGCTGCGCCGGGATGGAAACGGCAAGATTGCCGCTATCGAGGTTCTTGCACCGGACCTCGTGTCCGTGATCGCGGTGGAACCACAGGACCCGCCGCTTCCGGCGATGGCTGACAGCCCCCATCGCTCGGGCTCGGCGCTTCTGGCGCATGTCGATACGGGTATAAACTACCTGCTGCCGGAACTATGGCCCCATCTCGCCGCTGACGGTGACAGCCGACTTCTTGGCTACGATTTCTGGGACATGGATGCGCGACCTTTTGATGTCGACCCGCGCCGCACCCCTTTCTTTCCGCAGCATCACGGAACAACGGTATTCAGCGTTCTGGCCCGCGAAGTGCCTGACGCCGGAATCGCCGTCTATCGGTTTCCGGCCACTGAAATGTGCCGCTTTGCCGACCTCGTTTCCGATATGGCAGCGCTTGGCGTCAGGGTTGCCAACATGTCGATGGGATCAGGCGATAAGGGTGACTGGCGCTGCTTCCAGGACGCCGCTGCACGCAATCCGCAGATATTGTTCGTCGTTTCCGCCGGCAATGACGGGAAAGACATTGATCGCCAGCCCGTCTATCCCGCGGCATTGACGCTCAGCAACATGCTTGTCGTCACCTCGTCGGACAGTTTCGGGCGGCTTGGTCGCGGCTCGAATGTGGGCGCCAGTTCGGTCGACGTGATGGTCCCGGGCGAACGTGTTGACGTGATCGACCATCGCGGGGCACGGGCCGAGACAGGCGGCACAAGCTACGCGGCGCCGCGCGTTGCGGCGCTGGCGTCACGGTTTCTGATGGCGAATCCTGACGCTGGGACCAAAGACATCATCGATTTTATTCGGTCCCGGGCAATTGACGCGCCCGGCGTGCCGCTTGCGCATGGCTGGATCCCCGACCCGACGGATGATTATGGTTTCTAGTCGCCAAATGCCTGTTTGAGGAATGACTCGGCGAGCGGAAGCGCCGCCGGGTTGTGATTTCGCATATGGCCAAGCACCTTGTCAGCGAAGGCCCGGTCGCCGAGAGTGCCGGCCACCTGAACCGCCATACGCAAGGCCTGCGGGTTCGAAGGGTCGATCTCGATATAGCGCTTGAGCATCGGCAGTTCCGCAGCAAGGTCTCGGTCCAGATGCAGCGTGACAGCCATCGACATCAGCGTGTTCGGGCTGTCGGGATCAAGGGCGAGGCTGCGTTCCAGAAACTGGCGTGATTTCCCAAACATCCACCACCGGCCAAAGGTCTGCCCGGCCTGATCTAACAGCTGCTTGTTTCCTGATGCCTCGCAGTTCCACTCTATCGAAGAGACCATTTCGGCCGTTGGATCGCGCGCAACCGGAGCGGCATCATAAAGTGCGTCTGCGCATTTGCGAATGGCGGTCCCAGTACGGGTGAAATCGTCGAAATGTTCGCGTGAGGTGGCAGCAGCAACAGACGTGATGTGCGCCGCGGGAATCACTTCGCTGATCCGACCGTCTCCGGACGCGAGAATTCCTATGAGGTTACCCGACCGGTCGACAACGGCACCCCCGCTGTTCCCCGGCAGCGCACGGGCATCTGTGTGGATCCGCGCCCGGGTCGAGGCACCATTCGCCGGATAGAACGCCCAGCTTCCCGGCTGATAGACCCGGGCGCCGTTTCGTCCCTGATCGAAAGCGACGACATAAAGCTGCTGCGGGCGCTCGTCCTGGAAACTGACCGGCGCTGGTGGCACGCCAGCCGACCCGTCAGGACGAAGCAGCACAAGATCAACCGGCACCGGATGCGGCTGCGGAAAGGCGGCCGTGATTCCGCCAGCATCGTCCCGCATGAGAACGCGTGGATGGTCCTCCGCAACATGGCGGTTCGTGGCTATGAAACCATTATTGAGGACGGTGCCGCTGGCAATCATGTTCGGCGTCTTGATGCCGACGATACGGCTCTTCCAGGCGCATACCGGCTTCGGGGCATCGCATCCGTCTGCCGCAAGCGAGGCCTGCACCGTTGGCGGTGCCAAGAGAAGTGCGAGCACGGTGCAGACGGCGCGCGCCACGCGGCACGGCTGAATGATGTTCGGAGCTTGCTTCATGGGCACCATCGTGCGGCGCAGCAGTATTGACCGCAAGGCGCCAATCCGTCGCGCTCAGGCCATCAGGCGCGAGATGGGGCTTTCATCCATCTGGCCTGTCAGCATATGCGCCAGCTTCAATGTCAGTTCCGCCCTGATGCCGGCATGCACGGGATCATCCCAAAGATTATTCGTTTCCTGCGGATCGTTGCGGAGATCATAAAGCTCGCCCCAAGGTTCGGTGCCGTACAGCGTAAAACGCCATTCCTCGGTTCGCAGGCTGCGTACCCTTGGCGCCCGTTCGAAACCATGCCGTCCCACCTGATCGTTGAATTCGGTCAGGAGCGCATCACGGTCCACACTGCCACCTTCAATGACAGGAAGAAGGCTTGTCCCCTGCATCCCGCGATAGGGAACGAGGCCAACACGGTCCAGGATGGTTGCGGAGATATCGATGGTCGAAGCAAGCTCCTCCGCCACGCGCCCTTCGCGCGAACGCGGGTCGGACCAGATCATCGGCACCTGCGTGACCGAACGGAACGGCAAGGCCCCCTTCAGAAGCAGCGAAAAATCGCCGAGATAATCGCCGTGGTCGGAGTTGAAGCAGATCACCGTGTTGTCGTACTGGCCTGTCTGCTTGAGCATCTCGACAAGGCGCCCGACTTCGTCGTCGATCATCGTAATCATGCCGGCAGTCAGTGCCATCGCTTCACGAAGCTGCTGTTCGCCGAGGCGGCACGCGGTGGTTCTTGTCAGCGTTTCGGCACCGGCGCGCCATTGCTCATCCATCCATTGCATGGGCGGGGTTGGATTCCGGTGCGCCTCGAAAGGAAGCGACACCTCGAACTGGTCCGGATGGTACATGTCCCAGTATTTTCCGGGCGGGTTGAAAGGGTGATGCGGGTCCGGGAATGACACATAGGCAAAGAACGGGTCCGGATCCCCCGTTCGCTCGCCAATCCAGTCGATTGCGCGGTCGGCGACATACCGTGTGGGGTAGAATTCTTCTGGCACGGGCGTGCGGTAAGCCTGCGGGCAGCTGTAATTATGCGGCAGTTCGTTGGCAGGATCGTGAAGAGCTTCCCAGTCCGGACAGTTCTGCCTGAGCCATTGACGGTAATGGCCGTTACATTTGTCGCCATGCCCGGTCACCATGTCGACATGCTGAAACCCGTAATATGGAAGGTCGAAAGCATAACGTCGGTCATCGGCGTATGATGCCGGCTGTTCGTTGGAATAGACCTCACTATCGGGCCTGCGCGCCTCTTCGATGAGCCGGCTTTTCCCGTCTTCCTTGCGAAGCGGCGGATGGCTGGTGAATGGCTGTAGATGGCTCTTGCCGATCGATGCTGTCCGATAACCGGCCGCCGCCAGAACATCGGTAAAGCAATTGGTATCTGCCGGAAGAACGCATCCATTGTAGCGAAGCCCATGTGTCGAGGGATAGCGCCCGGTCATGAAAGATGCCCGGTTCGGCATGCAGACAGGAGATGTCACATGGAAGTTGCTGAACCTGGTGCCGGCGGCAGCAAGAGCATCGATGTTCGGCGTTTTGACGACAGGATGTCCCGCGCAGCCAAGCCAGTCCCAGCGGTGCTGATCCGTCATGATAAAAAGGAAATTCGGTCTGCTGTGATCGGTCATCGGGGCACCTGCAAGATTGTCTAAGACAAAAATACAGCGTCGCCCCGATGAATAAAGTCAAATCGAACAGGCTGCGGGAACGGTCTCGCTAGCCGACTTTCATCATGACGCGGGACTCGAACAGCGTCCCGAGGTCACTTGCCTTCGCCACCATCTCCTGAAACTCGGCCGACATGCCGACACTATCGACACCCTCGCCAAATGCGTGCAGGTCGGCAAACCCATAAACGACCGTCATCGTGTCCATCCTTGAGGCGATCACCGGCACACCGGCCATCAGGCTGACAGGCTCGTCCTTCAAGAGCTCGCCGATTTCCCCAAGGATATCCAAAGCGGCCTTCATGTTCGAGCGCTTCAGCTCGTAGGTGCGGTGCATGCGAACCGTATCGGTTGGATTCATCTCGCCCCAGATCGAACGGAACACCTCGGGGCCGATGATGTCCGCTGCGGGATTGGCTTCCCGGTCAGCCAACAGCTTCTGCATAGCCGGGTCATGCATCATTGCGGCGGCAGCTGCGGTGCCGGCGGCCATTGTGTCATATTGGGCGTAGACATGAATTTCGCCGGCACCCTCGCCGGCAACCACGCGGGTGATCCGCGTGTTCGCACCATGC
>MDSZ01195315.1_pt1 | contig 10870 bp, 7 predicted proteins | sample 811201 | NCBI WGS metagenome assembly MDSZ01 (sample SAMN05326647, study PRJNA326480) | marine metagenome | isolation source: seawater | place: Indian Ocean: North | collected 2010
ACAAATGGAGATAATCAAATTATTATTGCTAAAAAATCTGGGAAAGCTATTAATTTTCATGAAAGTAACGTAAGACCTATGGGACGAACAGCGTCTGGAGTAAGAGGAGTTAAACTTGAAAATGAAGATGATAGAGGAATTGGAATGATCTGTGTTTCTAGAGAGGACTCAGATCTATTAGTAGTTTCAAAAAATGGATATGGTAAGAGATCATCAATTAATGATTATAGAATTACTAAAAGAGGTGGAAAAGGAGTAATGACATTAAAAATTACTGAAAAAACTGGAAATTTAGTTTCAATAAAAGAAGTAAAAACAAATGATCAATTGATGATAATAAATAAATCAGGAATTACTATAAGAACATCAATCACTGATGAGAATATAAGAGTTATGGGTAGAGCAACACAAGGAGTAAAATTAATTAAACTATCCGATCAAGATGAAATTTCGTCAGTTGCTAAGATTGAGAACCTAGGAGAAGAAGAAGAATAATTTATTTAAATTTGTACTTATAAAGCATTTAAACATGAAAAAAATATTATTACCTATACTATTAATTCTATTTGTATTTGATGGTTTTTCTCAATATAAAGGAAATCCAAATAAGGCTAAATCAACACTTGATAAACTTGAATTGAAAACTGATTTAGATGAAATAAGAGAACTTTTGACAATGGCTAAGGGTGAAGTTGACGCAGCAATTGATAATGTTAAACAAAATGGAAAAGCAAATACATGGTTGATAAGAGGTGATGTTTATGCAGAAATTGCTAAAACTCTACCAGAATTAGATTCAGAAGCTATAGAAAAGTCTCTAGAGGCTTATGATAAAATAGGTTCTGAAATTACAACAAAAGATGTCAATATAATTAAAAATGTAAATATTGGAAGACAAAACCTATCTACACACTTTATAAATAAAGCTATAGTAGCCTTACAAGGTTCTGGTGAACCAAACTATGAAAGTGCTTATGAAGCGTTTAATTTATCACTTAAAGTAAATCCAAATGATACTTTAGGCTTATTATATGGTGGTTTTGTATCGGAACAATTAAATAAATTTGATGAAGCGTTAAACTTTTATAAAAAGCTGATGGGAATGAATGTTTTAAATACTAAAAATTCCAATACTATATATCAAAATTCAGTTAATATATTATATCAAAACTGTGATCAATTTGATGAGTGTGATTCATTTAAAAGAGCATCTGAATTAATTAATAAAGCAAAAACATTATTTCCTGAAAATAATTATTATCCATCTGTTGAAATAAATATTGCAATGAGATTAGATAGGGTAGATGAAGCTAGAATGAAAATTGATGATAGATTAAGTCAAGATCCAAATAATCCAAATTTACATTTTAATAGGGCAGTACTTTATTATAATTTAGGTTTAGCTATAACTGAAAATGCTAACTTAGGTCAAAATGAAAAACTTGATACCCTTGACATTGTTTTTAAAACATCAATTGAATCATATAAAACTACTTTACAGTTAGATCCGTCAAATAATAGAGCATTATTATATCTATTAGATGCATATAAAGCTAATGCAAAACCTTACTATGATTTAGAAAGAAACCTTGATTTTTTAGCTTTAAAAAATAAATACCAAGCAGAATCAGATAGATTAAAAAATGAGGGTAATGTAAGGATTTCTGATGCAAAAGATTATGCTATTTCTTATATTGAATTAAAAGGTGATGATATTTCAGATGAAGATATCGCAACAATTTATCCTATCTTTTCAATTTTAAATGATAACGATAACTTAATTAACATATTAAATATTTCTATCTCAAGGGACAATACTAATCTTGAGTATTTAGAAGTATTAAGAAGTGCATATATGGGCAAAAAGGATTATGAAAACGCGGAGAGAATCTATCAAATGATATTAGAAATTCAGTAATTATTCATTTTTTAAAAATCTTTTTATCTCTTTAGAATAATCAATTAATAAATCATTAGGAATTGGTAATAACAAATTGTATTGTGTAATGTACCACTTATTATTTTTTTTAATTAACACTCCAGTTCCTCTAAAAACACCATATTTCTCATTTTCTAATTCTTCATCAAACCAAGCGGTTTTACCATTTATGTAAATATTTCTTTTAATTGGTATATAAGTCCATCCAGTACCAGTATTAAATCGTTTTAAAGTGTATTTACTAAATTCATTAATATGCCATCTTTCTTTTGCATCAGTTCCATAGAAAATCGCATTATCATCAAATAAACTTAAATATCTTTTTCCATCTGCTTTACTTGCATATATATGAAGGTTATTTAGAGTCTCATCTATTAATTGTTTATCCTTACTTTGAAATACTATTAATATACATATTAATATATAAACCATATCCTATTTAACATAATATAAATTATATAACAATTATTAATTTATATAAATTTCTTTAGATAAATTATTTATTGATATTTTAAATCTTCCTTCTTCTATGACTTCCATATTGTCCTTATTATAAAAAGAAAGCTCAGAAACAGGCACATTAAACAATATTCTTTTTGTCTCACCTGATTTTATTAAAATCTTTTTAAAATCTCTTAAACGTTTTATATCAGGTGTAATAGAAGCATATAAGTCTGATGAGTATAGTTGAATAGTTTCATATCCATCAATATCACTATCATTTGTAACAAATACTTCAACATTTAATGTATCAGAAGTAGATAATGTATCTTTAGTTATTATAAAGTTTGAATATTCAAAATCAGAATAACTCAGACCAAATCCAAAATCATACAGATTATTAACCTCACCAACATAATTATATGCTCCTTGAGCATTATTTTGAACTTCTGAAGGTTTATAATAATAAGGTAATAATGAATTAGGATATAAAGGATAGGTGTATGGTAATTTTCCTGATGGATTAACTTTACCTGATAAAATATCTGCAAGTGCATCAGCTCCAAAGTTTCCAGGTAAATAAACATTAACTACAGCATTCATAAGTGGCTCAATATCAGAGATTAACCTTGGTCTACCTAAATTTAAAATTAAAATAATAGGCTTTCCTGTTTTAGATAATTCAATAGCTAATTTTCTTTGTAAATGATGAATATTTAAATCATTTAAATCACCTGGCTTTTCTGTATATGTATTTTCTCCTAAACAAAGTATAATATAATCTGATTTTCTACCCTCTTTAACAGCTTCTCCAATATTTTCTTCAATCATATCATAATAATTACCATTTTTATTGTAAGAAACGCCTGACACATATTTAACATTATTTCTACCATAAGTATCTCTTACAGATTCAAAAATCGTATTGTAATCTCCCGCAAATCTATCTACAAGGTCTCCTTGCCAAGAATACGTCCATGCTCCATTTAAAGTTCTCATATTATTTCCATTCGGTCCTACTACTAAAATTTTGGGATTACCTGTAATTGGAAGAATATCTTCATTGTTTTTAAGTAAAGTAATAGACTCAGATGCAGCCTTATAAGCTAATTGATGATGTTTTTTAGATCCAAAATCTTCATAATCATTATAATTTGTTACTGGATTTTCGAATAAGTCTAATTCAAACTTAAGTTTTAAAATTCTTTTAACTGCATCATTAATTCTTTCCATGCTAACCTCCCCTTCTTCTACAAGTGATATAAGATTTTTAACAAAATGTTCATATTCATAAGGCACCATTGACATATCAATTCCAGCATTTATTGCAATCTTTATAGCTTCTCTTTGATTTTTAGCTACTTTATCCCTATCGTGTAATTTTCTTATATCTTCCCAATCAGTTAAAATAACACCTTCAAATCCTAATTTATTTCTCAAAACATTAATCATTATGTTATAATCCGCATGAACTGGCACTCCATTTATTAATCCTGAGTTTATCATTATAGTCTTTGCACCAGCTTCAATAGCCTTCTTAAAAGGCTCAATATGATATTCACTTAGTACATTATCTGGTATATATGCAGGGGTTCTATCTTTTCCTGATATAGTAGCGTGATATCCAACAAAATGTTTCATACATGCTGCTACATTAAACTTATTAGATATATCATTATCTAAACCCTGATATCCTTTAATCATTTCTACTCCAAATCTTTCAACAAGTAGCGGATCCTCTCCAAAAGATTCAAACTGCCTTGAAAACCTTGGGTCAATACCTAAATCAAGAACTGGTGAAAAATTCCATGGAATACCTGATGCTCTTGTTTCATATGCACATACTAAAGCCATATTATAAGCATTTTCAGGATTCCAACTTGCAGCTGTAGTTATTTGTTGAGGAAACATTGTTGCACCATCAGTATAAGTAGTTCCGTGAATTGCATCAATACCATAAATAACAGGTATAGATAAAGGATTTTTACCCATAGAGATCTCTTGAATTTTTGAAATATTTTTAAACCATACACTAGGTTTTTGTGCGGTATTATTAATTGTATTTAAAACAGAACCAACTTTAAAATCAACTAATGCCTTATTTGCTTTCTTTTCATCAATTTCCATTGGAAAAGATGACTCCCACTTTGTCGGACCTTTAGCAATAACAGTTAAATTAATTTGAGTCATCTGCCCTACTTTCTCTCTTAAAGTCATTTTTGAGATAAGTTCATCAACTTTTAAATCGATGTCTGATTTTAAATTTTGATTTGTACAAGAAAATATTAATATTAATATAATTAGATATCTCATCTGCATTAGTTTACTAGTTAAAAAAAGAAATGTAATTTAATCAGATATTTTCCAAAATGCTATACCTCCAGCCTGTTTACCAACCTCGACTGAAGAGATTAAATTAAAGGTTTCAAGACTTATTACATCTACTATTCCAGGTTCACCACCAATACCCTCAACTGATACAAAAGCATACTTACTATCAGGTGAAATTGCAATTCCATGCGATACCGATGTTGTGTTTTTAATTGTTTTGATAATTTTTTTATCATTTAAATCTAAGAGTGCAGTACTACCCTCTCCTTTTAATGTTATTACTAAAAGATTACCATCTGGAGTAATTTCTACATTATATGGTCCTTTTCCTGTTTTTATTCTCTCAGAAACTTTCCATGTATCTAGATTAACCTCAATAATTTCATCTGAACCATTTCCGGCGATATAAGCGTAATTCAAATTTGGATGAGGAATTACCCAAGTTGGCTTTACATTTGAATGTTTCATCATAGTATGTGACGAATGATCCATATGGTTATGGTGATCCATATGGTTATCCATCTGATCTAGATCTAATTTTCTATTGACTTCCATTGAAATACCATCTATCTCAAATAATTCACCAGACATCATAGCCACAGAATACTGTAATAATCCATCTGGGGATAATCTTGATCCATGAGGCATTGTACCAGTTTGAATTTGTTTTATTTCTACCATTAATTCAGGATCAACAACAGACACTGTACTAGGTTTCATATCTCCATGAAGATTAAAATTAACACAGTATAAAAGTCCAGTTGTAGGTGAAACCTGCATAGTTGCTGGAAATAATCCCAGGTTTGTTTTTGATATTGGACTATTAGTTTCTGTGGAATACTTAACTAATGATCCATACGGACTTCCATGAGCTAAAGATAAGTACCAATAATCACCTGATGGATCAATAGTTATACCATGAGGTCCCTCAATTTCAGTAGGCATAATACCAACATCAATTCTTTCTACTTCCTTTATAGATTCTCCATCAAATTTCAATAAGGAAACAACATCATCTGATTCTGCAGCTACATACAGAAAATAACTTTTATCTGCTTTAATTTGATTTGATATTAAAAACAAAAAAATAAATAATAACCTAATCACAATTTTAATTTAGATACTGATTTACCTTTGAATTATCTGGTTTAATTGGCATAACTTTTGCTGCCCCTAAACCTGCATTCCAATCAGAATAAAAAACATATCCTTTATATAATTGCGCTCCCCATGCCATAGTTGCAAATGGTATATAGCTATCTTTATTTCCAGTTAAAATATAACCTATTTCTCTACCCTGTTTATAAAGATCACCCATAAGATCACCACTTATGTCAACTATTCTAATTCCTCCTGAATACATTGCAACATATAAAATATCATCTTCTATCCAATAATTATGAGATCCATGGCCAGGTAATTCATATCTAGCAACTTCTTTAGGATTATCAATATCTGAAAAATCAACAAAATGTAAAAACCCTGCAGTTTCATTAGGAGCATTTACGTCAATCCCTTTAGGAAAAATTTCATCACCCAATACTGTATAAAATTTACCAGTTGATTTACTTTTAAAAGGATAGGTTGCGTGATGTGCACCACTAGCATAGTTATAATTTCCAAATGCAACTGGGTTTGATGGAGAACCACCAGCAATTCCATTACCTACATCCACTAAGTAAACACCATCTCTCCAATTAGACGAGTATGCTATCCCATCTTCTATCCAAACATCGTGTATAGCTTGACCTTCTTTTCCTAATTCAAACATTCCAACTTCCTTAGGCTTTTTTGGGTCTTCAATATTTAATATGTAATATTTTTGACCACCACTTAATGCATAAACGTGATCCTTATAGATAAATAAATTATGAACACCTCCTGTTAAATTTTTAGTATACTCTGAAATTATTTTAACATCATTAGGTTTAGAAACATCAATAATTATAATACCATTTTTTCGATTTGAGGCTCCTTCCCTTCCTATTATACAAATTTTTCCATCTTCAGAAACTTTTACATCATTTACTGTTCTTGCATCTACTTGTATACTATCAATCTTTAATATATTAGAAGGATCAGAAACATCCCAAAAATATGTAGTTCCATCAGCTCCCCAAGTTCCAGTAACAGCATAATCTCGTCCATCTACCCCTTCAAATACCCAAAAATCTGAGGTATGCTTGTCATTAACTAAACCAGTTCCAACACTTACAACATCTCTTTTAACATTTCTTTCATAAACTACTAACGCTTTTGAGTTAGTAACATTTCCAATAGAAACTGTAACTGTATAGTTTCCTGCAACATCAGCAACAAACCTACCTTCATTATCAATTAAACCAGATGCTGTATTACTTTTATCAAATGATTTTCCTTTATAAGAATATTCAAATGGGATATCAGATAATTCCTTACCTTTTTTATCAAATGCGGTTGCTTCTAATTGAACAACATCACCAGTTCTCATTTGATTTAAGTTTGAAACTAAATCAATAGATACAACAGGATTTTCAATCACTTCAATATTTATCCTACCAGTGATTCCTTCAAAAGTAGCTTCAAGAGTAGTTTTTCCAGCTTTTAAGGCTTTAACATTATTAATTGGATCAATTGAAAGTATGTCATTAGATGAGGTTAAAGAAAAATTAACATTTTCTCTTTTAAATCCCATCTCATCTATTACTTCATAGGATATAGGTACATATGTTCCAGTATAAACTTTATCTGAATTAAGTGATACATTAATTTCTTTTACTTTAGGGTACTTTACATTTACCTGAAAGGTTCTACTTATTCTTTTTTTATCTTGACCAAAACAAACAGCTACTACCTCATGTGAACCAGGTTTATTAGCTGTAATGGTTCCTGATTGATTATCAACTGATATTGAATTTGCAGTACTAAAAACTCCTCTTTTATTATAATAAATCATTCTTTCACAATCTGATCTATTATTTTGTAAGTCTACTACAAATGTTGATGGCGTAAAACTATCTCCAATATTTAATTCTAGGTTCTCTAAATCAGAAACAATTGATTTTTCTTGTCCAAATGAAATAATAGGTGAAAGAAAAAATAAAATTATAAATAGTGCTCTCATATCTTAAAAGTTTAGTTAGTTAATGTTCCACTCAGCTAATAGTTTAATGTGGGGGTCTAATTTAATTTCTTTTGGATTATAATCTGAGGAAATAATATATTTTTTTGATTTTTTATCCATAAATATTTTCTCAATCTTAGAAGAGCTATCATCATATATAAATTCAAATTCTATTGGCATTTCAAATAAGTAACCATCATTTTGAACTTGATCTATTTCAATTTCTATTTGTTTTTTTCTTTGATTAAATGACCATGAAACATCAAGTTTTATTAATCCTCCTTTATATAACCACTGATCAAAAAATTTATCTAAATCTTTACCTGAGCTATTCTCCATCATTAATTTAAATTCCTCAGTAGTTGTACTAGAATTATAATATTTATTATAATATTTTCTTATACCATCTCTAAAGTTATCTTCTCCAACATAATTTCTTAGCATGTGTAGTACCCAGGCCCCTTTTTGATACTGAAGACTGTAGGTTAACACATCTTTCATATCCTTTAAATTATTGTGAACTATTGAAGCATCTTTGTCTGTCTCATAAAAGTCAAACACTCTTTTTTTTGCTTCTTTTAATCCTTTTACAAAATCATCTCTACCATAAGCATGTTCTCTAAACATTAGAGTGAAATAAGTTGCAAATCCCTCACTCAACCAAACATCATCCCAATCATATTCTGTGACACAGTTTCCAAACCACTGATGAGCAACTTCATGAATAATAACATTTCTCCATCTAACATCTCTATTCCCAGTTACTGAAACATCACTGTAAAAGATTGCGGTAGCTGACTCCATTCCACCTTTTACACTATTAGTTTGAACATTAGCAAGCTTTTCATATGCAAAGGGACCTATATAATCTGAAAAGAATTCTAATGTATGTTTTGTCGGAACCTTAAAATCATAGAACCCATTATCTCTATCCTGTTTATAAACCCATGTTTGAATTGATTTACCTTCAAAATAATCAACATAGTCTATAGCAAACTCTGCAACACCTACTGCATAAAGCCAACAAGAAATTGGAACAGATTGTCTCCAGTGTGTCTTTTTTATTTCTTTATCAATATTAGTTTCTTCAACTAATAATCCATTAGATATTACCTGATAATGATTTGGAGCAAATATTATAAAATCTGATGTTGCTTTATCATAAGGGTGATCAACAAGAGGCAGCCAATTTCTAGCCTTATTTGGCCAGTTATCACTAAAAAAAGTCCTATCTCCATGCATATTATCTCCAATTATTAAACCAGTTATTGGAATTCCACTATACCTAACAGATATAATATCTGATACACTAAAAGTAATACCTTTAACTGATATATTTAATTCATTATTTGAGTGGGAATATGGTATTTCTTTACCATTAAATAAAACAGATTGAACTTCCATTCCTCTTCCATCTTGATTTTTAGAAATAAGATCTAACCTGACATTTTCTTCACTTGGTTTAATATGTAAATTAATATCTGCTTGGCCTTTAATTATATCATTTACATCATTAAAATGTAGTTCAAAACTATAATTAATTATATCAATGTTTGGATTTTTAGGATATGGATCTTTTGCCATTAAAAATATTGGCAAAATGAATAATATTAGATAGTATAAGTGTTTCATTGGGTTTTATTTTGATAAATTAAAAATACATTATTTTTCATCATTTTTAAAAAAAGAATATATTCGTGTCCTTAAAAAACCTTTATGATTAAGAATATTGGAATTATTGGAGGGTCAGGTAAAATCGGGACCACATTTAAAAAAGCATTTGAAAAAATAGGATTAAATGTAATGGTTACTGATGATTCTACTAAAGATCAAGAAAATGATCTTATTAATAAATCTGAATGGATCATATTGTGTGTTCCAATAGATAAAACTGCTGAAGTTTTTAATAGTATTAAAAACAATATAAGAAAAGATCAGGTTTTCACTGATTTTACATCTGTGAAGTCAATTTTAGGTAATGAAAGTTATGATTTTGAATTTATTTCCTGTCATCCATTATTTGGACCTTTAAATAATATAGAAGGACAAAATATAGTAACAATTCCTGTATCAGAAGGGTCATTTTATAATGAAATTAAAGATGTTTTTGTTAAAATAGGATTAAAGGTTACTGAAATGAACTCTTTAGAGGAACATGATAAATACATGGGCCTTATTCAAGGAATGACACACTTTTCTCATGTATGTTTCACAACCGCAATGAAGAAATTAGATTTAGATTTAGATAAAGTGATGGAAATATGTAGCCCAATATACCAATCAAACATTTCATTCTCTTCTAGAATTACCGGTGGAGATGAAAATTTATATACAAATATTATAATGGATAATCCTACAAATATTGATGTCCTTCAAATGTATCTAGATACATCTAATAAATTATTAGAAATGGTAAAAGATCAAAAATATGATGATTTCAAGGATAATTTTAAAGATAATAGGAAGTACTTAAAAAATCATATATCAAATATGATTGATCAAAGTAATTTTCTAATAGATAAAATGGCAGAGTTTAAAAAAGGCTCAAAGTGAACTGTAATCAAACATATTAAGAAGCGTTAGTTCAAAATTATGTTACTAATTCAAACTTTTATGTTACTATTTTAATCAAAAATTTTATAATAAATAGGGTCAGATGGGAATCAATCTTTGTAGGTTTATAGGATGCTACATGAAGAAAATAATTTCAGGTTAAGAAAACACAGTAGATACGGATTTGTTTACATCTTTAAAAATACAGAAGCCAATAGTGTTAAAATCGGTATTACACAAAACCCACTTCTTGACAGATTAACTGGAATTAATAAACAGAAACCTAATCCATTATATGTATGGATATTCCAACAAGCATACGACACAAAGAATTATGAAGAAGTTGAAAAGCTATCTCATAAGTATTTAGAGGTTTATTTAGATAAAGATGCTCATATAGGAGAAGTGTTTAAATGTTCGGTAGAAAAAGCTATTGATGTAGTTGAAGGTGTTTTGAAGGAGTTGAATTTATTTGATGATGCAATCAAAATAGAAGATAAAAA
>MDSZ01203121.1_pt1 | contig 10870 bp, 12 predicted proteins | sample 811201 | NCBI WGS metagenome assembly MDSZ01 (sample SAMN05326647, study PRJNA326480) | marine metagenome | isolation source: seawater | place: Indian Ocean: North | collected 2010
AGCAATTTCTGCTGCACCATCACTTTCACCTACTCTGTCAAGTAATACGGCCAAATTTGCCAATGCAGGTCCATGATTTTGATCAAGATCTAAGCAAATAACAAATGATTGCCGGGCTCCTTTAGTATCTTGCTGTGCTTCAAGTAAAACTCCTCGATTGAACCATGCCATTGCATTTGAGGGATCAAGTGCAATAGCCTTGTTGAATAGAACTAATGCATTTTCATGCTCACCGGAACGATGAGCGGCTTCACCCTCCAATACCATCGCATCAACATCAATTGGTTGTGTTTCCAAGTTTGAATTATCCCCGGAAACAACACCCTTTACTACCTCAGCAACTGATGTCATAACATTGTCAGTAATTTGGGCTGCAGTGTCTATTGCATTTTCAATTGGATTGTTTGAATCACCCTCAAGCATGGTCGTCACCAATACGGCTGGTAGGAACATACGGGATAAGCATTACCTGCACATGGTTCCGGCTAATTCATACAGTTATCTCTACTCGTTGTTTTGTGCGACCATCTTTCGGCAATGAATTCGGGGGTAGTTTTATCCTAATTGAGCCCGGTGAAATTTTACTAGGAAATCGCAATATTACCGTCACAGAGCCATATTTTATTGGAGCAAGACCAGTGACACAAATCGAATGGTCATCAATTATGGAATCTAACCCCTCCAGATTCCAGGAAGGTTGGTCATCTGGTTTGCGCCCCGTAGAAAAAGTAAGTTGGCTTGACGTCCAAAAATACATAGCCAAACTGAACGAGATTGATACTGAACCTAGACTTGGCTTGGTGGGAAGTTGGAGGTTACCGACTGCTGAGGAATGGGAATATGCATGTCGAGCCGGATCCAAAACTAGATGGTTCCATAGTGACAAGGACTCGGAATTAGATGAAGTAGGGTGGCATGCTGGCAATTCTGGTGCAACAACAAGGGAAGTCGGGCAAAAAAAAGCAAACCAATGGGGTTTATTTGATATGCATGGAAATGTTTCTGAATGGACAGCAAGTATTGAAGGATTGAAACGAATTACTAAAGGGGGCTCTTGGCTTATGGAGTCAGAATCTACAACATCTTCTGCATCTTTAAAAGTAAATACAGATAAACGTAGTGATGGTATCGGTTTTCGCCTTGTTTGGGCGCCAATCTGATTTACTATCTTCATTTAGGAATGTATATGCGGCTTTATCATAATCCACGTTGCTCTAAATCAAGGCAGGCGCTTGAAATATTGAATGACAGAGGAATTGATTTTGAAGAATATCGTTACTTAGAAAAGGGGATTGCTCTAGAAGATTTTGATATAATTATGGAACTTGAAGATTCAATAAGAACAAATGATATCGATACAAAAATTAACATAAACGACAAAATTGTTTTACGGAAGTTACTCCAAAAGGACCCAAAAATTCTTCAGAGGCCTATATTGATCGCAAATGGTGAGGCCATTATTGGTCGTCCACCTGAATTGATAGTTACTCTTCTTCCCGACCCTTGAATAGTCTGACGACGCGGAGATTAACAAAAATTTCCAGATAAGCTTTCACACGTTCATCTACAGGAGCAACATCTTCGTGGTACAGAGAATCCATTATTTCACATATTGATTTAAAATTCCTTTCATCATCGATTAATTCCCACAGCATTGATTGGGTATGATGCATAGTTCTCCTGACCACTTTTGGTGCCTTTAGTAATCTTGCTAATATTTTTTCAAAACGGCTAAACTTTTTACGGATTATGAGTACTACATTACGCCCAGTAACACCATCAATATCTGGGTAAATTCCTGGGTCTCCACTGTATTCCCACTCCACTGGTAAACGTACAGGTACTATGTTGTCCCACTCGTGCCCCATTAAATCCCCTCTATATTCCATGTTAGATAAAGTAGTGATACCATACAAATAATTCCACTAAATGCACTAAGTTTTTTCAGATTTTCTTTGTCAGAGAAGTTGTTTAACAACCAAGTTGACACGCCAAAAATGGCAACTAACACCATCAGGACATACCACATAATAGGTAGGTCAGCCATAGTCTTGCGACTATGGTTCTTGCTGTGAACCTTGCGAATCTTGCCATTTTTGATATTCAGCCATTTTACGATTATATTCCTCAAGTTGCTTTTGGTATTCCAACATAGCAGGATCTATTGTTTCATCAGCAGGTTGACTAAATGCAGAGGCAGGAGGTCCGGATGCTGGTGGGCCCACAATTTCTGTTTTTTCAGTCCCCATTATGATAATTTCATCATCAGATTCGTCTATCTCAATAATTTCTTTTTCAAATACATCATGATTATTTTTACGTAGAATTCGGATAGAAAGTATGGATAGAACTATCAAAACAATTGAACCTCCTCCATAGATTGCATATGTCATGAATGAAACTCCAGCATCATCGATTGGTTCTTTCCAATCTAATTTTGTATTAATTGTAAAATTAAATTCACCATCTATACTAACAATTTCTAATATCAATTGTCCAAAATAATCTCCAGATTCTCGTAAAACTTCACAACGCAGATTATATGTTTCCTCATTGATATGTCCTTCATCCATCTCCACCCTGATATTTTCTAAGTGTAATGCTTTGCCATCGCATAGCATTCCCCAGCCCTCAGGCACTTTGACACTTATATCGACTGTTTCAATTTGCGTCGATGTTGATGACACATTTATCCATAAAATATGTGGTATATTCGTATTATTTTCTGTTTCGAAATTGGAGGGTATTTCTTCAATGATTACACTCCTTCTTTCGCCTACCATTACCAACGAATCTAACGTTTTCAGTAATGGTCTATCGAGTTCATCCTCGCCGCCTTCAAATTCAATAGTTAGATCTATTTTGGTGTTTAAATCACAGTCATCACCAATTATTAATTCAGCAATAAGTTCAACACTTTCTGTTGGACCCAGATTCAAGTTTAACCAATTATTAGCATCTGTTGATCGGCCATCATCGGTTGACAAGAAACCAATTACACAATCTGTTTCAGGGGTGGTAACCATTACAACCCTGGCACGGCTGTTTGAGTCGACAGCATTACCAATATTCCAAGCAGTAGCATTGAATCTGTAGGTGTCACCAGTGCGCACAATAACTTCATCTGGATACCCATCTAATCTAGGACTTTTTACAATATCCGTAGCTGCTTCAAATACAACTCGGTTATCAAAATCATTGATGTCATTTCCATTAATTGGATTAGCTTCAATAGTGATTTCATGAAATTCACCAGGTGCTTCTAGCGATGGTAGAAGTATCCACAGATTGATGATTTTTACGTTTTCTAAATCATAAGAAACAGAAAGATCCAAACCATTAGTTACATTTTCATCTTCATAAAATGCCCACCATTCCCAGGTTGATGGAGACCAAGGTAAACCAAACACTGCAGTATCAGGTCCATTACCACTATTTGTGATTTCTAATGTCACTAAATTTGGAATCCCCGGAGATAATTTGTTTGGAGTCTCTATCACTGAAACTGAAATGTCATATACAGCACTTACACGCAATCCTTGCCAACCATTGCCGATAATTGTTTCACCTGAACGTATCGAAATAATTTTTGGTTGTATCATAGGTCCAAAATCACCAGATTGTGCATTACTAGGTGCAGTTATTCTCACAGAAAATGTAGAAGAAGAATCAGGATTGATTGCTAGTTCTTGTGTCCATAACAATTCAACATTCCAGCCAGTAATTTCTGTATAATCGATTTGGGGCTGAAATATATCTAGACGCGATGCATTATTCCAAATTGTGAAAGAAATATCTTTGCTTGTTCCAGCCTCGATTTCGGTAATTCCGCGATACATTTCACTAACGGTAATTTCTGCATTGCTGACTATTGCAGCAGCAATTTCTATTGCTTCAATATCCAAACGCTGTGAATTAGTGGTACTAGTTACAGTTAGCCAAACCGAGGAAATAGTGTCAGCTTCAACACCATTTGGTATACTAGCAGTAAACCATATCTCGACAGGAGTGTCAATCTGAACAAATATCTCAGTGGATTGATTAAATGCTAAATCTATTGACCACCCTTCGAGGACATTTTTGTCACTAATCTCAATTATGAAAACATCATCAGCTTCGCCAATGTTTTCGACAGTTATTGGAAATTGGCATGTAGAACCAGGAGGGCACCTGGGTGTAAATTCTGGTATTATAATTTCAGGTATTCGATCAGGGAGTACTTCGATCATTACTTGTAGACTATCACTTATGTCCCCATACAAATTTGATGTCATTTCAATTGATATTGGTATGTTTCCTTGTGTGGCATTTTGGTCAACAAGTACACGCAAGTCAACAGTTCTAGTTTCTCCAGGCATTAGTTCGATTCCTGATGAACCAATACTTGCCCCATTTGAGTTTGCAAAATAATATAACCAATTTTCAGGAATCCCAGTTAGCGACGGAGTGTAACGTGCAGAAATGTTACCAGAATTTACCACTTCTATTTGCGTCGAAGTCCATTCATCAGGAAGCCCTCCCGTGTTACTAAGAGTAGAAATATCAATATTGTATTCTGACTTTCGAGCTGCCTGCTCATAAATAATGACAATATCATCTATCCACATACCGATGTCATTTCCAATAGAGTCGGTAACGAAAGTCCATTTTAGTTGAGTATTTGTGTGGAAATAATCACTGTTTACTGGAATCAATGGACTATTTTTCCCATTGTATGCAAATGAGAAGGTTTGCCAACTTATCCCGTCCATAAAATCATTATCAACAACACCTGTCATATTGAAAGTAGAACCAAATTGCCCAAATTCATTAGATAGTGAACCTTCCATGTAATCCCCACTCCCCATTCCTCCTGTGTAGAAAAACGAATAACCAATTGCAGAATTATGGTTTTTCAAAGAGTCAACAATATTGAAAACTGGGCTTGTTAGTGTCGAAATTTGATTGCTTTGGTAACTGGAAAAAGCCCCATTCCCTACATGAAAAGCCATATTTTGAGAAATGTATGCTTCATTACTAGTTTGCCAATCTCCTGTGCCAGTCCACCCCCCTGGGCCTACCATAGAGATACAATTGTCATAGTGATATGCAACTGTCAGATGTCTAGATTTTTGATTATTATTCAAATCATCATCTCCTATTGAATTACTCACAGAAATTTGTAATGTGTGATTACCAGAATATGTAGGAGTCCATAATATCTCAGCCGATGATGTTGAACTCCCTGAAATTGGATTTAGTCCTAACGAAGTGTTTAGCAATTCAAATCGTGTATATTCATTATGTAAAACAACAATGAAAACATCAACGAACCCAGATTGACTTGAACCTAAATTTTGGATATCAACTTTCATCTTCATTTCGACATTTACGACACCGTCTGTGACATACAATTCTTGGGGCTTGTCAAAGTTAGGTATCGGATAATTCGAAGAGAACATTTGATACAAAGATTGGTTATTTGAATCCGGATATGTTATTGAAATTTCATCAATAGAAAGATCGACATTTGATGATCTAGCATGCGTTGCATTTGCAATTGGAGAGAAAATAGGTAACAGTAACGCGAGCAGCACTAAAAGACCTATTCTACGCATGCGCCTCATATGTGACGTACCATAAACAAATATGACACCTTCGCCTAACTATTCCTCATCGATTAGCAAAGAATCTATGGCGGATTTCATCTTTATCTCAACTCGTTTTTGCTTTGCTTGCGCAGCAAGGTAGAGAGTAATAGATGGCACAAGAACCATTCCAAAACAACCTATTACAGCAGCAAGTGCCCACATTAATTCAGTAGCAGTATCTATTTCAAATTGCGAAATCGATTTGAATTCTTCATTTACTTGAATCAAGACCACAGTTGGAGGAACATCCCTACTTCCATTTTCGATAATTGTAATTTTGGTACTAATTGGAGAATGATTATGTGTAAGGGCAGTATGTGCTTTACTCTCAGCTTCGTTCAAACTATCAGCATATACTGATCCTTTTCCACGTAGTGCCGGGTCAGGATTTGTTAACAGGATTATCTCGCTATCAGTTCCATCGTAAACCACTATACTATGAGATGTCAAATTTACACAATCGGCTTCACATGAAAATTTTTCAGCATCGGGGTTGCCAAGGTCAGGATGCCCGTAAAAACCACCTGAATTTGAAATTGATATTTCAGAACCAACTGAAATTTGGAAAACACTAAGATTTACCCAAGTTAAATTTGTACCATTCAAATTGGTGTCCCACATCCATGTTGTTTTGTTATTATCTTCATTGTAAAATCGCGTTTCATTACCCAATTCAACAGTCGACTCTAGTGATTCGGATTCATAGATGTAGTATGAAGGGCTAACTGTTGCCCCATAAACTGCATATGAGAGTAGAAGAATTAAGGTCAATCCAAGGCCCATCAGAGTCCGCAGTAGATTCGGATTTTGGGCTAAAGCCTTCTTCATGTTAGAGGGCCAGTCAGAAGGTGTTCATGAACTCTGTCATACTTGGTCCGCAGTGCCCTATTTCTCTCTGCTATAGGATATAATAGCAACAGTGTCCTTGATATAGGGGTTTAAAGTCGGCGACTTGCTTGGTGTTGAGATGACGACGTCCTATGATGTTCCAGCAGACCTTTTGAACCCTGCAGTCGCAGATAGGTTAGCAGATGTAAGTGAGATTTCACGCCCTGAGTGGGCTGATTTCGTCAAGACAGGTATACACCGTGAAAAACCACCTAGTCAGGAAAACTGGTGGGAAATACGATGCGCTGCGTTACTACGTAAGGTGGCACGCAAGGGCCCAATAGGTGTAAATGCATTAGCACAACTCTATGGAGGTCGTAAGGATAATGGATCAAATCCCAACACACCAGCTATGGCAAGTAGACATATTATTCGTACAGCATTACAACAACTAACCGATGCAGGTTTAGTCCATATGAAGGAGATAAAGACAGTCTCCTCTGAGGATGGAGATCAAAAATTATTTTCTGGCCGTCTGATAACTCCTGCAGGTCAAAAGTTACTCGATGATGTTGCACATTCAGTTCGTGAAGCAGCCGAAGCTGATTATCCTGGGTTGTCTAAGTATTGATTTGGAAGTGAAGAGGTGTCAACAATGTCAATTTCTGAGGATAGTGAATTGGCAAACCTACGTGCACAACGTATGGCACAACTACAATCACAATTAGAAGAGCAGGCGAGTGCACAGGCGGATGCAGAAATAGAAGCAGAAGCTAACGCAAAAGCACTAGAGGCACTAGATGGTGCTATGAAAAATATCTTAACTCCAGAAGCCCGTTCAAGGATTGCTAACTTAAATTTAGTGAATAGTGAATTAGCAACACGTGTAAAATCACATTTAGTGACCTTAGCTGGCGATGATAGAATAGCAACCCCAGTTAATGATATTCAATTGAAACGTATTCTCGCTGGATTACAAGAAAATCGTCGTGAGACTACCATTAGAAGAATTTGAGGTGAGACAATGGCAAGGAATAAACCAGCAGCAAAGAAAATACGGTTGTTGAAAGCCGGTAAACAAAATAGGAGAGTACCTGTTTGGGTTATGCTGAAGACTAATCGAAACACAGTTTCACACCCAAAGCGTCATCACTGGAGACGCAGTAAATTACAGAGGTGATAATATGGCACGTGGAGCAGTTAGCGAGTTAGTAGTACCACTAAGGAATGCGTGGAATATCACAAGATACAAGCGCGCACCTAGAGCAGTTCAAATAATCAAAAACGAAGTTGTAAAACACCTGAAGGTTACTGAAGATGAAGAAGTTTGGATAGATCCTGCAGTCAATGAACATATTTGGGCACGCGGAATTGAAAATCCTCCTCGTAAAATACGTCTTCAAGTCACCCGTCACGATGAGCCAGATATTCCTATTGAAGTTAAACTAATGGAGGAGTGAAAATGGGAAATATCCGTCCAACATTCATTAAACTACGTGCAATTATTCTATGCGAAGAACACGGTGAAAAGTTCACAGACGACTTCGACCATAACAAACAAATGGTTGCGGAATTAACTGATGTTGAATCTAAGAAATTACGTAATTGGATTGCTGGATACGTAACACGTTACCGTCAACGCCGTACTGATTGAGGTATTGAAATGGCGATAAGAGTCGCCTGGGATAGAACTCCAGTAAGTGTCCATGGCAGCCGGGATGAATTAGAGAAGTTAATTCTTCATTTACGAAATAAGTATAATTTACGTAAGCATTCTATTATAATGCCAGATAGAGAAAACGATGAAGAGGCATTGTTCTTTCTTTATGCTCCTTGTGATCCTCGTTGGATTAATGAGGTGATGTAATGGGAGATAGGCTAGATGTTGCATTACCAAAATCAAATTATTCATTGAATATTGTTGTTGTAGGAATAACACATCCGGGAAATCTCGGAGCGATTTGCCGTACAATGCTAAACCATGGGTTCACTAAGCTTTCATTAGTTAATCCAAAATGTTCACCTTCTGATGAGGAAGCAAGGAATAGGGCTAAGCATTCGGGTAGAATCCTAGATTCCGTTGAAATATATTCAACATTAGAAGAAGCAATCATGAAAGCATCACTTGTGGTAGGTACCAGCGGTAAAAGGGAAGTAGGTTCTAAGGTATTGAAACGACATTTTGTCTTGCCATGGGAGTTTGCCGAAAAACTACGAAACTTTGATGGAAATGTTGCATTGGTATTTGGCGAAGAAGGTAAAGGCCTTTCATCTGATGAATTGGATTTATGTGATTTGCTATTAACACTACCAACATGGGAGGGTTATCCCATTGCAAATTTGTCTCAGGCTGTTGGACACTGTGTTTATGAATTGCATAGAGATCGTATTATCAATGGTATATCTGTCAAAGGAGTTGACAAAAAACGCGCATTAAAACCAGAATTACGTAGTATTCTAAAACAAGCCATTGAGGAGTTTGCAAATTCACTCGATAGTGACAAGAATGAATTGATTAGTGATGTATATGATCGGGTAATTATGAGAGGATTACCTATCGATTCTGAAGCAGAACGAATGATTGGATCACTTGTCCAAGCTACTACTGCGTTACAGAAGTTATCTGATGATGAAAATTGGAAAAGAAACCGTAGAAAGAGAGTCAAACCCTCCAGGTAGCCCAAGATTTCGGTGTTTCTCTAACATGCATCGCTACTAACTTTAATCGATTACCATATGACGTTTTTATGTGAGGTTCTATCTGCTCAAACGCCCATTTAGCTAAGTTTTCAGCCGTTGGAATGAATGGAACAATTACAATTCTATGTTCTGGAGGTAACTGTTCAAACATCTTCAAAAGAAGTTCATCTTTTTCATACACTACAAAAGCGTGGTCAATTATATCATGTATATGGTGAGTTAGTATTGTAGAAACATCTGAAAAATCAATTAACATTCCTTCGTCAGAAACACCTTCTACAGCAACAACATCTCCTTCAATTTCGGCCTCAAATCTATAACGGTGCCCATGCATATGACGGCATTTGCTTTTGTGATTAGGAACTCTATGTCCAGTATCTGTTTCGACATATCTTCTAATTGTTGTAGTCATTATTTTTCCCCCTCAAAATCTAGACAAATTGAATTGATGCAGTATCTGGGCCCATTTCTCTCATGGAACAAATGTCCTAAATGAGAATCACACCCACTGCATCGAACTTCAATTCTAATCATTCCATGACTGTGGTCATTAACCTGGATGATATCAGCCTCCTCAATTTCACTTGAGAATGCAGGCCAACCACAGCCAGAATCAAATTTGGAATCAGACGTGAATAGTCTTTTTCCACAATCAGCACATTTGTATATTCCGTTTTCAAAGAATTTATCATATTCTCCAGTAAAGGCACGTTCAGTGCCATTTTCTTTCATCACATGATAGCGTAATTGGGCTTTCAAAGCTCCTTCTAGAACTTCCGGCCACGGGCGAACATACTCGACAGGGTCTTTCCTACCGATTGCATGAAAAGCAAGGATTCTCTCAACATCAGCGCCACTAGTTCCACTGCTACGTCCGAATTCGTCCGGATTGTATGATGTATTGGTATTTGCAAATACAGTGTCAAAATCAAGGTTAAGCGATTTACATGCCTTTAATGAATCCTTGAGGATCATTTCTTTATCCCCATCAATGTATGGCAAATGAAATGAAACTTTTTCACTATCCCAATTCCCAGTGGCAAATGCTTTGCCAATTGAATCATAGAATTCAGGGCGGCAATCTGGATATATTGCATGATCGCCGGAGTGTACTCCCAACGCAATTATTACATCAGTATCTTCCTCTAAAGCTATTGATAAGGCATAGCCATAAAGGATAGATGAAAATATCGCATTTCTATTTGGAACAACAGTTGACTTCATTTGCTCTTCTTCATAATGACCCACAGGAACTTCTATTGATTCACTTGTAAGTGCAGAGTGGAAAATACCCATGGCACTTGACAAATCAGCAATACGGTGCTCGACATCGTAGCCATTATTGAAGAGGTATTCGATATTCGCTTTAGCACGTTCAAGTTCTACTTTGTGCTTTTGTCCATATTCGTATGAAATACAACTGACTTTGTAACCATCGGCTAACAATCTAATGAGCAATCCTGTAGAGTCCATTCCTCCACTTAACGCCATAACAGCACGCATTAGTCAACCCCCATCCACTTGTGAGTTTGTAGAGATAATCGCCAACCATCTTCATTCTTTACTAAATTTTCAACAGCGGCAAAACTTTTACCATTTTTTTCAACAGATTCAGATTCAATGTAGCATGGTTGTAAGAAATTGTGTGTAAAACCATTTCGTAATTCATCATACATTGATAGATCTTGTCCACAATATACTACCTTGAGTTC
>MDSZ01229176.1_pt1 | contig 10869 bp, 10 predicted proteins | sample 811201 | NCBI WGS metagenome assembly MDSZ01 (sample SAMN05326647, study PRJNA326480) | marine metagenome | isolation source: seawater | place: Indian Ocean: North | collected 2010
ATGATTGTAACTTTGGCACATTTTTAAACCAGCAACTTTTGCAATAGCATATGCATCATTTGTTTTTTCAAAATCACCGTGTGTCAAATCTTTCTCTTTAAGCGCTCTATTCAATTTTTTTGGATAAATGCAATTTGAACCTAAAAATATAAGTTTTTTTACTCCTGTAATATAGGAAGCATGTATCACGTTGCTTTGAATTAAAATATTATCGTAAATTAATTCAGCTTTATTATTGATATTTGTTAAGATGCCTCCCACTTTGGCAGCAACTAAAAAAACATAGTCTGGTTTATTTTTCTTAAAAAAATTATTTACTTTTAACTGATTTCTTAAATCTAACCGTTTTTTGTCTAAATATAACAAATTTTGATATTCATCATTTTTTAACTTTTGAAAAATTGATTTTCCAACCAAACCATTATGTCCTGCAATAAAAATTTTTGATTTCTTATTCATAAAATTTGTATAAATAATTATCAGTATATTTTTAGAATTATATAAAAAAACTTATTTTTTTTATAATAATTAATATAAAGTATGTTTCTAATGTTAAAAAAAAAAGATTTAATTAATTTTGAAAATAAAATAGCTAATCTATTCAATAAAGCTAAAATTAAAGCTCCAATTCATCTTCATTCTAACAATGAGGATCAATTAATTAAGATATTTAAGCAAATTAAAAAAAAGGACTGGATTTTTTGCTCATGGAGATCCCATTACCATTGTTTATTAAAAGGTGTACCACAAAAAACTTTAGAAAAAGAGATACTACAGGGTAAATCAATATCACTATGTTTTCCAGAGTATAATATTTACTCCTCTGCAATAGTTGGTGGAATATTACCAATTGCAGTTGGTATGGCTTTATCTTTCAAAATTAAAAAAATTAAAAAAAAAGTATATTGTTTTATTGGTGATATGACTTCTGAGACAGGAATAGCTCATGAATGTATAAAATTTAGCATCAATAAAAAACTTCCTATCAAATTTATTATAGAGGATAACTCTAAATCTGTTTGCACAGATACAAAAAAAGCTTGGTCTCAAAAAAAATTAACATATGAAAACTTTTCAACTAAGTATGTTTATTACTACAAATATCATTTGAAATATCCTCATGCAGGAGCTGGAAAGAGAGTTCAATTTTGAAAAAAAAATATTTTAATGAATTGTCTAAAACCATGCATTATTTATCCAAAAAAAATAATTCAATTTTTTTAGGTCAAGCTGTAGAAGTGCCCGGCACAGCGATGTCTAATACTTTAAAAAATATAAATAAAAAGAAACTTTACGAATTACCTGTAGCAGAGGAAATGCAAATGGGTATTACACTTGGTCTTGCTATGGATGGCTTTATTCCAGTAAGTATTTATCCAAGATGGAATTTTCTTCTTTATGCAATAAATCAATTAATTAACCATTTGGATAAATTTAGAGTGATGAATAATTATAAAATTAAACCTAATTTGATTATAAGAACTGGAATAGGTTCGGAAAGACCTTTGTTTCCTCAAGTGCAGCACGTTGGAGATTTCACAGATGCAATATCAAAAATGACAACCAAGATTGAAATTATTAAGCTTAAAACTCCTGATGATATTTTAAAAAATTATAAGAAAGCATATTCAAGAAAAGATGGTAAGTTTACAATTCTTGTTGAATATGGTGATTATTATAACGATAAATAAAAATGATTATTTCAAAAACACCCTATAGGATTTCATTTTTTGGAGGAGGAAGTGATTATCCAAAATGGTATAATTATTTTCCAGGTTTAGTTTTATCAGCAACAATTAATAAATATTTATATATATCTATTAGAGAGTTACCAAATTTTTTTAATCATAAATACAGAATTGTATGGTCAAAAATAGAAAATGTAAAAAAAATAAATCAAATTGATCATAAAGTTATAAAAGAGCTTTTAAATTTTTATAAAATTAAAGGTGGTTTGGAAATTCATTATGATGGTGATTTGCCGGCTAGAAGTGGTATGGGATCTAGTTCATCATTTGTAGTTGGTTCTATTAACGCAATAAATATGTATAATAATATAAATCTTTCAAAATATGATTTATCAAAAAATTCAATCGAGTTTGAGCAAGATATTCTTAAAGAGAACGTTGGATCTCAAGATCAAATAGCGGCAACATATGGAGGTGTAAATCGAATAGATTTTTATAAAAAAAAAATAAAAATAAAAAAATTACATAAAAATTTAGATAAATTAGAGAAAAATTTAGTTTTGATTTATACAAATATTAATAGAACAGCTCATGAAATTGCAGGAACTTTTGTTAATAAATTACTTAAAGAAAAGAAAAATTACATTGATGAAATAATAAGTATAGCAAAAGAAGCAGAGAAAAGTTTAAACAATGGAAACTTAGATGATTTTGGAAATCTTCTTGGAATGTCTTGGGCATTAAAAAAAAATTTGAGTAACAAAATTAGTAACAATAAAATTAACGAATTATATGAATTAGCGATCAAAAATGGTGCTTTAGGTGGGAAAATTCTTGGTGCTGGAGGGGGTGGTTTTTTACTTTTATATATGAAGAAAAAAAATAAACAGAGATTTTTAAGAAAATTTAAGAATATAATTGAAGTACCATTCAAATTTTCCTCAAAAGGCTCTGAAATAATTTTAAATACTCAAAAAATATGAAAATTAATCATAAATTAATGGAAGATAATTTTATAAGAGAGGATTTTACTCAAACTATAAATTTATTAAAAAAAAAAAATTCAATATTAACACAATCAAAATATGTAGAATTATTCGAGAAAAAGTGGTCTAAATGGTTAGGGGTAAAGTATTCTACATTTGTCAATTCAGGATCTTCCGCTAATTTTATTACTATTTCTGCTTTAAAACATTTAAATAAAAACTCCAAAAAAAACGAAATTATTGTCCCTACTCTCACATGGGTTTCAGATATCAATTCTGTATTGCTAAATAACTTTAAACCGATATTTGTTGATATAAACTTGTCAAACTTATCAATGAACGATGAGGAGGTAATAAAAAAAATAAATAAAAAAACTCTTGCAGTTTTTATAACTCATGCACAAGGCTTTAATGGTTTAAGTAAAAATTTAATCAAAATTTTGAAAAGAAAAAAAATTCATTTAATTGAAGATGTATGTGAAAGTCATGGTGCTACTTTTCAAAAAAAAAAGCTAGGGTGCTATGGTTTAATTTCTAATTTTTCATTTTATTATGCTCACCATTTATCAACTATAGAGGGTGGAATGGTATGCACAAATGATAAAAACATCCATGAAATGGCAAAAATGTTTAGATCTCATGGAATGGTAAGAGAAAGCAAAAACAAAAAATTTGAAAACAAGATGATTCAAAAATATAAAGATATTTCTCCTAAATTTATTTTTTTATATCCAACTCTTAATTTTAGAAATAATGAAATCGGAGCTACAATTGGTTTGAATCAACTTAAAAGATTAGATTCAAACAATATAAAAAGAAATAGAAATTTTTTATATTTTCTAAAAAATCTTGACGAAAAAAAATACTTTAAGGGTTATGATCTTGATGGAATCAGTAATTATGCATTTCCTATTATTTTAAAAAAAAGAAATAAGAAATATAGACAATATTTTGAAAATAAATTAAAAAAAGCAAATATTGAATTTAGACGAGGAAATGCTGGTGGTGGAAATCAATTAAGACAACCGTATTTAAAAAAATATTTAAAAAAAATAAATTTAAAATTATTTCCAAATGTTGAATATGTTCACGATTATGGATATTATATTGGAAATTATCCAAATTTAAAAAAAGAAAAAATAATTAAAATTACCAAATATTTAAATTCATTATAATTCAATGATTAATTCTAAAATAAATATACTTATTACTGGTGGTGCAGGCTATCTTGGTTCTATGATTTCAACTGAGTTGGTAAAACAAAATTTCAATGTTACAGTAATTGATTTGTTGAAGTATGATAAAGGCTCGCTAAATCATTTATATGTTAATGATAATTTCAAATTAATAAAGAAAGATGTCAGGGATATCAAATTTCTAAAAAAAATAGTTAAAAAATTTGATTATATAATTCCTCTAGCAGCATTAGTCGGTGCGCCTTTATGTGAGAAATTTAAGAAAGATGCAGTTAGTACAAATTTTGATGCAATTAATGGATTGTCAAAAGTTACAATTAACAAAAATAAAATAATATTTATGACAAGTAACTCAGGTTATGGAATAGGAGAGAAAAATAAATATTGTGACGAAAATAGCCCTTTAAAACCAATTTCTTTATATGGAAGAACTAAATGCGATGCTGAGAGAGTGGTGAATAATCAAAAAAATAATGTTTGTTTTAGACTAGCGACTGTTTTTGGGAATAGCTACAGAATGAGGTCAGATCTATTAGTTAATAATTTTGTTCAAACAGCTATAAAAAAAAATAAGCTTACTATATTTGAACCTAAATTCAGAAGGAACTTCATTCATGTAAAAGATGTGGTTAATGCTGTAATTTTTACAATCAAAAATTTTAAAAAAATGAATGGTGAAATTTATAATTTAGGCTTATCAAATGCTAACCTAACTAAAATTGGATTAGCTAAAAAAATAAAGAAGTTTCATCCAAGTTTAAAAATTTCAGTTATTAAAAATCGAAAAGACCCAGATCAAAGAGATTACTTTGTTAGTAATAAAAAGATTGAAAAAGTAGGATTCAGACCTAAAGTAAATTTAGAAAATGGAATAAAAGAGTTAATTAATATTTTTAAAAATGATCCAAATAAAATTATTAATAATTATTAGTTCTTAATTATTTTACTAATTTGATGAAAAAAATTATCTCTAGCAAATTCAAAATATAAATTGCTTTTTTTTGCACATTTGAGATCTGTAATTTGATCCCCAATAAAAAAACTATCTCTTTTGTTAATTGGCCATTTTTTTAATAAACATTTTATCATTAAATTTCCTGGTTTTCTAAATTGACTATTTTTTTTGTATTTTTTAATCAAAGCTTGTTTATGAAAAGGACAATACTCAACATCATTAAAAAAAATTCCTTTACTAAAAAAGAATTCTTTAATTCTTAATGAAAATTTCTTAAATGCAGTCTCTGAAAATTTTTTTTTTGCTATTCCTGCTTGGTTAGTAACAATAAATATATAAAACTTTTTTTTTTGTAATAACTTTAAGCCTTTAATAACACCTGTCCGTAAAAAAAAATCTTCCATTTTAAAAATATAGTTTTCATGATGATTTATTACACCATCTCTATCTAAAAATGCAGCGGGGCGTGTAAGGTTGTTATCAATCAATGCGTTTGTCTTTATAAAAAATTTATTAGTTCCAATATCATGAAAAATATTATTATAATAAACACCGTTAATTTTTTTTTTTTCAATTAAATTAATCAGTATATCATTTTCTAGGGACATAAATTTATTTTTAATATATTTGAAAATTTTTTTTTTAAAGAAATAAACTCCTCCATTCATTAAACTTCCTTTTTTACTTAAAAAAATTTTGTTTTGTTTTATATATAATTGATTAAGTTTTTTACTTTCCTGATTAATATTTTTTGTCAGTGCAATTGAACCATAAGAATTATATTTACATGAATTAATCAAACTAATTAAATTCACATCAAAGATACTATCGCCATTAATTAAAACAAAATTATTTATTTTTTTTTTTAGTTTATAAAGTGATCCTGCAGTTCCTAATAATTTATCCTCTTTCAAGCATTCAATTTTAATAAAATTTATTTCTTTATTATGATATTTTTTATAAATATAGTTACTTCTAAAACCTGTAAGAATATAAATTTTTTTAAAAGGATATTTTGAAAAAGAATTAATTACGTATTGTAAAAAATCTCTATTTCTAAATTTTATCATTGGTTTAGGTAAATTATTTAATCTTTTACTAATTCTAGTACCTTTACCACCAGCTAATATAACTAAGTCTGTTTTTTTAAATTTATTAAGTAAAGTTTCGTATTGTTTCATTTGATAATTTAAAATATAAAATTTCTCTATGAAACTTTTATCAATTATTTTTTCATTTCGAAATGAAGAAAAAAATCTTAAAGAGCTTGTAGAGAGAGTATCGTTGAGTTTAAAAAATCAAGATTCTTGGGAATATGAAATGATTTTTATTAATGATGATTCTAATGATGGTTCAGAACAGATCTTAATTGATCTTCAAAAAACATATCCGATTACATTAATAAATATGAGTAGAAAATTTGGTGTTGGGCCCTGTATAATTGCTGGATTTAGACATGCGAAAGGTGACGCCATTGTATATATGGACAGTGATCTTCAAGACCCCCCTGAAATTATACCAGATTTAATTAAAGAGCATGAGAAAGGTAATGAAGTTGTTCATACTGTTAGAACAAAAAGAGAAGGAGAAAATAAGATAAAGCTCTTTATCACTAAAATTGCTTATAAAATAATTAATTACTTTTCAGACATAAATTTACCAATTGAGTCTGGTGATTTTAAATTAATTTCAAAAAAAGTATTAGGAAAAATACTAGATCAAAATGAATATAGACCTTACGTGAGAGGTCTGTCAGTCTGGGTTGGATTTAAACAAAGTTTTTTTAAATATGAAAGAAAAGCAAGAGGTCATGGTGAAACTAAAATGCCTCTTTTTTCAAAAGGTCCAGTAACAGAATTCATAAATGGGCTTACAAGTTATTCTTTAAAACCTCTTTACTTTGGAATTTATTTAGGTTTTTTTTCAATATTAATATCTTTTGGTTTAATAATTTATGCACTAATTTGTAAAATCTATGATTTAGCTATTCCAGGTTCAACAAGTATTATTGTGACTATTTCTTTTTTTAGTGGAGTTATGCTTCTTGCGATTGGTATTATGGGAATTTATTTAGCAAGAATTTTTGAACAAACAAAAGGTAGAGAACAATATATAATAAAAGATATAAAAGAAAAAAAATAAAATTAAATGTTTGAAAAAAAAATAGATTATAATCTTAAAAATATTAAAAAAAATATAATCCAATTAGAAAAAAAAAAATATATAGATTTAATTAACAAAGCATCAAATTTAATAATTAGTGCATTAAAAAGAAATAATAAAATAATTTTTTGTGGAAACGGTGGATCAGCTGCTGACTCTTTACATCTATCAGCTGAATTATTAGGGAGGTATTTAAAAAATAGAAAACCTTATAATTCTATTGACTTAAACTCTAATATTGCATCTATTACAGCAATTTCCAACGACTATTCATATGAGGACATATTTTCTAGACAACTTCAAGCTTTGGGTAAAACTAATGACATTCTTTTTGCAATTTCAACAAGTGGAAAAAGTGTAAATATTATTAAAGCTATAAAACAAGCTAAGAAAATGAAAATAAAAGTAATCTTTTTAACCTCTAATAAAGGTAATAAATTAAAAAGATTTTGTGATCTAGTAATAGATTGTCCAGGAGATAGAGTTGATAGAATTCAAGAAATGCAAAAAATAGTTGGTCATATCATTTGTGAAAATGTTGAGTCCATCTTAAATTAAATCAACAATTTAAGCATCAAAATTACATTATGAAAAAATTGAAATTAGAAAAACTTTTAGAAAAAATATTTACTTTGTATGGTCTTAAAAAAGAGCATGCAATTATAAGTGCAAAAGCTTTAGTAAATGCTGAGCTAGTTGGTGCTTATGGTCATGGACTTTCAAGATTAAAAATGTACTGTGATCGAATTGAAAAAAAAGTTATCAATCCTAAACCAAAAATAAAAATTAAAAATATTTCATCATCAATTTCATACATAGACGCTGACGATAGTATCGGTTTTGTTGCAGCCGATATTGGTATAAAAAAAGCGATTATCAACACAAAAAAAAATGGAATAGGAATGGTGGCTATTAAAAGAAGTGGTCATTATGGTTTATCAGGATACTATGCTGAACAGGCCGTAAAAAATAACTTAATTGCTTTAATTTATACGAATGCACCACCAGCAGTAGCACCCCATGGTGCAGTAAAAAGTTTATTTGGTACAAACCCAATTTGTTTTGGCGCTCCTTCAGGATCAAAAATTCCTTTTATATTAGATACATCAATTTCAAAGATAAATAGAGGAAAAATAAGAGTTGCAGCTCGTAATAATCAAACAATCCCTCAGGGCGTCGCTTTAGATAAATATGGAAAACCTACAATAAATGCAAATGAGGCACTTGCTGGAGTTCAATTACCTATCGCAAATTTTAGAGGGTCTGGTTTAGCTTGGATGGTGGATATATTAAGTGGTGTTTTAACTGGTGGAAATCATGCTGGAAGAGTCAAAGATCCATTTGATGATTTTTCTGGTCCGCAGAATGTAGGGCATTTATTTATAACATTTAAAGCAAATTTATTTCAAAAAAATTTTACTAAACGTATCAGAGAAAATATCAAAATAATTAAAAGTCTCCCAAGAATAAAAGGAGTTAAAAATATTTTATTTCCAGGTGAAAATAAATTTTATAGATATCAAAAAAAAAAAGATATAAAAATCAACAAACAAATTAAATCTGATATAGATAAATTATTAGATTATAAAAATTAAGTGTAAATAGTAAAAATACTTAAAATTTAAATAAAAAATTAAATGAATATTTTGAATAGATTCACGCCTATAATATTTTTGGTATTCGGATTAATTTTTTCAGTGTTGATATGGGATTATATATCTTTACCATATGATGAAACAAATAAAATAATTGGGCAATACTCAGAGAACAAGTTTAATCCGTTAAATGATACAATTAGAGGTATTAGTTTTATATCCATACCTCTTTTGCTATACATAATTACATTTTTAAAGATAAATAAAAGTAAAATAAATTATAATTTTTTTAAAATTGATCAAAATTATTTAGATGGAAATAACAATAAAAATATTAATTATTTAATATTTATATTGATCAGTTTTTCAATTTTAGAATTTTTTAATTTAAATCATAATAATTTTATAAATAATATAGACTCCCACCACGAAGGCACAAGCTTAAGTGCTCAACTTAATTTTTTTAAAAAAGATGGTTATTGGTCAGGAACCTTTTATGACTATGGATTTTTAGGGAATAATATTGGAGTTTTTTCTAGATATATATTTGATAATTATTCAATAGGAATTCAAAGATTTACATTTGTATTTTTGATTTTAATTAATAAAATTTTTTTAATTCTTATATGTGGTCAATTAGTCAAAATATTAAACATAAAAAATAATAAATGTTTATTTTTTTTGCTTTTTGTAATTGCGACATTAACTTTAGCTAATTTTAATGAACATATAACTCCATTCCATTCAAGAATTTTTATCTTTTTAATTTTTACTTTTTTTGTATTTAAAATTGTTAATTCAAAAAAAGATTACTCAATATTATATTTATTAGTAGGAAGTTTTTCAGCTGTATCATTATTATTTTATTATGATATTGGAACTTATATAAATGCATTAATATTAATATTATTAGGTTATTTAATCTTACTTAAGAAATATTTAAAAGTATTTCAAATATTGTTAGGAATTTTTCTGTCATGGTTAATATTTATAACATTTGTTTCGATAGAAGAATTCAATGAATTTATACGTCAATATTATGTTATTGTTAACATTTCAGATTATCTTTTAGGTATAGAGTACCCAAAACCATTTTCTGAAAAATCTACGAGACACACAAAAGCTCTTTTATTGATAATTTTGACTGGGGTTATTTTAGTTAATTTTATTTTTAGTATTAAAGACAAACAAAACTACATAGCAAAATTTTATTTAATTTTTTTATTTATATCTTCAATAATATTTTTCAAATCAGGATTAATGAGATCTGATACACCTCACATAAAATATACCTCTGGAATCTATACAATGATTTTATTTTTCTTCATTTCATATTATATATCGAAAGTTTTACAAAAATTTAGATTCTATAAAAAAATAAAAATAATTTTTGAAAAAAAAAGTTACTTACTAATTTTATCAATTTTAATCTATTTCCCTATTTTCTTAAAAGATAACTTTATGAATTTTACTAATTTAATGAACTCTAATAAAAATTTTTTAATGTTAACTAAAACTGAAGATAATCGATTTTTAGATAAAAACTATTTAAAATTTATAAATGAGTATAAAATATTAACAAAAGATGAAAATTGTGTTCAACAATTCACTGATGATAATGCAATACCTTATCTAGTAAATAAACCAACATGCACTAAGTTTTATGTTAATGCTCATATAGTAGATGGATGGACAGATAAAATATTTATCAAAGAATTAAGAAGATCAAATCCAGAATATATTTTGTATTCTTCAACTATTAATTGGTTTAAAAGTAGAAATAATGCTAAAAATGCAGATCAATATATTTTAAAAAACTATAAACCATTTAAAAAAATATCCGATTGGGAAATTTATAAAAAAAAATAATCTTTGATTTTAATTATATAGAGGATAATTATTATTACGATGCTTTCAAATAAAGAAATAATATGTCCAAATAATCTCCTGGATTTTGCTCATAAAAAAAAAAGTATTAAAGCCGCAATTGTAAATGCTGGAAAACCTTTACCAATGCTATCAGTTCAAGATGCTGTAAATGAAAACTTGATAGAACCAATTTTTATTGGTGATAAAAAAGAAATTTTGAAATGTGCTGAAAATTTAAAATGGGATATTACAAAATATGAAATTATTCATGAGTCTGTAGAAAATAACACTGCTTCAATTGCTGCTAAACTTGCTCGTGAAGAAAAAATTAAAATTATTGTTAAAGGACATATTCATACAGATGTTCTTATGAAAGAGGTTTTAAAACGTGAATACAATTTGTTGGGCAAAACAAGA
>MDSZ01181412.1_pt1 | contig 10868 bp, 9 predicted proteins | sample 811201 | NCBI WGS metagenome assembly MDSZ01 (sample SAMN05326647, study PRJNA326480) | marine metagenome | isolation source: seawater | place: Indian Ocean: North | collected 2010
AATATAAAATGGTTTCATATTTTTTTTAACATCATAAGGAATGGCAAAATTATTCTGACCTCTATCTCCATTTTTATGCCACCAAATCACTTTTGAACTTTTTTCAAGCTTATCGACAAAAGATTTCTCGGGAGAAGATCTTTCAATTAAATAAAAAAATCTGTCATAAATATTCTTTTTAATTTTATTATCTTCTTTATTTTTTTCAGTAAAACTAGATTCGGATTCAAAACTCCAATTCTTATTTATTGTTAAATCTGAATTTAGACTTAAATTTATCTCTGATAGATATTTTTCTATAGATCTATCGATTATTTCACTAAAATATCCCCTATTATACGTGTCACAAATAATATTAATGATTTTTTGTTCATCATAACTTTCAAATGTCTTATAAAACGTTTTTTTCATAACATTGATAAATTGATCTAGAAAAAAATTATGTTTTGACTTTGAAATAATAAATTTCTTTAAAGCTATACTGTAATTTTCTTTGTCCAAAGCTATATTTGAAGTATTTGCCGAAACATCTACTGTTGCATCCGGATTAGATTCAAGAATGTTTTTATTCTCTATACTCTCAGTAGTTAAAGGTTTAGGATTAAAGTTTATTTTGGTATGATCGAATAAACCTTTGAAAAAATAGTAAAATCTACTTAAATTAAAACTTATTTGTTGTTGTTTTTTTGTGCGATATACTGATTGTATTCTAATTTTTTTCGCATCTTTATTAATTAATACCGCATGATTTATTCTAATATCTGTAAAAGAATCTTTTTTAATCGAAATTTTATTTAAATTAGTAAAGATATAACTTCTATTTAAAATTTTTTCACTATAATGCACTTGTTCAGGCATACGCATAATCCGCCCGACTGTTTGAGTTTTAAATGTCTCATTTTGCCAATTTCTCAAAGCAACAAGAATTTGTGCTCTTGGACAATCCCATCCGATATTAATTGCTTGTTTACAAATTAATACCTCAATCTCATTATTTAAATCTTCTTTAATTTGTTTTGAATAATTTTTTTTATCATTGTGCAACATCATTGCTAGTTTCTTATTTTGTGTATTTATACCAAAATCCTTTAATAGACCTTCAACTTGAACTTTATTGACTAATTCTGTTTTTTTTTCATCGGGAATTTGTATCAAGATTAAGGGATTAATTTTTTTTCCTAGTTTTTTATAAGCTTTTCTTAATTCATTTCGTTTATTTATCGCCTCTTGAATAACTTTTTTGTCAGTTGCTCCTCCTAATCCTGACTTGAGTACTTCTCCATTAAACTCATTTCTGTGCCCTGGATTAATAGTAGCAAATTCCTTTATCATTCCCGCTTCTCTTACTTTATAAAGAGGTATTTCTTCTACTACGTCACCTTGCTTTAAAGAAGATGGAGTTGCTGAGACACCAATTGTTAAATTAGGTTCAATAATTTTTTCTATAATTTCTTTAGAGTTCGATGTTCCTGCTGAGTGATGAATCTCATCAACTATAAATATTATTTTTCTATTTAAAGCTTTTGTTTTTTTTATTATCTGGCCTAAGTTTAAATCTCTTTCACTATTTCTTCTAAAAATATTATCTTCGTTATTAATACTTTGCCAATTTATAAATAAAATTTCATTTTTTTTAATTTCTCGATTTGCCGCAACGCTTTGTCTTTTTGAACATTTAATATCTCGAGTATCCTTAAAATATTTTTTAAGACTATCATAACTTTGATCTTCTAATTTGTTAGGGGCAATCCAAATAAAACTAAATTCATCATCAAAATTCTGATCATTTATCATTGCTCTAATGAGTTCAGAGCTCATATAGGTTTTTCCCGAACCTGTTGGTGCTTTAAAAAGAATTATTGGAGCTGGAAGGTTGGAATTTAATAGATCAATTATTTTTTTTGTTAATGCTGATATTGCCTCAACTTGATACTGTATTTTCTTCATGATCAGATTTAATTAAGTTGATTGTAGTTTCGTTGTCTTTAATAAAAGGGTATGGAAATGAAATTAAGTTCACATCTTTATTATCGTTATCAAAATTAGCATAATTCACATAATCATAAGAGAAAATATAAAGATTTGCTTTTTTAGATCTTTTAGAAACTATCTTTTTTAATTCTTCGAGATAGTCTTCATCAAAAAGAATTGCTGTTAATTTCATTGAGTTTTCAAAGATTTGATAATGTTTATTTTTCGTTATTTGAAAAAATGTGTTTTCTTTAACACATACTAAATCAACGAGATCATCAAATAAATGTTTTTTTTCATTATCGGTATTATTTTTTTTTATTAATTTTGTTTTTAAAAAGATAAGATTGTTTTTGTGAATTTTTGATTGTTCTTTAATTCTTGGATAACAATAATCACTCATGATCTTACCGTGTCCTTGATCTTCGTTATTAGTTATTAAAATAAAATTTCTGTTACCTTTGTCCTCACTATTAAGTTCCATAACAGCTTGTCCAGTTGTACCTGATCCAGCAAAAAAATCTAAAATTGTTGCATTCTTATTATTTGGGAACATTTTTATTATATCTTTAATCAAGTTGACGGGTTTTTTTCCATTTTTGAAGTTAACTCCCCCTTCTTTCGCAATACCCTGATGATAATTTTTTAACCAAAAATTTGAATTACCGGTTACTCTTTTAATAATATTGTTTTCCAAGCTCACATAATCTTTAAACCATAAAACAGAACCACCATTAAAAACATATTCTGTTACTAGTTTATCCTTTTTATCTCCTTTCGTGTGCTTATGTTCAAATGAATAAAGTCCTTTTTTAGGTATTTTTGAGAGCATTGGTAACATAAAACCTCCTTTAGCATTAGTTGTTCTAAATATATTATTCAAATTTTTAAGATAAAATTTCATATTTTTATTATCTTTTGAAATACTTTCTTTTTTAAATTCGTGATGCTGAAAGATTTTTATTTTCCCTTTTGAACTATCAACTGTTTTAAAGTACTTTTTTTTTAAGAAATTTTTCAAAATATTCGTATGATTTTTTTCTATTTCAGGAACAAAATCTTCTTTTATTTTTGAGGTATCATTTTTTATTTTTTCTTGTTTTGAATATATTAAAATGTATTCACCGACATCTTGCAAAAAACTATCACCGGAACCTACTCCTGAAGGTGCTTTGACTTTTAACTTTATATTGGACATAAAATTTCTCCATCCAAATATTTCATCACATAAAAGTTTTAAATTATAAACTTCATTTTCATCGATTGAGATAAAAATAATTCCATTATCTTTAAGTAATTCTCTCGCTAATTTTAATCTTTTGAACATAAAAGAAATCCATTTACTATGTCTAAAGGGATCTTCATCGTCTATTCTTTTATCATCATAATAAAAATCTGGATTTGATTTTGATCCAATATTGTAAGGTGGATCAATGTAAATTATGTCTATGCTCTCTTTATGTGAAAAATTCAATGAACTTAATACGTGAAGATTTTCACCTTCAATTAATAAATTTGACTGTTTTGATTTAAATTCAAGATTTTTATTTTTTATAATTTCTAATATTGGATAATTTTTCTGTAATTCATTTAAAGATTTTTCTGATTTTGACTGCCATACTAAACCTCCTAACTCTAGTTTTTTTTTGTAATTTTTTATTTGTTTGTCTTTACTAGTAAGGAAATCTATTAATTCCTTGATAGATTTATTATCGTAGTTATTCATAAGTAAATTAATGTATTAAGATCTCTTAATTCCGTCAATTTAACTGTTAAACAGGATAAAAGTTTTTGTTAATTATTATATTAATAAGCAGGAATTAAGCCAATCAGAAGAATTATAACCGAATTGAAACTACATTTTAATGTAATCAACTATAATTTCTAGTAAAAATCAATTGAATTAAATATAAAGAGTTTATGAAAAATATTTTATTGTATAATTCTGGAGGTGGGATTGGTGACTCAATACAACTCTTTTCTTTAATTCTTAGTCTAAAAAATCATTTCAAAACTTCTAATTTTTATTATTTAGGAGCTCATGAAAATCATTTTAAAGGTAAACTCAAAGAATACAATTTAGATATTGAGACGTTAAATTTAAAAATTAGATATTTTGGTTTCAGATGGTGGCATTTAATTATAGCAAAAAAAAGGTTTGATAATCTTGATATAAAAGAATTTGATTTAATTATTGATTTACAATCAAAAATTAGAAACACTTTAATATTAAAAAAATTACCTCACAAAAATTTCTACTCCTCTACTTATAATTTTAAGTTTTCTACAAAAAAAGCTGAATATACCGAAAACAATCATTTGCAGAACTTAACAAATTTCTTAAATACAAATATTAATATTTTAAAATTTAATTTACAAAATCTTCCAGAAAAATATATTAATGAAGCAAAAAGATTGTTGCCTGATAATAACTATATTGGTTTCTCAATAACTCAAGGCAATGTTTATAGAGAAAAAAGTTGGTCGATAAATAATTTCATAACTTTGGCAAGTAAAATTGAAGGAAATAATCAAGTACCAGTTTTTTTTATCGAAAAATCAGAAACTGATTTAATAAAAAGAGTAAAATCTCAACTTCCGCATGCACTATTTCCAGAAATACATTCTAAAATTGCTTGTCCAGCACTTGTGACGGCTTTAGCTTCTCGTCTTAGATTGGCCATCTCAATTGATAACGGGGTGATGCATATGATGGGATTGGCAAACATTCCAATGATTGTTTTGTTTGGACCGACCGACTCAGAAAAATTTGCACCTAAAATTGATTTTATTAAAGTTATTGATAGTAAAAAATTATATAATTCTAAAGATATAAATAAAATTACTGTACATGATGTTTATAAATTAATTTAAATTTTTAATATTTTAATATTTTTCAACTCAGCTAATTTGATTAAATCACTTTGAACTTTATTAAGTTTAGTTAGTGAAGTAGACCTTGAAACTATTGACACACCAATTTTTCCCATTCTAAAAAAGGGATAGCTTCCTATATCAACAAATTTTTTGTATTTTTTTTGTAATGCACTTAGATTTTTAGCAATATTACTTTCAACAGTATATAGGTTAAGTGTTTTACTATAAGTTTTAAGTCCTTTAAGTAAATATTTTTTCGAATTATCAATCATTGAATTTAAAATCGAGGGAACTCCAGGTAGACAAATTACGTTCTTAATAATAAATCCAGGGGCTGCACTTGATGGGTTATAAACTAACTTTGAACCTTTCGGCATCTTTGCCATTTTTTTTCTGCCGTCATTAAATTTTTTTTTTCCATAATAATTTTCTAAAATTTTATAAGCTTCTTTATGAAATTCATATTTAACGTTAAATGCTTTTGAAACTGAGCTTGCTGTAATATCATCATGCGTGGGACCAATGCCGCCTGTTGTAAATATATAATTAAATTTCTTTGACAATTCTCTAATAGCTTTGATTATTACTTTTTCCTCGTCAGGGACAACTCTTGCTTCTTTGACTGATATTCCACACTTTTCATTTAACCAATTAGAAATAAATACAGTATTTTTATCTTGTGTTCTTCCTGATAAAATTTCATTACCAATTACTAAAATTGCAGCATTTACTTTTTTGTTTTTTTTCTTCATAGATAAAATATATGAACTTTGAAAATAAATTAATACCAGGTGTTTTAGTAAAAAGATACAAGCGTTTTTTTGCAGATATTAAAATTCGAGATAAAATTATTACAGCTCATTGTCCTAATACAGGCTCAATGTTTGGCCTGCTAAAAAAAGGTAATAAAGTCTGGATAAGTAAATCTAACAATCCTAAAAGAAAATTAAAATATACTTTACAAATTATAGAAGACAACGGAAAAAAAGTTGGAATAAATACTCATTTAACAAATAAAATTTTTTTAGAAGCTTTTAGAAATAACCATATAAAAGATTTTAACAATAAAATGGATATTAAATCTGAAGTTAAATTTAACAATAATACTAGATTTGATTTTCTTATAACTAAAAAGGATTTTAAAGCTTTTGTCGAAGTAAAAAATGTTACTTTATCCAGAAAAAAAGGTTTAAGTGAATTCCCAGATGCAATTACTTCAAGGGGATTAAAACATATTAAGGAGCTTATGCATGCCCAAAAAAAAGGTTATCATGTATATATTGCTTTTATTATTCAAAGAGAAGATTGTAAAAAATTGTCAATAGCTGTTGATATAGATAAAGAATACTCAAAATTATTATTAAAGGCGATAAATAAAAAATTAAAGATCATCTGCTATGATTGTAAATTTTCATCAAAAGGAATAAAACTTAATAAAAAGATTAAATTAGATATTTAATATATGGAATTTGAAGAGTCATTTGAAAAAACAAGGCTGGCTGGTTCAATAGCTTCTGGTGCTCTAGACGAGGTTAAGAAAATCATTAAACCGGGTCTAGCTACAAGTGAAATTGATAAATTGTGTTATGAGTTTATAAACGATCATGGCGCTTATTCAGCGCCATTATTTTATAGAGGTTTTCCAAAATCATGTTGTACATCAACTAATCATGTTGTTTGTCATGGAATACCATCAGATAAAATTTTAAATGAAGGTGATATTGTAAATGTGGATGTAACAGCTTTTAAAAATGGTTGGCACGGTGACACAAGTCGAATGTTCGAAGTAGGTAAAGTGTCAGTAAAAGCAAAAAAATTGATTGATATAACTTACCAATCAATGATGAAAGGAATCGAAATATTGAAGGACGGAATACATATTGGTGACATTGGAGCAAAAATACAAAAACATGTTGAGTCAAATGGATGTTCAGTTGTACAAGATTTTTGTGGCCACGGTATTGGTCGTTCATTTCATGAAGAGCCAAATGTTTTGCATTTTGGAAAAGAGGGAACTGGAGATAAAATTAAAGCAGGAATGATTTTTACAATAGAGCCAATGATAAATTTAGGTGGGTATGAAACTAAGGTTTTAAATGATGGATGGACAGCTGTTACAAAAGATAAATCATTATCAGCACAATTTGAACATACTGTTGGTATAACAAAAGAAGGCTACGAAATTTTTACAAAATCGAAGCAAGTTAATTAAATGATTGATAGATATTCTAGAAAAGAACTTAAAGATATTTGGGCAGATCATAATAAATATTCTAATTGGCTGAGGATCGAACTTGCTGCTGCAGAAGCAATGGAAAAATTTAAAATTATTCCTAAAGGAGTGGTAAAAAAAGTAAAATCAAAAGCAAAAATTAACGTTAAAAGAATTTTACAAATCGAAGAAAAAGTTAAGCACGATGTAATAGCTTTTTTAACTTCTATTACAGAACGAGTAGGAAAAGAGGCCAAGTTTCTTCATAAAGGAATGACTTCTTCAGATGTTTTAGACACATGTTTTAATTTACAACTTAAACAATCTGGTGAAATTTTATTAAAAGATATTGAAGAGTTACTTAGATCTCTAAAAAAACAAGCGATAAAACATAAACATACTTTATGTATCGGAAGAAGCCATGGAATACATGCGGAGCCAATGACTTTTGGTTTAAAAATGCTCAGCTTTTATCAGGAATTTTTAAGAAATAAAAAAAGATTAAAAAGTTCTATAGATGAAATTTCTACTTGTGCTATTTCTGGTGCGGTTGGAACGTTTGCTAATATCGATCCGAGAGTAGAAAAATATGTTGCTAAAAAATTAAAATTGTACGTTGAGCCAATTTCTACACAAGTAATTCCAAGAGATAGACATGCTCAATTTTTTGCAACACTTGGTGTTATTGCTAGCTCTATAGAAAGAGTAGCTACTGAAATACGACATTTGCAGAGGACTGAAGTTTTGGAGGTAGAGGAATTCTTTGGCAAAAAACAAAAAGGTTCATCAGCAATGCCACATAAAAAAAATCCAATTTTGAGTGAAAACTTAACAGGATTAGCTAGATTAATTAGATCAAGTGTAATCCCAGCTATGGAAAATGTAGCTTTATGGCATGAAAGAGATATATCTCATTCAGCGGTAGAAAGAAACATTGGTCCAGACACTACGATTGCTTTAGATTTCGCAATTAATCGATTAAATAATGTCATTAAAAATTTAAATATATACCCAAAGAAAATGTTAAGAAATTTGAATTTAACAAATGGAATTTTTTTCTCACAAAGAGTATTGTTAGAATTAACAGTTGCTGGCCTAACTAGAGAGTCCGCGTACAGAATAGTTCAGAAAAATGCAATGAAATCTTGGAAAGATAAATCAACATTTTACGAAAATGTTGTAAAAGATAAAAATGTAACAAATAAAATACCTGTTAATAAGCTTAAAAAATTATTTAATTTTAGTTATCATACCAAAAAAATTAATATAATTTTCAGTAGAAGTTTAAAAAAATAAATCTTTTATGAATAAGGGTAATAAACTGTACGAAGGCAAGGCAAAGATTCTTTATGAAACTAGAGATAAAAATTTGCTTATCCAGCATTTTAAAGACGATGCCACTGCATTCAATAATTTGAAAAAAGCAAAAGTAGAGGGCAAAGGAGTATTAAACAATAGAATATCGGAGTATATCCTTTCAAATCTAAGCCAGTGTGGGATAAAAACACATTTTATTAAAAGACTTAATATGAGAGAACAGCTTGTTAGAAAAGCAGAAATATTTCCTATTGAATTCATTGTAAGAAATATTGCAACTGGTTCATTAGTAAAAAGATTAGGAATTTCAGAAGGTACGATTTTGGAAAAACCTCTTTTAGAATACTGTTACAAAAAAGATGAACTTGAAGATCCTTTAATTTCAAAAGAACATATCTACTCTTTTGGTTGGGCAACTAGAAAAGAAATTGAAGCAATTGATAAAATTACATTAAGAATAAATGATATTTTGTCGGGCTTATTTAGAGGTATAGGTATAAAATTAGTAGATTTTAAGATTGAATACGGCATATCCTGGAACAAAGATACAGAAGAAAAAGAGATTGTACTAGCTGATGAAATAAGCCCTGATACTTGCAGACTCTGGGATGTAAAAACAGAAAAAAAACTTGATAAGGACAGATTTAGAAAAGACTTAGGTAATGTCATTCAAGGTTATCAAGAAGTTGCGAGACGACTAGGTATTATGCCTGAAGAAACTAATATTAGCGAAGTAAATTTTGGTAAAGCTACTTCTATAAAATTTAAAAAAAAATAAATTGAAATTTTCAGTAACAGTAACATTAAAAAAAGATGTGCTAGACCCACAAGGAAAAGTTGTACAAAACACTTTACAAAACTTAGGTATGACAAATTTAAAGAGCATTAGGCAAGGTAAGTATTTTGTTATAGATTTGAATGAAAATAACCAAAACATAGCAGAAAAAAAAGTGAAAGATATGTGTGAGAAGCTTTTAGCTAATTTAATAATTGAAGATTATAAGGTCAATAAAATTTAATGAATTCATCTGTAATTGTTTTTCCAGGCTCCAATTGTGATAGAGATATAGGGGTCGCCCTAGAAAAATTACAGTTTAAAAATACAATGGTTTGGCACAAAGAATCTAAATTGCCAAAATCAGATTTAATTGTATTACCAGGTGGTTTCTCATATGGTGATTATCTTAGATCTGGAGCTATTGCTGGTAAATCTTTAATCATCAAGGAGGTTATTAAGGCTGCAAATGATGGATGTTTGGTATTAGGAATATGTAATGGATTTCAAATTTTAACAGAAACTGGCCTGCTTAAAGGAGCATTACTAAGAAATAAAAATCTAAAATTTATTAATAAAGATGTAAATATAAAAGTAGTAAACAATACAACAAAATTTACGAAAAAGTATAAAAAAGAGCAAATCTTAAAGATAAACATTGCTCATAACGAAGGAAATTATTTTACCAGCCCAGAACATTTTAAAAAATTAAAAGATGAAAATTTAATTGCTTTTAAATATTGCGATGAAAAAGGACAATTAAATGATGACTCAAATCCTAATGGATCTTTGGACAATATTGCAGGTATCTTTAATTCTAAAAAGAACATTTTAGGTATGATGCCTCATCCTGAAAGAATGGTAGATAATCTTGTCTCAAATACTGATGGTGTTAATTTATTTTCAAGTTTGCTCAATTAGTCATGAAGATTACTAATCAATTAATAGAAAGTCATGGATTAAAACTAGATGAATTTGAGAGCATTAAAAAACTTTTAAAAAGAGAACCTAATTTATTAGAACTTGGTATTTTTTCTGCAATGTGGAATGAACATTGTTCTTATAAATCATCAAAAATTCATCTTAAAAATTTACCAACTAAAGGTAAACAAGTTATTCAAGGACCTGGTGAAAATGCTGGGGTAATTGATGTTGGAGATGAAGATGCCATTGTTTTTAAAATTGAAAGTCATAATCATCCTTCTTATATTGAACCTTATCAAGGTGCAGCAACTGGTGTAGGTGGTATTTTAAGAGACGTTTTTACAATGGGCGCAAGGCCTATTGCACTTTTAAATTCAATTCACTTTGGTGAGCCAAACCATTATAAAACAAAAAGTCTTTTAAACGGTGTTGTATCTGGCATTGGTGGTTACGGAAACTGTATAGGTATTCCTACAGTGGCAGGAGAAACAAAATTTAATAGCACTTATAACGAAAATATTTTAGTTAATGCTATGGCTGTAGGTATAGCTAAAAAAAATAAAATTTTTTATTCAAAAGCTAAAGGTTTAAATAAGTCAGTTGTATACGTTGGATCCAAAACCGGCAGAGATGGCATACATGGAGCTTCAATGGCATCAGCAGAATTTGATGAAAATTCTGAGGATAAAAAACCCACAGTTCAAGTAGGAGATCCTTTCACAGAAAAATTATTAATGGAAGCTTGCTTGGAATTAATGAAAGATAATTCAATTATATCAATTCAGGATATGG
>MDSZ01022190.1_pt1 | contig 10867 bp, 7 predicted proteins | sample 811201 | NCBI WGS metagenome assembly MDSZ01 (sample SAMN05326647, study PRJNA326480) | marine metagenome | isolation source: seawater | place: Indian Ocean: North | collected 2010
ACGAACTTGCAACAAAAAGTCTTTTGTATCGTCACACACACAGAGAGAGAGAGAGAGAGAGACAGAGAGAGAGACAGGGAGAGAAACAGAAAAATGAAAGAGAAAAAAGGAACGACGACGTCTCGGAGGAAAACGCCATTGACGTCTCGTTCTCCAAAAAAAGCAGCATCGGGAGGAGGAGGAGGAGCCAAACAAGCGAACGAATTGGAGAAGAGTCGATGTGATGATGACGATGCGTTTTCGGATGCAGACGAGGAGGAGGAGGAGTCGTCGTCGGAGGAGTCGTCGTCGTCGGAAGAGAAAGAGAAAGAGAAAGAGACGACGATGCTCGCGGGGTTTCTCTCGAACGTGGTGAAACTGCTGGAAACGAGAGACGGCATCGATAAGACGCTCAAAACGATCAAATACGGCGCCGTGTTGAGTGCGTTGATGTTGACAACGAGAAGGAACGATGAGAGAGCGTTTTATTATTTTAACGACCAAAGTCGCCGCCGGGCGGCGGAAGAACGCGAACGAAGCGCGAACAGGTTGCGGAAATTGGCGAAATCATTATCGATCTCTCGAGGATCGTTACGAGTGGGGAAGTTTTTGAAGTTTTCGATGCAATGCCGAGAACATTTGGTGTTGTCGAGAACGAACACTACCGACGCGGAATATAGACGGCGGCACGCTTTGGAATTTCTCGCCTATTTTATGGAAGCGGCGTATTATTTCTTGGAGCAAGGAGTGTGGTTACAAAACGTCGGCGCATTTAGGTCGAACGATCCCGTTAAACGAAAGAAGTTGAAGCAGTTGGCTTTGCGAGTGGAGTTTTTCATGTACGCGACGTCGATACCGTTGCGGGTGGCGGAGTGGCGAGACATTCGTCGGATGGAAAAAGCGACGCGCGTCGAGGAAAAGAACGAAGCCGACGCGTGCGAAAAAAATGCGTCGACGAGCAAACGGTTCCTCTCGTTTATTTCGTCGCCGCAAAAGACAAAAACACGCGAAGAAATAAAACGAGATCTGATACGGAAAGACGAAATGGAGTTCGCGAAAGCAAACGCGGTCAAGTCGATAGCGAAGGATTCGCTAGATTTAGTTTTAGTGACCTCGGATTTAGAGTGGATTCATGAACGACGCGTGAGAGACGCGATCGCGAACGAGTGGGTGTATTCAGCGCTCTCCTTGAGTTCTGCGTTGATTTCCATTTCCAAGTTATGGGCGAAAACGTTGCGCGTGTAATAAAAGAAATAAAATTGTACTCTTCCCAAGTCGGGATGCGTGTATTTACAAAAAATTTTAAATAATACTGTACGTGTAAGAATATAGAGAATACTACTACTACTACCACTGCACACGACTTTTCCAGTTACTTTTTCACCGCGTCTTTAAAACCCTTCCCGGCACTAAAACTCGGGTACGCCGACGCTGGAATTTTCAACGGTTCTCCAGTCGCCGGATTTCTCCCTTCCCTCGCCGCTCTCATTTTCCGTTCAAACGTCCCGAACCCGGTCAAAGTGATCTTCTCCCCGGCGGCGACCGACGCCGTGACGACGCCCAACGCCGCGTTGATAACATTCTCCGCGACTTTCTTCTCCACATTCGCGGCTTTAGCGACTGCATCCACGAACGCTTTCTTGTTGATGGACGCAACCGCGGAGTACGGTCTGCTTTTCGAAGCGACGACAATTTCAGAGGAAGAGAGGTATAATCTCAAAGCGTCAGTTTCGAAAGAGTAGAAAAAAACACCAACGCAACAACGCAAACGCGCAAACAGAGAGACGCATTTACGCACGCACGCTCGGGTGAAGAGACCTGAGGTCTCTTTTTTCCGAAACGTCAAGTCGTGGGACAGAAGAAACGCTTTCGTCGTTTCGGCGTTGGTCACGAACAAAAGCGTGTCCACGTAAACAACAACAACAACAACAAATGGTTTTTCATTTTCCCGCCATTCTTTTCCAATTCTTCGAAAGAATTGAAGAAGATTTCAAAAAATTCGATCGATCACGAGAGAGACTCGAATGATGCATCTCTCTCTCCTCTCTCGTACCTGCAGTTTGATCCTCCTCGCGCTTTTGGTGCGACTGCGGCGACGGTGTTTTTAAATTGGTGTTTCAGCGCTGTTTTCGAGGCGACGAAGCCGGCGTATCGAGCAATGGCGGACATCTCTGTGAGTGAGTCAGTGTATAGAGTCGAGTGCGTTTTCTTCTTCTTCTTCTTCAAAAGAGAGTCTTTTTTCTGTGTCGAATTGGAAAGAGTTTTAAAAAGAGACGGAGAGAAAGGTCAGAGTTCCACCCACCCAAAGAAAGCGTCGTCGTCTGTTTTGCGAGAGAGAAAGAGTTCGATGAAAAAAAGCGAATGAATAAAAAAGCGCGCGAGAGAGAGAGACGCACCTATTATATCGAAGCGAAAAGGAGTCTTCTCGCGCGCTCTTCGACGCATATAAAATGATGTCTCTCAGTAAGTGTGATGAGAGAGACTTTCTTTTTTGGGAGAGAGAGAGACCCAAAAAAAAATGGTGAAAAATGTTGTGTTTAGGGTATTGGAGTTTCCCGGGAAAAAGATATGCACAAAAACACGTTCGATGAGAGTCGTCTCGGCCTTCGGGATGATCTCTCTCTCTCTCTCTCTCTACAAAACTCTTTCGTCACAAACACACCACCACCACCACCACCACCACCACCGTCCAATACGACGACGACGACGACGACTCATCGGAAGAAAGTCCTCTCACGGAAGAAGAAGAAGAAGAAGAAGAGAGAAAGAGCGTTGCGTTTTCCTTCTTGTGGTGGTCTTTTTTTGTCTTCTTCTTGTTTTGTGTTGTTGGCCTGTGTTGTTATTACGCATCCAATTCGTTTTTGGTGAGACGGATTGAATGGCCTTCAGCAGCGCCGCGTCGACTTCGCACACCTACCACCAAAACCACCAAAACCAGAACAGAAGGACGACGACGACGAGTAGGAAAATGATGAGTGCGATGATGATGATGAGGTCGCTGACGAGGCGAAGAGCGACGACGAGAGCGATGATGATTCGCGCGGGGGCGAACAATGAGTCGAAATCGTTCTTTTCTGGGGCGGAGAGGAAGGAAAGCGAGACTGCTGCGCGCTCGGCTGGTGGAAACCACGAAGACAGAGTGTGGAGAAGCGCGCGGAGGAACGCGTCGACGTCGGTTTCGCACTCCGCGAGAATGACGACGACGACGACGTCGTCGTTCGGGACACACAGGAGTGGGAGAACCGTGAAAGCTATCAACCACCCGGAGTCAAAATCGAGATCCGCGACGACGACGTCGTGGAACGGGTACGCGGCGAACGCCGAGTTCGTCGGCGAGGAGGAGGAAGACGACATGCGACAACAACGAGTGAGAAAGACGCAATCACTGACAAAGCAAGCGCGACGGTATAAAAATGATGATTTCACGTTTACGGGTGAAATACATCGAATTACGTTTCACGCCGCCGATACGGGGTATACCGTCGCGAGAGTTTTGTGCTCGGATCAAGATACCCTGAAACAACTCCCGAAAGGCGCTTTAACGAAACCGAACAGACGACCGAAGAAAGGACAAAAAGAACCGCCGGCGACTATAACGGTCGTTGGAGAAATGCCGAACGTTGGCGTCGGACAGACGTTGAAACTGAGCGGGTATTGGCGATCGAACCCGAAATTCGGTGTAGAATTCGTCTCCACGAAACCGGCGGAAATGTGCGTCCCGAGTGACGAACGAGGCGTGATTGCATACCTCTCTAGCGGCATCTTACCAGGGTGCGGACCAGCTACGGCGGAGAAAATAGTCAAGTATTTTGGTGGCAAAGAAACCTTAGCGACGCTGGATTCCACAGACGGAGCAAAACTGTTAACCAAGGTCCCGGGCATAGGTGCGAAAACCGCCGTGAAATTGAAAAACAGTTGGGACGAGTCGAGCTCAACGCGGAAAGCGACGTCGTTTTTAACCGAAGAGTTAGGCGCTTCGACGCTGATTGCGAGACGGGCGAGTTTGAAGCACGGCTCTCAAACTGAAATGAGAGTAAAAGCGGACCCGTTTAAAGCTTTGAGCGATATTAAAGGATGTTCGTTCCACCACATCGATGAAATCGCCGCTCGTTTGAAAAAATCACCGGACGATCCTTCGCGTCTCGGCGCCGCCATGCGCTTCGCGTTACAACGAGTAGCACAATCTGATGGTCACGCGTACATGACGTGGCCGACGTTGAAAGATCGTGCTAGAAAATTATTAGGTAATACGGGCGCTTTAATGCCAGACGAGGTATTCGTCGAAGCTGCGAAAACGGCGAGGAACTGCGGAGACATTTTCGTTTGTCAAAATTTCTCCAACGGCGAGTTTGGCGCAAAGACCCCCATCGCATCTTTAGCGCAATGGAACGACGAGACACATGTGTTTCATGGTAGCTTGCACGACTGCGAAAAATCAATCGCAGATGACTTGTTGAGACGGTTTAGCAGACCTAAATTTAGAGTCGACGAAGCTCGAGTCGTGAAATGGCTCGCGCTCACCGCGGAGAAAGAAAGCTGGGGCCAACCAGGGTTATCTCAAAAGCAGTTGGAGTTTTTGAACGTAGCGTTAACGTCTCCGTGTGTCGCGTTAACCGGTGGTCCTGGTACGGGTAAAACCTTTGCAACGCACGTCATTGTTCGTTTAATGCGCGCGATGGGAAAAACCGTCGTCATGTGCGCGCCAACCGGACGCGCCGCGCAACGCATGGCGGAGATGGGCAACGCCAATCGATCGATGATGAACCCGTTACAATCGAGTACGATCCATCGTTTGTTAGAGTTCAAAGACTTTTCTTCACAAGTGGATAGTACTACCGATAGTATCGACTCGAATGGCGCGGGAGATGATGTCTCGGCCGCGGGCGTTGATGATTCGAACGTGTTGAGTTTCAAAGGCGTCTTTGCGAGGAATCGAGCGAACCCGTTGGATTGCGACGTGGTGGTTGTCGACGAGGCGTCCATGTTAGACGCGCCTTTATGTGCAGCCTTATTAGATGCGATCCCACCGAAAGCGCAGTTAATCATCGTCGGCGATGCCGATCAGCTCCCTTCCGTTGGACCAGGTGCAGTGTTGAGAGACGTGATTGCTTCGGGAATGTGCCCGCACGTGCACTTGGCGGAGGTGTTCCGCCAAGCGGAGAAATCGAAAATTGTCGGTGCTGCACACGCGATTAATCGAGGTGAATTTCCGGAAGATATCGTCAAAGCAACTTGGACTGGTTCAGAACTCATCGCTTCCGACAACCCGTCCATCGATTTAGGCGACGCCAACGTCACCGATTGCGTGTGGGTGGACACGACGGATAAAGAAGACGACGCCACGGCGCGAGAAATTTTAAGCTTTATTATCGATGACATTTTACCTCGAAGGCGTATAGCGGCGAAAGAAAAGTTACAAGTATTATCGCCAATGCGTAAAGGCAACAATTCTGCATCAACATTGAACGCTTTTCTGAGAGAAAAGCTCAATGCGGCGGAAGGATCCGATAACGAATTTTCCACCGCGCCTTCATCGGCGGACTACGACGTGGACATCCTCAAACTTCGCAAAGGCGACCGCGTTCTTCAAAAGCGGAACGATTATACCAAAGAAGTTTTCAACGGCGATTTAGGCGTCGTTACGTCCATCAACTCCAACGTCGCCACGGTCACCTTCAACAAAAAATCCATCCAATACACGAAATCAGAGGTCCTCGCCAACCTCCTTCCGGCGTGGGCAATGACAGTCCACAAATCGCAAGGCTGCGAGTATAGCGCCGTCGTGATGTGCCTCTCTTCTGCCCACGGACTCATGCTTCGCCGAAACCTTTTATACACCGGCGTTTCTCGCGCGAAAGATTTATTGGTCGTCTTGGCGCCGCGCCGCGCCATGGAACGCGCCGTGCAAGACAAGGAAAGCGCCGAAAGGAACACCGGGTTGGCGAAAAAATTAAACGACCAACGAAGAGAGATGCTCACCAAACGCGAAGCCAGATGACTGACGCCCGCGTGTTGCGCACGAGTGAGGACGCGAAGTCTTTGTAAATAGAATCATACTACTACTACTACTACTACTACTACTATTACGACTACTATTACTCCTACTACCGGACTCTTCGTAATACTAAAACCACGATGAATACGAGAGTACGGGTCTTTTCGCTCCACAAAAAAACTATAAAAGGCATTTTAACCTCTCACTTTGTTTGGTCGTCCTCTTTCGCGCGTTCGTGGACTTCAAAGTGGACTTCGTGCTTTCGTGCGACCGGAGAGTACCGTTTTTGGTGGTGTTTTTCTCGACGAAGCCCGGGTTTGGATCGGAAGGAGGAGAGGGCGCCATCCCGTCGTTCGGGGAACGGAAATCGTTCGTTCGTCGCGTCGTCAAAAGAGACGTCCAATTTGAAACAATCCGAAGACACGCCATCGTCATCGTCTCGCCATGCTTCGACGCCGCTTCGCGCGGTGCAGAAGGCAGATGATGATGCAATCGGTGGTTTCGCGTACTCTTCGTGCGTCGAGCGGAACGCGCGCGGAGCACGAAGCGTCGACAAGCAGAGACGACACCTTTGGGAAATCCTCGAAGAGAGGTTACGCGTCGTCGTCGTCGTCGTCGTCGTCGCCTCGAGGAGGCGTGGGAAGAGACGGCGATTTTATGGGAAACGCAAGGAGGACTGCGTTTCACCATCACAGGCGGAGGGTAAAGGAGACCTCGGCGAAACGTTTCGTCGCTTCCACGACGTCGAATTTAAGTCAGGATTCCACGAACAGACGCCTGTCCGAAGCGTTCTCGAAGAACTTAGTGGATGATATCTACCGCGGTTCGTTTCGGAACCAAACGGGCGTGTCGTTGAAGTACATGATGGATTTTGGGGATCACCCGAGAGATCAACAGTTACTGTTCTCGGCGCAGTTTTTACACAAGGAGTTACCGATTCGATTGGCGCACAGAGTCGCGGAATTGGAGAATTTACCGTTCGGTTTGAGCACGAAACCGCAGGTGTTGACGGTGAGAGATTGGTACGTCGAGTCGTTCGAGGATATTCGAGAGATGAAGGAGATCAACTCGATGGAACGCGAGGAAAAGTTTACGGAGTTGTTATCGTCGGTTATGAAGAGACACAATGATGTGGTGCCAATGATTGCAAGTGGGGTCTTGGAGTTGAAAAATGAGCTCGCAGGGAAGAGTAAGAAAGGAGGATCAAATAATAATAATAATAGTAACGGCAGTTCTATCGACGCCATAGCGCACTTGCCGGAAATTCACCAGTTTCTCGATGGATTTTACATGTCCAGAATTGGCATGCGGATGTTGATTGGACAACACGTGGCGTTACACGAACCGCCAAAGAAAGACTACGTCGGTCTCATTTGTACGAAGACGAAACCTGTAGAGGTTTGCAAAGACGCCGTGGACGACGCGAGAGCGTTGTGCGCGAGACAATACGGCGAGGCACCGGAGGTTGAGATTTTTGGCGATCCGAATTGGACGTTTCCGTACGTTCCTGGGCACATTCATCACGTGGTGTTTGAATTGGTGAAAAACTCGTTGCGAGCGGTGGTGGAGAGGTATAAGGATTCGGACGTGCAGCCACCGGCGATTAGAGTGGTTGTTGCGGAAGGCAGCGAAGACGTGTGCATCAAAATCAGCGACGAAGGTGGTGGTATTCCTCGTTCTGGATTAAAAAAAATTTGGACGTATTTATACTCGACCGCGGATTCACCTTTACGAGACATGGAGTTTAGCGAAGCCGGAGCTGGTTCGACGCCGGTGGTATTAGCGGGTTATGGGTACGGTTTGCCACTCAGTCGTTTGTACTGTCGGTATTTTGGGGGTGATTTGCAAGTGTTATCCATGCACGGGTATGGAACAGACGCTTATGTGCATTTAAATAGATTAGGAACGGGCACAGAACCGTTGCCCTGATATAGCATTTGTAAAAATAGATACACATATAGTGCTCGTATTATTTTCGCAACCGAATTAAAAAAAACAACATCGGTCTACGTTCATCAAAGAATGCTCTCTCTCTCTTCTTCTTCTTCTTCTTCTTCTTCTTCTTCTTCTTCTTCTTTTCAGATTAATATAGTTATTCAAAACACACAAGCGTTCAATTCTGCTATGCGTTGCTTCCCAGTCGCGTCGAGTTGAGGCAAGAAAGCGCGCATCAACGATCTTGGCAATCTCGCATCTGGGTCGCTTTTGCTCTTTTCGTTGGAAACCAATGCCGTCGCTTGCCTGTTGAACATATCGAAAGCAAAACTTATGGACGTTTCCCAAGCTTGTGAATTCCCATCCGCCAAGTGCACGACTTTCCCGCGCTCGATGACGATCGCGAGCGTTTCTTGGATGGATTCTCTCGGCGAGCGTTTGCTGACGAGACAATTCGGGAGTAAGTTTTGCGTGTCCGCGTAAGAGATGCCGACGATTAAACTGCCCAAAGCGCCTTCGGTGGCGTCTTTTGGAAGCATCGAGGAAACTTCCGCGGCGGTGCGAATCAATCGATCTACGTCTGTGATGACGCTTTGACCATCTCTTTGTTGAAATGCCATGGCTGCCGCAGCGGTTTGTGCGGCGCGACTGCCTTTGACCGTTTTCGCGGCGGATTTTTCCGCAAACTTGGCAATCTTGCCGACGTTTCGAAACACCGCCCAGACGAGTTGCGCCGCGGACATCAAAGCCGGGTCCAGCGCTTTTAAGACGCTCGAGAGCATCACTCGGCCTTTTGGTAAAGAAACGAGTCTTTGAAAGATGACGTCGCTTTCATCGCTATTCAAAACTGGTGATTCTGGCAAACGCAAAGTGGTGACCAAACCTTCCAGCAAAAACTTTTTCCGTTGCGTCAACGCGTCCTTAGTCTTTTGTTTAACAGACACTTTTTCGCCTTCGTTTTCCTTATCCGCATCATTCTCACCACTCTCCTCTCCGCGATTCATGGCATCGTCCGCGGCGAATTCATTCTTCAGGAGCAATCGGTCGATATCATCCACGTCCAACAACAAGTACATCGCGTCTTCAATCATAATCCTCGCCGCGAGCAAAGGTTCGTTCGCCAAACGCAACCTTGGTTCGTTTTCATCGTCGCCAGAGTCGTCGTTTTCCTCCTCTGGCCCGCTTGGGATTTGTAACAACTGCTTCGGCGTGCGCACGTTTGAAAACGGCACTTTCCCCAAACCTTCCAATCCAGGCACGAACGTCACTTCGCCTCTCTTTTCTTTCACGTGCGAAGGCAACTCTCTCAACTCGTCCGGGCAAAATGGTTCTCGCAAACGTCCAGGATTGTTTTTCGATAAAAACGCCTGATGGTAATAATCATGCGAGTACGCCTTCTCTTGGTCGGGATGCGTCGCTTTCCACTGAATGCGCAAGATTTGTTCAATCTCTTCGCCAGTCATTAATTCGCCTTGGAATCGAGGACGACCGTCGCGTCTCGGACCGGAAACTATGCGTCTGTGTTTTCCTGATTGTGTGTAATGCTGATTGAAATTACCTACGCCACCTCGACTACCTTGAGCTCCTCGACCTCTTCCGCCGCCGTTACGACGGGGATGAAATCCGGGCGGCCCGGGAGGCGGCATTCCCAAAGGTGCCGTCATCCCCGTCAACGGTGGCCCTTCACCCGTTCCTAACGGTGGGAACATATTCATACCTCCCATTCCAGGTGGCGGTCCTTGTGGTGGCATCATGCCTTGCATCGGTGGCGGCATCCCCGGCGGCGGTGGTCCTCGCGGCGGCATTTGGCCGCCGAACATTGGGTGCTGCGCGCCGGGCATCGGCGGTAGCATCGGCGGCGGTGCCATTTGTTGTTGACCGCTATTTGTCGTCACAATACCCCCACCATCGCTTCTCGACGCGTTCAATAAATCCATCGGCGTCAGCAATTTCTGTTCGCTACTCGTCGACGGAATGTCCACTTCTTCTTCCGCCTTACGCGCGTTTTGCGCGTTTTCCAACTCCAAATCTTCCATCGCGCCTCCGATTTCTTCCATCATCGCGATTTTTCCTTCCTTCTTCTTCTTCTCTCCTTCCGCATCATCGTTGGTCCCGTCGCTCGCGTTCTCTTCCTCCTCCTCGTCGCCGAAGAATCCCGCCAGTTTCGGCGGTTTCGGAATGTTCGCGAAAAAACCCATATTATTATCGTTGTTTTTCGTCCGCCGGCGTGTTGTTGTTGATCGCCACCTCCTCTTTCTTGCCAATCGATGGTGATGTGCAAAAAAAGACTTTTGTAATAAAGACAGTTGGTGGACCTTCGCGCGTACTCCTTCCAACACCACACGTTTCGAAGAGAACACAACGCACAAAGACAACAACGCTCGGACGTCTCTCTGTCTCTCTCTCTCTCTGGAAAACGCCAAAGCCGACCGAAGAGTACACGAACAACAACGCGAGAGAGAGACTCTCGATTCAAAAGCCCCGCGCACTCCTCGAGTACTCTCACGTCCAATCAAAAAAACTCCAAAAAGAAACAAAACAAAAAAGAAAAGAAAGAGAAAGAGGGTGTGTGCGTTTTGGGACATACAGATGGGATACGAGACACTCAACTTTTGTGTGGTCTACTGTTTAAGGTTTCACTTACGGGTGAGAGTTTAGAAAAAAAAAATACACACGCGCGCGCGAGAGAGAGAGAGGTGTGTCCTTTTTCTCTCTTTATTTTCTTTTCTCTTTTCTCTCTCTCCCTTCTTTTTTTGAAGAACTTTGAGAGGAGAAACGCCTTTTATTACGACGAGAGAGACGTCGGTTACGACGACTTTGACGAGAAGAGAGAGAGAGAGAGAGTGTGTGTGTGTGTGGTGGTGGTGGTCTCAAAGTCGTCGTCGTCGTCGTCGTCGTCGTCGGTCGGCTTTGGCGGCGTCTCAAAGTGTGTGTTTATTTTTTAGTCGTATTTCGAGT
>MDSZ01268862.1_pt1 | contig 10867 bp, 14 predicted proteins | sample 811201 | NCBI WGS metagenome assembly MDSZ01 (sample SAMN05326647, study PRJNA326480) | marine metagenome | isolation source: seawater | place: Indian Ocean: North | collected 2010
GAAGCAAAAAAATCAACCGAGGATAATGGAATAGTTTTTTTAGATGAAATAGATAAAGTTTCCGCTAGAGGAGATAGGGTAGGCGGAGATGTATCAAGAGAGGGGGTTCAAAGAGATCTTTTACCTCTTATCGAAGGTACAACTGTAAACACAAAACACGGGCCAATCAAAACTGATCATATATTATTTATTGCTTCAGGAGCGTTCCAACTTGCAAAACCTTCGGATTTACTTCCTGAGTTACAAGGAAGATTGCCAATAAGAGTTGAGCTAAGTGCACTTAATGAAAAAGATTTTATAAGAATATTAAAGGAACCAGATAACAGTCTTATTAAACAATATAAAGCTTTATTGAACACAGAGAATGTAGATTTAGAATTTAAAGATGATGGGATCGAAATGCTTGCAAAGATATCGACAGAAGTAAACTCTTCGATAGAAAACATTGGCGCAAGGAGACTGCATACAATTATTGAAAAAGTTCTTGACGATATAAGTTTTAATGCAACTGATAGAGCTGGAGAAAAAATAGTTATAGACAAAGAATTTGTTCAAAAAAATTTGGGTGATTTAGTAAAAGATACTGATTTGTCTAAATTTATTTTATAGCTTTTTTAATCTAATAAGGATAGCCCCTTCACCACCTTCCTTTTCTGAAGGAGTAGTTATTGACAATACCTTGTTCGCAATTTCTGGGTCTGATTTAATATACTCAGGTACAGAATATTTCAGTTTACTTAATTTAGATGATTTATAGACATCATTATCTCGTGAGTGTAGTCCTTTACCTGTAATAAGTAGTATCTCTCTGAATTTTTTTAGACTACAAGATATAACTATTTCTTTAACTTTTTTGTTTGCATCTTCTAATGTGAAACCATGTAGATCAAATTTGAATATTAATCTATTAGAACTGCTACTAAAACTTTTATTATCTTTATCCGTTATTTGGGAGGGGTCCTCAATAAAATTTTTCCAATCTTCTAAATCTTTTTTAGATAAGGTATCTTTTTTTTTCACTTACTCAATATTTCAGCTAAATACCAATTAGGACTACTGCTAGAGACTTTTTTAGTAAATTTCCATTGATCCGTAACAGTTTTGATGCGATCAGGATTCCCTTGTATTACTTTATCAGTGCTATCTTTTTTAACTGAAATAATATCCGATACAAATTTTACAGTTGCATAAATATTATTTTGAATCTTTTCGTAATTTTCTAAGTTAGAATTCTTCATGCCAATGAAAGTAAGCTCAGATTTTATTCCTAGTTTCTCTCTTTCGGTTATAGCTCGATCAAAATTTTCTGTCATATCAGGTGTTAATAGACCTTTAAGAGTTTTTTTATCTCCTTTAGCAAAAGAGGTAATTATTGTTTCATATGCTATTTCGGCACCTTTAATGAATTTTGCTTTTTCTTCTCCCTCAAGATTGTCTTGATTAGATTTTGTATATTTTGTTTCTTGTTTTTTTTGAAATTCTTCGAATTTTTTTTCTGAAAACCCGGGATAAATCTTATCTTCGTGGCCAGTTTTTCTTCCCAGAATACTTCTTAATCTTAGTATTATAAAGCCAGCTATCATAGCTAACAAAATAATGTCTATATATCCAAAATTACTGCTCATTATTTGCTAAATATACATTAATAATATATTTTTGTATCAGACAAATGAACACAATACTAATCTCTATTATCGCAATACCAGTAATAGAAATATTACTTTTTATTAAAATTGGTGAGAATATTGGTGCATTTAATACGATTTTATTGATTTTTTTTACTGCTTTTGTAGGTGTCTATTTTGCAAGAGTCCAAGGAATTAAAACTTTAAAATCAGGTTTTATAAATATTTATCAAAATAAAACTCCCATATATGAAATTTTATCAGGGGCATCAATTGCTATAGCAGCTTTTTTCTTAATTATTCCGGGATTTTTTACAGATACAATTGGTTTCTTGCTACTAGTGCCTTTTACAAGAAAGACCTTAATTTCTTTATTTATTAAGAAAAATAAGAGTCAAGAAAATAACGATAAAACAATAGAGGCTGAAGTTATAGACGAAAAAAAAGATGAGCTATAAAATAATCGCTAAATACATAAAAAAAATAGATTTTGATATATCTAAACCTGATAAGTTTTTAACTCTAACTAAGGATATATCAAATTACAAATTTAAGATTGACATTAAAAGTAACAGATACAAAGATAATATTATAGAAGTGCAAACAACTTTAAATTTAGTTCCAAAAAACAAAGAGACTGAATATATTGATGCCCTGGCAACTTATTCTTCATTGGTTGAATTAGATAAGGATTTAAAGGATAAAAAGAAATTAGAAGAAATTATATTAGTTAAAATTCCTCATGAAATTTATCCGGAATTAAGAAAAATTTTTATTTACATATTTGAAAATTCAGGTTTCAGAGAAATTAATATAGATGAAAATATAGATTTTAAAAAATTATATCTTTCTAGGAAAAATTAATAATAATTTTTTTTAAGCTCAGCATTTAAAAAAGTTTTATGCATATTTAATTCGGAACGTGTTATTTCAACAATTTTCTTAGAATAGTTTAGGTTATCTGTTTTTAATTTTTTCTTTTCTAAATTTGTATTAAATACAAGTTTTGGCTCTTTAACATCTAGTAAATTTATATAGACTTCTCTAAGTAGATCGCAATCCAAAAGGGCATTATGTTTTGTTCTTTTTGATAAATCAATATTAAATCTTCTGCAAAGTGCATCCAAAGAGTTTGATGATCCAGGAAATTTTTCTCGGGCAAGTTCTAATGAGTCAATTATCTTATTTTTTTTTATTAAATCTTTTTTAATTAATTTCAGTTCATTGTTTATAAAAGGTAAATCGAACCGTGCATTATGAATAATCAAATCACAATCTTTGATAAAAGCGATGAGTTCGTCGGCTATTTCTGAAAATTTTGGTTTACTCTTTAAAAATTCAGATGAAAAACCATGAATCTTATAAGCTTCGTCTGGAACTTTTCTTTCTGGATTTATTAGTTTGTGAAATACTCTCTTAGTTGGTATTAATTCATTTGTTTCAATGCAAGCAATTTCAACTATTTTATGACCGTCATTGAATGATAGGCCCGTTGTTTCAATATCTAAAAATATTTCTGACATACTAAGTCATAATATCATTAACTTTTTTTTTAAGAACACTTTTTGATTTGTTATTAACAATTAAATAATCGCAGAATTTTATTTTTTTTCTGGCCGACATTTGGCTTTTATCCAAAAGATTAAACATTTTTTTATCACCTCCATTTTTCTGATATCTTCTCAGTCTTTGTTTTCTAGGAGAAACAACTAAAATGATAAAATCGAAGAAACTCATTAGTTTGCTTTCTATTAATAAAGGGATTTCAAAAAATAATATTTTTTTATCTTTATTTTTTTTATGAAATTCCCTCATACTTTGTCTAACAAGTGGATGAATTGATTTTCCTAATGATTTTAAAGAAATTTTTCCACATAATAACTTTCTTTTAAGCTCCTTTTTAATGTTTGTATTTTTTATTCTAAATTTTTTTACTATTTTTTTTTTGAATTTATTTGACTTATATATATCCTGAACCACTTTATCTGCACTAAAAAGTATGTTTTTATTCTTGCATAAAATTCTAGCTACGGATGATTTTCCAGAAGATATTGATCCTGTTATTCCAATTTTCATTTGTTTAATTTTGACTCCAATAGTCCCACAAGATTATCGTCAATTTCGGGATTTATCTTGTTCCATAAATAAAATGATTTTTGACCTTGATAAATTAACATATTCAAACCATTAAAAGTTTTTAGATTATGTGATTTAAATAACTTTATTAGTTTTGTTTGTTTTGGATTATAAATGGTATCAATAAAGATCATGCTTTTTTTTAGGTTATTAAGTTTAATTTTAGGTTCTTCGCCTGGAACCAATCCCAGACTGGTAGCATTTATTAAAATATCAAATTTGCTTAGCACTTCTGGATATTTTTCCCACTTAATAATATTAATTTCTTTAAACTTTTGCTTTAAAAAAAGTGACTTTTCGTGAGTTCTATTTGAAATTGATATGTTGGTTATACTTGATTTTAATAAAGCTAATATAATTGAAGGTGCAACCCCTCCTGCGCCTAAAATTAAAGCTTTCATATTATTCTTATTATTAGGAATTAGTTTTAAATATGCGGCCTGAAAGCCAAAAACATCTGTATTTTCTCCAATTAAATCATCATTGTCGTCTAGCAAAATGGTGTTAACTGAATGAGTTTCTTTTGCATCATTAATAGTTTTAGATAAAAATGGTATTACAGACTTTTTATAAGGCAATGTTACATTTATACCTGTAATTTCTTTTTGTTTTATTTTTTCTATAACTTTTTGTATTTCACCCTCTTTGATATTTAGCAATTCATATTGAGCTTGAATATTATATTTTTTAAACCAGTAATTATGCATTATTGGGGAAAGAGAGTGTGATATTGGATTTCCAATAATAGCAAATTTTTTTGTACTCATATTTCGTAATTGTTAATATATTCTTTTATCTGTTTTATTGGCAATCCCATAATAGAATCTGTATCTCCTTTAATATACTCAAATAAGTTCAATCCATCTGCTTCTATTTGATAAACCCCGTATGAAGTAAGTGTTTTTGTGTCTATTTTTTCTAAGTATGATGTTAATTCAGAAAGTAACAGTTTTTTCATTTTTAATTCTGATTTATCTGTATAATTCCATATCATGGAGCCGTTTTTCGAAATACAAACTGAGCTAATTAAGTAATGCTTTTGTCCATTTAATTTTTTCAAAATTTCTAATGCTTCGTCTCTATTTGAAGGCTTATTTATCAATCGAGAATTCAGAGAAATAACACTATCAGCACCAAGCACTAATTTATCTGGGTTCTTTATGCTTACTTTGGTTGATTTAAGCTCGGCTAAATTTTTTGAAATAATTTCAGGATCTGCACCATTAGCTAATAGAGACTCTTTTACCTGGTCTTCATCAACATTTGAGGGTTGCACATCAGAAGGTAAATCGTATTTATCCAAAATTTGTTTTCTCACACCGCTTTTAGAAGCTAAAATAATCTTCATTTATTTTTTTTTATTTCTATTATTTTGATTATTGAGGCCGCGGTTTCTTCTACTGATTTCCTTGTTACATCAATGATTGGCCAATTGTATTTTCTGAATAAATTTTTAGATTCTTCTACTTCTTTTTTAATAGAAGATATGTCTGTATAATTTGAAGCCCTGTTCTCCTGCATAAGAGCAACTCTATTTCTTCTAATATCAGACAATCTTTCTGGATCTGCTATTAATCCAATTATACAAACTTTCGAATTATCACTTTTTAAAGTGGCAGGAATATCCTGTTCGGGTATTAAGGGAATATTTGTTGTTTTAAAACCTCTGTTAGCTAAATAAATTGATGTAGGTGTTTTGCTAGTTCTGCTAACCCCTAGTAATATGACGTCAGATTTCATCAGATCTTCTGTTTTCTTGCCATCATCATGGGACATTGTGAATTGTATTGCCTCTATTCTTTTATAATATTCTTCATCAAGAACATGTTGTGCGCTTGGTTTGTGAATAGCTTTTTGGTTTAATAGCTTAGAGAAAGCTAAAATTAGATTACCTAATACCCCGAAACAAGGGATGCTAGAGGCTTCACATCTTTTTGATAAATATTTTGCTAATTTAGTTTCTACTATTGTGTATAAAATAATAGTGTTGTTATTATTCGTGGCCTCTTCTATAATTTTATCAACTTGTTGCGGCGTTCTAACAAAAAAAAATTCTTTTTTCTCATATTTAAAATTTTGGAATTGTGATTGAAGCGATAAAAATATTCTATCCAAGGTTTCACCTGTGGAGTCGGAGATAAGATATACATTGTATTTTTCGTTCATAATTTTGTTAGTAAAAATTGAATAACCTTGCTTTATATACTACGTTTAAAAATAAAAAAAAATTACCCACATTAATTAACACATTTGTTACATTTTATTCGATGTGAATTATTTTATACATAAAAACTTTTAACTGTGAGTATAATCCAATTAATAATTCAAATAACAGCAAATTTTAACTGGTTAGTGGGTATAAAGTGTTTAAAACAAGGTATAATTAAATATAATCGATACTAACATGACCTATTACAATAACTACTCTTATCAATATATTATTTAATTAATGAATAAATTAATAAATTGTTTAATTAATAAAGATAATTCTTGTGTACCTATCTGGTTTATGAGACAAGCAGGTAGATATCTACCGGAGTTTAGACAGCTAAGATCTCAAAATCCAAATTTTTTAAAATTGTGTTTTAATAGTAACTTAGCCACTGAAATAACACTACAACCTATGAAAAGATTTAATTTAGACGCGGCAATTGTTTTTTCGGATATATTGGTAATCCCCTATGCTTTAGGACAACAAATAGAATTCAGAAACATAGGGGGTCCATGGAGTCCAAATTTTAATATAGCTAAGTTTTTAGAAATAAAGAAAAAGGATTTTTTATCAACATTAAAACCTGTTTATGAAACAATAAAGAAAACTAGAAATACATTAAAAAAAGATAAGTCTTTAATAGCTTTTGTTGGCGCTCCTTGGACATTAATAATTTATCTATATAATTTAAAAAATCAAAATAACTTTAACAAAAAGATTGCAATAGAAAACAAAGATGAAATTAAATTAGTTTTTAAAAAATTAGAGGAATTTTTAAAGCTTCATATAATACATCAAAAAAATGCTGGGGCTGAAATAATACAAATTTTTGACTCTTGGGCTGGTCTCATAAAAGAAGAAAACTTAGATGAATATTGTTTTACTCCTAATAAAAATTTGGTTAGCTTTTGTAAAGACAATGAAATACCTGTAATTTGTTTTCCCAAAGGATTGAAAGATAATTACAAAAAATTTGCAGAGAAAGTAAAACCAAATGCAATAAATATTGACCAAGAAATTGATCCATTATGGGTGAAAAATAATCTTAATGAAGTATGTATACAAGGTGGAATGGACCCAAAATTTCTTTTAAGAAGTGAAAAAGAAATACTAGATGAAACGGACAGATATTTAGATATTTTTAAGAATAATCCCTACATATTTAATCTTGGTCATGGTATTCTGCCTGAAACGAACCCCGATATTGTAAAAAAAATTGTAGATAAGGTTAACCTGGTTGTAAGATGAAAGAAGATCACCCAAAAATAAACTTTGGTAAAACTGGAGTTCTTCTGATTAATTTAGGTACACCCGACTCTACAAGCTGGTTGGACATAAGAAAATATTTAAAAGAATTTTTATCAGATAAAAGAGTTATAGAAGTAAACCCATTACTTTGGCAAGTAATTCTTAATCTATTTATTTTAAATTTTAGGCCATCAAAAACTGCGAAAGCTTATAAAGAAATATGGATGAAAAAAGAAAATATGTCACCATTGAGGTATTACACTATTATGCAAACAAAAAAATTATTAGATAGAATTAGCAACAAAGATTTAATTGTTGATTACGCTATGCGCTATGGAAACCCAAGCATCAAAAGCAAAATCAAAAAACTTCATGAGGTTGGTTGCGAAAGACTTATTATTTTGCCGCTTTATCCACAATATGCAGCAGCGACCACTGCCACTGTTTGTGACGAAGTGTACAGAGTTTTAATGAACATGAGATGGCAACCAAGCTTAAACATAATACCACATTACGAGTCGGACCCTCTTTACATCAAAGCATTAGCGAATAGTTTGAATTCGAAAGTAGCTGAGTTGGATTGGAAACCCGATCTTATTTTAGCCTCATATCATGGAATACCTCAAAAATATTTTGATAAAGGAGATCCTTACCATTGTTATTGTCACAAAACTTCTAGATTACTTTCGGAAGAATTTAAAACCATTGAGATTAAAACTACTTTTCAATCAAGATTTGGCCCAGAAGCATGGTTAAAACCCTATACAGACAAAACTCTTGAAAATTTACCAAAAGAAGGAAAAAAAAATTTACTTGTGATTTGTCCAGGTTTTTCATCTGATTGTGTTGAAACTCTTGAAGAGATATCTATACAAGGTAAAGAAAGTTTTTATAAATCTGGAGGAAAAAACTTCGATGTCGTTCCTTGTTTAAACGATAGTGACGATCACATAAATTTACTTGAGAAATTAACTAAAAGGATTTTATAAATGAATTCATATTTGACATTTAAAGCCCTTCATCTAATAGCAGTTATTTCATGGATGGCAGGTTTACTTTATTTGCCAAGAATTTTTGTTTATCACGCAGAAACAAAAGAAAATAGAGGACAATCAGAAACTTTTAAACTAATGGAAAAAAGATTATATTTTTATATTATGAACCCTGCTATGATTTTGTCTTGGGTTTTTGGCATACTTCTTATTCATTCTCAGGGTATTTTAAGTATTGGTTTACTATGGATGAAAATTAAAATTGGATTAGTTATAATTTTAACCGGCTATCATTTTTATTTACTTGGCATTTTAAGGGATTTTCAGATTGATAATAATACTAAAAGTTCAAAATTTTTTAGGATTATCAATGAAGTACCAACATTATTGCTAATTATTATCGTATTTGTAGTAATTTTTAAACCATTATAGTACTTGAAATTTTATCAAAAAGACCTATATTTACCCTACTTACCTCAAATTCAAACAATCAAATGAACTTACAAGAATTAAAAAAACAAAGCCCAGCTGACTTAATATCTCAAGCAGAAAAACTTGGCATAGAAAACCCAAGTACTTTAAGAAAACAAGAGATCCTTTTTGCTATATTGAAAAAATTAGCAGAAAAAAATGAACAAATCAGCGCTTCAGGTGTACTAGATGTTTTACAGGATGGATTTGGTTTTCTAAGAGCTATAGAGTCAAATTATTTACCTGGTCCAGATGATATTTACGTAAGTCCAAGTCAAATAAGAAGATTCGGATTAAGAACGGGCGACACTGTAGAGGGAGAAGTAAGAGCACCAAAAGATGCTGAAAGGTATTTTGCTTTATTAAAAGTGAATAAAATTAACTTTGATGAACCCGAACAAGGAAAAAATAAAATAGCATTTGATAACCTTACTCCACTTTATCCTAACAAAAGAATTAAATTAGAGGTGGAAAGCACTAAAATTGAAAAGAAACCAGACAACACAGCTAGACTTATTGATTTGGTAAGCCCTATAGGAAAAGGACAAAGATCTTTAATAGTTTCGCCTCCAAGAGCAGGTAAGACAATGATTTTGCAGAATGTTGCACAATCAATAACAGCTAACCATCCAGAAATTTATCTAATGGTTTTATTAATTGATGAAAGGCCAGAGGAAGTTACTGATATGCAAAGATCTGTAAAAGGGGAAGTAGTTTCTTCAACTTTCGATGAACCTGCATCTAGACACGTAGCTGTAGCAGAAATGGTAATAGAAAAAGCAAAAAGGTTAGTAGAGCATAAGAAGGATGTTGTAATTCTTTTGGACTCTATTACACGACTCGGAAGAGCTTATAATGCCGTTGTTCCAAGCTCTGGAAAAGTCTTAACCGGAGGTGTTGATGCTAATGCGCTACAAAGACCAAAACGTTTTTTTGGTGCAGCTAGAAATGTAGAACAGGGAGGATCCTTAACCATTATTTCAACAGCCCTTATAGATACTGGTAGCAGGATGGACGAAGTAATATTTGAAGAATTTAAAGGAACTGGTAATTCCGAATTAATATTGGACAGAAAAGTTGCAGATAAAAGAATCTATCCTGCTTTGGATATAACTAGGTCTGGAACTCGAAGAGAAGAACTCCTCTTTGCGAAAGATGATTTATCTAAAATGAATGTTTTAAGAAGAATAATTAGCCCAATGGGTACAATGGACGGAATTGAATTTTTAATCTCCAAAATAAAAAATACAAAAAATAATTCAGACTTTTTTAATTCAATGAACAAGTCAAATTAATCAAAGTTTGATTTGTTTATTGTATAGTTTCTTTATCAAAAGGATGATCGTAAGAATAAAATTTTATAATATTTAGTAAAGTATTAATTTTATCTTCTAGAGTAACAGTTTCGAGTAATTTTTGTTTTTCTTCATTTGATATTGGAGCTATCATAGAAAGTGTATTTATTTTTTGAGAGTCATCAAGTTTTTCAAATTCTTTCCAGTTTATAATCAGTCCATTCTTTTCAAAGAATTTTTTAACTTTTTCCATAAAATTAAATTTATCATAAACTGCCTCAATTTTACTTGGTATAACCAAATCTTTATTAAATTTTTCATAGTCCACCTCAAATTCTCTATATTTTTTTTTACTTGTTATTTCTTTGGTAATTTCAAATCTTGTTATACCAGTTAAATTTATAAGAACCCTTCCATCCGATGTTTCCTGATAATCGCTAATTTTTCCCAAGCATCCCACTCTATAAACTAAACTATTTTCCCTTTTTGATTGAACCATTCCCATTAATTTGTCATTTCTAAATGAATCATTTACTAAGTCTAAGTATCTCTCTTCAAAAATATTTAAAGGTAAATTAGTCCTGGGAAAATAAATTACTCCACTTAGTGGAAAAATTGGAATTTGTTTTGGAAATTTTTTATCCATTAGAGCAATTATATGGTTAAAAAATTATAACTGTCAATTTATATTAATGCGCCTCAAATAAAGATTTTATTTATACATAAAATGCAGATATAAATGATAAAAAATCGAAATACTTGTCGGAGTATCTGTTTACCTAAACGAATAAATTAATTATACTAATTTTAAATTTGCGGGCATAGCTCAGTGGTAGAGCGTCTCGTTGCCAACGAGAAGGTCGAGGGTTCAAGTCCCTTTGCCCGCTC
>MDSZ01070871.1_pt1 | contig 10866 bp, 6 predicted proteins | sample 811201 | NCBI WGS metagenome assembly MDSZ01 (sample SAMN05326647, study PRJNA326480) | marine metagenome | isolation source: seawater | place: Indian Ocean: North | collected 2010
AGCGTCACTCGTTGAAGGCCTTGGCCCGCTTAACTGATTCACAGCAAGCCTCCTCGCTGGCCAACCTTCCTTTGAGGGAGCCGGCGGGAGTATCCAAAAAAAACACGAATTCCATCTCAGCGTCTGGCCTCCCTCGCTCGCGAACAAACTTGTTCATAATGCCCATAGGCGTCACTACTTTTTTACCGAGCACCGACTCCAGTTCCAACTTGAGCAAACCTCCAAAGGAATAATAGAGCAGCTCGCTACACACGAGTTTGCTTTCGTCGGCAAAATCAAAGCCAAAGTCATACGGACGGCCATGGTAACGAAAGGCATTACGAATAACCTCAGCCTTTTGCTCAGAGCTGAGGCGTGGGCGCAATACAGCTACATAATCAGCATGCATGGAGTGCTCAGCACTAGTAAACACCACTCCTTCACTGATCGCTTCAATAATCACGCGTGGATTCCCTTGCTCAGGACGTTGATGCGCCTCCCGCGCCTCCGCATCCAGCTCACCATAATCAATGCCCAATTCTTTTAAATCCCGAGGCGTACCAACATACAACGCGCAGTGTGGCCAAAACCCTGGGAGAAATGCGTTGGATAAATACCAATTACGTCGCTCTAAAATAATATCGCCGGGCTGCAGCTTGTTGACGGCCAGTGTCCGTTGCACTAAATCCTCAGAAATAAATGGCTCCCGCTGCACGATGCGAGTATCGCCCATAAACGTGGCCATCATTTTTTGCGCTCCATAAAATGGCACATTAACATCCTCTTGCAGTCGCCGACCGACACGCGATAGCCAGGCGCGCACAGGATTAAGCTCTATAGTTTGCAGCGTCTGCTGCCCGCGCCGGATGCGATCAGAAAACCACTCAAAATCCATGCCCGTTACACCATTAAGCTTCCAACGCGCAGCGTTAGCCCTAAAAAGGCGACCATAGGTTTCGAACAAGTCCATGTGATACCGATCGGTCACACTATGGTACACGACTTCAAACTGTCCTGACTCCAGCCAACCCGGCTCCCCCTCATTAAGCTTATCACGCGCTTCATCATTGTCCCGGTATTTGGCTACAAACGTACGCCCTGCCTCCAACGCTACTACCGCTGCGCAGTAGCCGGCAAGGAAGCAGCGATCTCGTAAGGTCTCATCTTGCACTTTCTTGAAGCCGATGTAGACCCGTGACAGATGAAGCAAATCCTTTCGGTAACCAATGTAGCGTATAAATAAATGGCGGACCTCGCGGCTTTCGTTTGGCAAATAATCCTCACCTCCACCTTGTTTTTGACGAGCGACAATACGCTGATGCAAAGCGTCGGCCTCAGTACGCAGAACGTCCATGCCCTCAGCAAGTTTCTTAAGACGCATTGTGTCACGATTCAATTGCTCTTCTAGTTCCACAGTGGATAAAGTGGCCAACATCGAGTGCGCGTTGTCGAAGGGACTTGGCGGCGGGATGGTCAGACGCCCAAAATAAAAACTACCCACGCTCAAGGTGATTACCCCACTAACAATCAACGCGAGCCGCATCCCTTTGGGCAGAGGTCGCCTAGTTTTCGGACGGCTTTTTAACCAACGGCCAATGATCACCACCGAGCCAATCAATGCGCCAGCTAACATCACCGCAGTTAACGCATGCCACCATCCCGGTAACGTTCCCATGAGGTTCGGCCTCATTGACAGGCTTCCCAACAATAATCCTAGTCCAACCGTAAATCCCAGCGTGGTCCGACCTGATTTCCATTCCCACCGCGCCCCCGACCGCCACAAGACCTGCAACCAGCCCAGTCCCACTGCTGCCACTATCGTTGCCCACCACAACCGCCATCCAATATTATTCCAAGAATTTACGCGCCAGCTTTCTGACCAGACCAACATCTGGTAAAAAATTTGTGAAGCAGCCACAAAGCCCAACGCAACGCACCCCATTCTTGTAAGTCTTCCATCTAAGGGATGCGCCATACGGGCAAAGGCTGCCCCTGTGAAAACACCAAAAGCGCAAAAAGCCAGTCGAAGCATAGGTGACTGAAAATACCCTATCAGGAATCCGGCCAATAGGAGCCAAAACATAAGCAGCACCGCTACCCATTGGATCATCCGATACCAAGGCCGCCATCCAATCGCCTTTTCGTAACCCGACATTACCGAATTCTAATATAAATATATCCGTTATCCAATTCGCAAATCCATTTGCACAATCCACCTTAAAGTCTAACATCGCCGCTCCATGAGATTTTGCCTGAATACCAGCACGATCAAGCCCCAACCCTTACTCAAAAAAATTGAGCTGGCTGGTCAAGCCGGCTATGACGGGATCGAGCTTTGGGTTAATGATGTATATGACTTTATCGGACGCGGCGGTGAGGTGCGTGAGGTTGAACAGGCACTAGCCGATCACGGGCTAATCGTGCCCAGCATGATTGCCATCAGACAGTGGGGCGAAACGACTGGATGGGAATATCAACTGATCAAGGATGAGGCACATCGTCGATTTGCCTTAGCCGCTCGTTTAGGAGCCCCTTATATCGTCGCGACACCTCCAATGGAAATGGAAGGCCAGGATCACCTGCCTGCCCGTTACTGCGACCTTTTAGAAATTGGGCGGAAAGAAGGAGTAAAACCAACCTTTGAATACATTAGCTTTTTCAAAAGTGTAAATAATCTGGCCGATGCCTGGCGAATTGTACAAGAGGCCAATGACGAAGACTCCACGATTATTCTTGATGCCTTTCATAACTGGAACAGCAGTTCATCTTCGGATGATTTACAAGTAATCCCGATAGAAAAAATCAGCCACTATCACATTGACGACGCTCATCCGGAAATTGCTCCCACTAAACAAAAAGATCCTGACCGCGTAATGCTGGGAGAAGGGCAAATTGATCTCTCATCAGAGCTCACAATCTTAAAAGAAAAAGGCTACGACAATACCATGAGCCTCGAACTATTCAATGAGGAGCTGTGGGCCGAGGATCCTCTGGTAGTCATCACTACAGGTCTTGAACGTATGCAATCGCTCTGGGCAGAAGCTTAAGCGAAATAATACATCATAAAAACCGCGCACGAGGCTAAGAGCCCTGCCCAAAACAAATCTTCACGCAGAAAACTATACGCACGGCCTTTTGCCGCAGCGGCAAGCACTACCTTGAAAAGAGAATCAAGGAACATCATAAAAGTCCAGATGGCCCCCAATACCCCTGCCCCCATGGGCGAAATTATGTTGCCAGTCATTAAAACTCCCAACAGAGCGAAAATCAGCGCCGTGCCCAATAACTTCATGCCGAAGTGCTGAAGATCCGTCGGCCGCATAATCTTGAGCCCTACCCATGTGTACTTTGACTTCTCATCATCCTGCTGTGTTGCAAGACTGGTAATCACATTGGCAGCTACCGCAAAGAGAAAGGCAACAAAAACCGCGTGGAACGCATTAAGGCTTTTACCAAAGCGTAAGCCAATCTCCTTTGCCATTGGTCCATCCCCTGAAACAAAAAAACTATAAAAATACGGAGATGCATACGCCACAACAACCCCGGTAATAATGGAAACAAACCCCGCGGTAGGCGTAGATCGCCCCCATAACATCCCCATGATAAAAGCAGCCACCAAACCAGAGACTAACTTAGCCTGATTCTTTAAAACATACTCAATAAACGGCTGCTCAGTATTGGGGTCGAAGACAATAATAGTCAAAACCGCTGAACCAAGGACAAGAATCCCAATAATAATCTTACCAAGGCGTACTAACTTTTCATCACTAGCTTCGGGATTCACAAAACGTTTGTAGCCATCAAAAGTAATCAGTGTCGCAGCTGAATTCATCATCGAATCCACACTGGAAAGAATTGCTCCAATTAACCCTGCTGCCACCAGCCCCACCAAGCCTGGAACGGCCAGCGGTGCCACCACCTCGCGCATCAACATTGGAAAGGCCGTATCTCCTGCCAGTTGCACTCCCGGCATCAACTGCTGGAAGAGATAATAAGCGGCAATCCCGGTGCCAATAGAAATGAACGGAATTAACAGTTTCACAAAACCCGCTGTAATTATCCCTGTTCTTGCCTCTTTGAGAGACCGAGCAGCTAATGCCCTTTGAACAATAAACTGGTTCGCCCCCCAATAATAAAAGTGCAAAATTAAAACCCCCGAAAGCATACCGGTCCAAGGGTGGCTAGGATCATTCGAAGGCTTATAGAGGTGCATGAGATCTCTGCCAGCTACAATTTCCTTCAGCCGATCCTGGTCAAAAGCAACCATCATGGACCAGCTGCCGATAAGATTATGATTAAACGTGCACCAAGCAACCACAAGCATTCCAATTAAAATCAAAGCCGACTGAATAACATCAGTAACGATAACGGCTCTTAACCCCCCCACAATTGTGTAAGCTCCGGTAACCAAAGCCATAATGAGGATTCCCCAAATATATAGCTTCCGATCTACCTCAACCCTTTTGAGCATAGCCCAGTCCGCTTCAAGCGTCGCTCTCTGTTTTTTTACTTCTTCAAAGGGGGGAGGCGTTCCTTCAGGGTAGAGTTCTTGATATACAGCATTATAATTCGACTCCGTTAGCCCTCCATTTTTTTTGGCCAAATAAATCGGTCCATATTTTTCCCAAGTGCTCACGACCTGCCGTTGGGCCTCTGTTTCATTCGTATTTGATACCCCTGAAGATCCTGAAGATATTTTGCCAATGTTTTCCATCTGCGATGCATATTGGGCTTGGAGGATTTCTGACTTATCCACTAGCAGAATGTTAACCGCGCGAGAGCCTAGATAGAATGCCGGTAACATCATCACCAACACAATGATGGTTACCATAATAAGCGCATAAGCAACGCGACTCCGTTCATCAAAGCGACGGTGTAAATAATCCGATAGGGTAAAAATATGCAGTTTACGATAGACAGGCAAAAAGAAGTAGCAGAGCAAAAGTAACCCTGCGATTGCCGTTATCTCCAGATGACTAATCACAAAACCTGCACCAAACCCCACCGCCATCATTCCCACCATATGATTGGCTGAAACATTTGAACCAAAGATGGAGCCGGCTACTGCCCACCATGGAACATCTTTACCGGCGAGATAGTAATCTTCAGCTGTTCCTCCGTCTTTGCGACTTGCCCACAGTCCAAGTGCCATTACCCCAAATAGGATCCCAAAAAAAACGATAAAATCTGCTGTTGAAAGAATGCCTTCCATAGCTCGGTTCTGCGGAACGGAACACTGCCTGATTCCGATTGGGATTCCAATGACAAAAGCCTTGCTACGAAACGATGACTAGATAACCTTTTGCACTCACCTCGGTTAATTTTTTATGAAAAAAAATTTTTTAGCTCTTACTTTAATCGTCCCAGTTATTGTGTTTGGGCAAACCCCTCATTGGATTTGGCCTGATCGCTCAGAGAAAACTGAAACAGTTTACTTCCGTAAGGCAATGGAATTGCCTGCTGGGAAAATCCAGAAGGCACAACTGATCGCCACCTGTGACAACGGCTTCTCTGCGCACATCAACGGTAAGCCAGCCCTCGCCGGCAATGAATGGGGGAATAAATATGCTAAAGATGTTACTAAGCTGCTCACAGCAGGTCGCAATATCATCGCGGTGGAAGGCCGTAACCAGGGGGGCATCGCTGGGTTTGTCGCTCAGCTGGAGGTAACCATCGATGGCAAGAAAAACACGCTTGTTACCGACACCACTTGGCAAGCAACGCGCTCATTCTTCGGCCAATGGAAAGCAGGAAAAGGCGGTGACTGGGGTAAGACTATCGCCACCGGCAAGATGGGCGATGCGCCGTGGGGCAACGTGTTTACTGGTGCTGCGCGTGGCAGCGATGGCCGTAGCGATGACGGTGCTATCAAAGTAGCCAAAGGCTTCGAAGTTGAGAAACTCTACAACGTGCCCAAGGGCGAACAGGGATCCTGGGTGGCTATTTGCGCTGATGACCAAGGGCGGCTAATTGCCAGCGACCAGGGAAACAAGGGCCTGTATCGCATCGATCCACGTGACGGGGAGCTTAAGGTAGAGAAACTGAATATCAAAATCTCCAGTGCTCAGGGTTTACTTTATGCCCATGGAGCCCTCTGGGTGAATATCAATGGCGGTGGTGCTTCCGGAGTCCATCGCCTTACCGACACAAATGGAGATGGCCAATTTGACAAGGATGAGCACATTATGCCCTTGCGTGCTGGAGGCGAACACGGCCCGCATGCGCTGGTTCTAAGTCCGGACCGCCAACACATTTATGTGGTCGGTGGCAATATGACCCCAATGCCCGTAGATAAGTTTTCCCATTCTCGGGTGCCTACCAACTGGGGAGAAGACCATCTGCTCAAGCGGCTCCCCGATGCCAGAGGTCATGCAAAAAACATCCGTGCCCCTGGTGGCTGGATTGCTCGTTTCGATAAGGATGGAAAGAACTGGGAAACCATCGCCATGGGATTTCGCAACACCTATGACATGGCATTCAACGTGGACGGAGAACTTTTTGCCTATGATTCAGACATGGAATGGGATGCTGGCACCCCGTGGTATCGACCCACCCGTTTTTATCACGTAACCAGCGGGGCCGACTTCGGTTGGCGCACCGGCACTGGCAAATGGCCACAATGGTATCCTGACTGCCTGCCCGGCGCCTACGGCATTGGCCCTGGTTCACCAGTAGGTGTTACCTCTGGTTTGGGGGCAAAATTTCCCGCCAAATACCAAAAAGCTATTTACTGTCTGGATTGGACTTACGGAACTATGTCCGCAATGCACGTAACGGCTGACGGAGCATCCTACACCGCCAAACGCGAAGAATTCGTGGCAAGCTCCCAATTGCGAATGACTGATGCCACAATTAACCCGGAAGATGGCGCAATGTACTTCACCGTTGGTGGACGTGGCGGCCAAAGTGCGCTCTACCGCGTGACCTACACCGGCAAGGAGGGCACTTCATCTGTAAAAGCAAAATCACCTCATGCCCGCTCGCGCGCCCTTCGCCATGAATTGGAGGCCCTTCATAAACGGCAAGCTGGCGCTGCCGCCAAGGCATGGAAACACCTCGGCCATACCGACCGTCACATCCGCTGGGCAGCCCGTGTGGCTGTGGAGCACCAACCTGCATCAGAATGGCAAAACGAGGCCCTGGCAGAGAAAGACCCTCAGGCTTCCCTCAGTGCCCTCTGCGCCCTCGCCCGCCACGGTGATAAATCGTTACAGGGCAAACTCATTGAAGCTTTAAACCGATTGAATTGGGGCAAGCTTTCCATTGCACAACAGGCTGAGCTTTTACGTGTCTACCAGCTCACGTTCATACGAATGGGGGAACCCTCTGACGAGATTAAAGCCAGTGTCGCAGAAAAACTTGATGTCTTATATCCAGCTCCGAGCTCCGCGCTTAATTATGAACTTTGCACCTTGTTGATATATCTCGAGGCTCCCAATGTCGCAGCTAAAACACTGGCCCTGATGTCTCAAAGCAGCGATCAATCTAAATACGACTGGAGCCCTGAATTACTTGCGCGCAACTCCGGTTACGCCCGCGCCTTTGCAGCAACCGCCGCGAGCTCACCGCAGCGCGACCAAATCCATTATGCAAAAGAACTACGTAACCTTAAGACCCACTGGACCGAAGCGCAATGGCTGGAATACTTCCGCTGGTACCGCAAGGCCGAAAGCTTCAAAGGTGGTAACAGCTTTGCTGGATTCTTAAAGAACTTCCGTGCCGAGGCCATCGCCAATGTGCCCGAAAAACTCCGTGCAAAGATCGAAAAGATTCAGAGTGAACCTCTCGATGAAGGTCCCGATTTTGAGATCGATACTCGTCTCACCGTCGGCGTGGCCCCACAAATGAAATTCGACAAGAATGAACTCGAGGTGGAGGCCGGAGCCGGTGTGGAGCTCGCCTTCACTAACAATGATCCCATGCCCATGATGCATAATTTGGTGATCGTTAAACCGGGCTCACGCTTGGAAATTGTTACTGCCGCCGCAACTCTGGGCGCAGCCGGCATGGCCAATAGTTTTGTGCCCCAAAGCGATAAAGTAATCGCCTATACGCCGCTGGTTCTAACCGGCAACACCTATAAGCTGTACTTCAAGGCCCCCGCCAAACCCGGTAAATATGAATACATATGCACCTATCCCGGTCACGGCCTCACCATGTGGGGAACTTTGAATGTAAAGTAAACTCCTAGACCAAAGACGTTGAACCAATGCAATTTTTGAGATAATCACGCAACCCTTTACCAAACACACACTAGAACATGGCTATCGCTCCTAAATCCGTTAAACAACTTAAGACTGTCAAAAAGAATGTGCGCAAACACGTGGATGCTGCGCTCGAAGAAACTGGGGGACTACTACGCCTTGCCCCGGCTTGGGTGCCACGCTCCTTTCTGCAGCCGGGACTTCGACTGAAATTGCATCCGGAGGATACATATGCGTACGGACTGAACCGAGGCGGCATTGATGAACGCTGGTTTGGCTCTACCACAGAGGCCGCCAACGAGGGGCGAGTTCCTGATGAAGGTTTAAGTTATGTAGTGCAGGGTCGCAATCGTTTCACTTTACGCGATGCGGTGGCTGAATGCGGGGCGGGCATCATCGGCAAACGTATATGGAAAAAGTATGGCAAATGGCCCGTATACTCCAAGTTTTTCGATAACATGGGCCCTATCCCTCATCACATGCACCAAAATGCCAAGCAGGCAAAGCTTGTCGGCCAAGAAGGGAAGCCTGAAAGCTACTACTTCCCGCCCCAACATAATAATGTCGGAAATAATTTTCCCTATACCTTTATGGGGCTTGAGCCCGGCACCACTAGAGCACAAGTACGCAAATGTCTTGAGGATTGGAACAAGGGCGATAACGGCATCCTCGATCTATCTAGAGCCTACCGGCTAAAGCCCGGCACAGGCTGGCTAATCCCGCCTTGTATTTTGCACGCCCCAGGAAGTCTCTGCACCTATGAGCCGCAGTGGGGCAGCGATGTTTTCGGGATGTATCAAAGCCTTGTAGAAGGTCGTGAGGTGCCGTGGAGCTTATTGGTAAAAGATATGCCCAAGGGCAAACATAAGGATCTGGACTTCATCGTCGAACAGCTTGATTGGGCAGGCAATTTAAACCCCAAATTCAAGGACAGTCACTATCTTGAGCCCGTACCTGTAGCCGATACCCGCGAAGAAGGCTACGTGGACCGCTGGATTGTTTATGGCCGCATCAAGAAAGAACAACTGTTTACCGCAAAAGAACTCACCGTCGATCCCGGCGCCAAATGTATTATCAAAGATAAGGGCGCTTGGAGCGGTATTTGTGTTCAGGGCAAAGGCACTATAAACGGACAACCATTAAACAGCCCGAAACTCATCCGTTTTCATGAGTTGACCGAGGACGAATATTTCTGCACCGAAACTGGCGCAAAGGCTGGGATCACTTTTGAAAATACAAGCGACACTGAACCGCTCGTTCTCCTGCGTTACTTTGGGCCAGAGGTGAACCCAGATGCCCCAAAAATGGGAGCCTACCGGAAAAACAAATTCAACTAAACAATCGCATGAAACTCAAAATTATTTCTACGGGCTTGTTCATAACTAGCTTGTTGGTGTTGGCAGCGCAGTTTGGTTTTGCAGCTGAAAAGAAACAAAAGCCGCTAAAGGCATTGCTGATCACCGGGGGTTGCTGTCACAACTATGCTTTACAAAGCCAGAAACTCATTGAGGCCGTAGCCCAGCATGCCAAGGTAGATTGGCGTATTGTTAATGAAGGAGGCACGGGAACCAAGGCTATGATTCCTTTGTATAAAGATCCGAATTGGGCAAAAGAATATGATGTTGTAGTGCACAACGAATGTTTTGCCAACACCAGCAACAAAGACTATGTGCAAAGTATCACTAAGGCTCACGGTGAGGGAGTTCCCGCTGTAGTAATTCATTGCGCCATGCACACCTACCGTGCGGCCGCTTTTGATGATTGGCGCAACTTTCTCGGTGTCACAAGTCGCCGGCATGAACATAAAAGCCGGTACCCGGTCAAACTAGAAAAACCAAACCACCCCATACTCAAAGGGATGCCAACTGATTGGGTCACTCCCAGAGATGAATTATATGTGGTTGAAAAAATGATGCCCGGAGTCGTGACTCTAGCCTCCAGTAAAAGCGAAAAAAACGGCAAGGTGCATACTGTAATTTGGACTCACAAATATGAAAAAGCACGAGTCTTTGGCACGACCTATGGCCATTCAGATGAGACTTTCAAAGATCCAGTATTTCTTAATTACGTTTCTCGAGGCCTCCTATGGGCTGCAGGAAGATTGGACGAATAGCAATGGTGTTATAACTTTTCTGAGTAAGGCACCTATTACAAGCCCCCTTTTTCTTGAGGGAGGCCCTCAAGACGTGCATAGTCTCGCCCCTCAAGGGAGGAGCACCATGGATCAAATCCGTAATATCGCTATTATTGCGCACGTCGACCACGGCAAAACCACTCTCGTAGATTGTTTTCTGAAACAATCAGGTACTTTTCGTTCCAACCAAGCGATTGCGCAGGAAGAGCGCATCATGGACTCCATGGACCTCGAACGCGAAAAGGGAATTACCATTAAGGCTAAAAACGCTGCCTTCAGGTATCGCGATCACCATATCAACATTGTAGACACCCCTGGCCATGCTGATTTTGGTGGTGAAGTAGAGCGATCCTTGAGCATGATTGATGGAGTTTTGCTCTTGGTAGATGCGAAAGACGGACCACAGGCGCAAACACGATTTGTACTGCGCAAGGCACTGGAAAGCGGAGCGCTCCCAATCGTAGTAATTAACAAAATCGACCGCGATCACGCACGCCCGGACTGGGTGCACGATCAAATTCTTGAGTTATTTTTCGCGTTAGATGCCAC
>MDSZ01170754.1_pt1 | contig 10866 bp, 8 predicted proteins | sample 811201 | NCBI WGS metagenome assembly MDSZ01 (sample SAMN05326647, study PRJNA326480) | marine metagenome | isolation source: seawater | place: Indian Ocean: North | collected 2010
CCAATTAAAATTTTAGATATTATAAAAAGAATGTTTAAAGTATATGCTAATAATGATCAAAAGCTTAAAATAAAAATAATTGGGAATACATTTAATGAAAAATTAACAGAAAAATTATTTTATAAACGTAAGGTTTTTAAGACTTCAATAAAAAAAGTTTTCTACGTAAATGACGATATTTATAATAAAAATAAATTTTTAGAAAAATTAATTGAAATTATTTCAAATATTAATTCCATAAATAATAATAAATTACAAAATTCATTAAAAAATTTATTGAAAACTAAATAAACTGAATGAAGATTGTTCATATTATAACTGGCTTAAATGATGGTGGTGCTGAAAACATATTATATAAAGTTTGCAAATTTGATAATTTAAATAATCATATCGTTATATCATTTGTTAGTGGTGGAAAATATTCAACAATTTTAAAAGAAATGGGAGTAACTGTACATTCTATAAATATGAAATTTTATTCAATTATAAAATTTATATATTTAATTAGACTTTTGCGTAATCTAAACCCTGATATAGTTCAGACATGGTTAGTTCATGGAGATTTTATTGGAGGTATTGCTTCTAGATTGGCAGGAATTAAAAATATTGTATGGAATGTTCTATATTCAAAACTTGATACTAGAATAGAAAAAATACGAACAATTTTTATTATTAAATTATTATCGAAATTGTCACATATAATCCCAAAATTTATAATTGTTATTTCAAAAAGTGCCTACGATAATTGTAAAAATATAGGCTATAATAAAAATAAAATTATTTTAGTAAATAGTGGTTTCGATTTATCTTATTTTAAAATTAGTGAAAAACAAAAATTAGATTTTAGAAATCAATTTAATATTAATCATAATATGCCACTTATTGGAATTGTTGCGCGATACCATCCCATTAAAGATCATAAAAATTTACTTAAAGCTCTTAAAATTATTAAATCAAAAAAAATAAATTTTTATTGTGTTTTTGTTGGAACAGATATGAATATAGAGAATAAAATTTTACTCAATGATATTAAAAATTATAAATTAGAAAACAATATCAAATTATTAGGCCCTCTAAATAATATTCCATTGGTAATGAATGGATTAGATATAAAAATTTTATGTAGTAAGAGTGAAGGCTTTTCAAGTGTAATAGTCGAGGCTATGGCATGTGGAACACCATGTGTTGTAACTGATGTAGGAGATTCATCATTTATAGTAGGTAAAACTGGTTGGATAGTTCCACCAAGTGATCCAGCAAAATTAGCTACTGAAATACAGAATGCAATATTTGAAATTGATAGTGATAATTGGGAAAAAAGATGTGAACAAGCAAGATTAAGAGTTAAAAAAAATTTTGGAATAAACAAAATGATAAAATCTTATAACTTGATATGGTCCAAGGTTTACACAGAAAACTAGTGAGATAATAATGGAAAATTTATTGGGATGGTTTTCTTTAATAACGATTTTTATTTCATTATATTTGTGGAAAATAAAATATCCAAAGATTAAAACAATTATATTGGTAGCATTTTTCTTACGTGTAATATGTGTTTTAATAGATCAATATCTATTCATTAAATTACCTGATGCTTATGGTGATGCAGATAGATTTGAAGGATTAGCCAGAGAATATTCAAGAGAATATGGATTACTCATCATATTTGAATTTTTAAAAATAGATTCTTTTCTTATATCTAGAATAATTTCACTATTTTATTCAATATTTTATGAAAGTAAAATGATGGCACAAAGTATCAGTGTTACTTTGGGAACTATATCCGTTTACTTAATTTATTATTTATCAAATATGTTATGGGATCATACTTCAGCAAAGAAAGCTGCATGGTTTACAGCATTATTTCCAACATTAATTTTATATTCATCAATAACATTAAGAGAAGTTTATGTAGTATTCTTTCTATTAATCGCCTTAATAGGTATTGTAAAATTTATGCAAAAAAATTCATTTGTATCATTTATACAAGCTATAATAAGTTTCTTTGTATTATTACTTTTCCATGGACCATTGGCTGTTGGAGGATTTATTTTTTTAGCCTATTTAACATTAGGATTAATTAAAAAACAAATCTTGAAAATTTATAAGTTAAAATTAAATCTGTTTTCTTTTTTTATAATAATATTATTTTTAATACCTTTAACATTATTTTCTAATGGTACTATTAATATTCCTTATATTGGAGGACTAAATAATATATTAAACTTAAACGATATAATACCAAGAATCAATATTGTTATGCTTGGAAATTCTTCATATCCAACATGGCTTACTATTAATAATCAAAACGAAATATTTACAAAAGGAATTATTAAAATGTTTTATCTTTTATATAGTCCTTTTATCTGGGATATAAAAACACCTTTCCACATTATTGGTTTATTCGATGCAATTTTATATTTTATCCTTACTTTTTACATATTAAAAAATAGAAGAAATATATTTTCAGATCCTATATTACGTTTTTTTGTATTATTATTTATCGCCTATTTAATTATATATGGCATTGGTACTGGAAACTTTGGAACAGGTATTCGACATAGATCTAAATTTGTAGTTATCCTTATTGTTTTAGCTGCACCTAAAATACATAAATATTTATTTTCATCAAAAAATATAATAAATCAAAGAAGTTAAAATTAATTGTACACAGTTTAACTATAAATAAAACATAATAATTATGATATTTGCTACAGTTTCTTTATTAGAATAATTACAAAGATAAATCATGTATAAATTTATATTAAAATCTTTTCTTATAGAAAATGACTATTAAACTTTTGTATTTAATATAAAGAATTCTAGATTATGATAAATAATATAAATAAACTTAAAGTAGCAATTATAGGTTTAGGCTATGTTGGTTTACCACTTTCATTAGAGTTTGCAAAAAAAAGAAAAATAACATGCTTTGATATTAATAAAAATAGAATAAAAGAATTAAAGTTAGGGATAGATAGAAATTTAGAAATTAATAAGAAAGATTTTAAAAATTTAAGTAAATTAAATTTCACTTTTAAAGAGGAAGACTTAAAAGATTCAAATTGTTATATTGTCACTGTTCCAACACCTATAAATAAACATAAGAAGCCAAATTTAAACCCATTGTTTAAAGCTACTAAAATGTTAAGTAAAATAATAAACAAAAATGACATAGTAATATTTGAATCTACTGTTTATCCTGGATGTATCGAAGAAGAATGTGTAAGTATTTTAGAAAAGCATTCGGGTTTTAAATTTAATCAGGATTTTTTTTGTGGTTATAGTCCTGAAAGAATAAATCCTGGTGATAAAAAAAATACTTTATCGAATATAAAAAAAATTACTTCTGGCTCAACTCCAGAAATCGCAAATCTAGTCGATCAATTATATAATGAAATTATAATTGTAGGAACTCACAAAGCTCCAAGTATAAAAGTTGCAGAAGCTGCAAAAGTTATTGAAAACACACAACGTGATATAAATATTGCTTTAATTAATGAACTTTCAATACTTTTTAACAAACTAAATATTGATACACAGGAAGTTTTAAAAGCTGCAGAAACTAAATGGAATTTTTTACCATTTAAACCGGGTTTAGTTGGTGGGCATTGTATTGGAGTTGATCCATATTACTTAACACATAAAGCAAAAAGTATTGGTTACAATCCAAAGATTATTCTGGCTGGCAGAGAGCTTAATGATAACATGGGTAACTTTGTTGTTTCTGAACTAATAAATAAAATGAAATTTAAAAATATTGAAATTGAAAAATCTAAAATTTTGATTATGGGTCTTACTTTCAAGGAAAATTGTCCTGATCTTAGAAATTCTGGTATTCAATCAATTATATTGAAATTAAAAAAATATAAATGTCGTGTAGATTTAAACGATCCTTGGCCTGAAAAGGAGGAGATAAAAAAAATCTATAATGTTTATCCAAAAAATAACCTGGTAGAAAAGAATTACGACGCAATATTAATTGCAGTGGCTCATGATAAATTTAAAGCATTTGGTTTAAAGAATATAAAGAAATTATGTAAAAAAAATCATGTAATATTTGATTTAAAAAACTTATTTAATTCCAATCAAGTAGATTTAAAATTGTAAAAAAATGTGCGGTATTAATGGATTTTTCTCTAAATCATTAAACACATACAACAATATTATTACAGCCATGAATATGGCTATCTCTCACCGAGGACCAGATACCAATGGTAAATGGGAGGATAAAAATTCAGGTATTGTTTTAGGGCACCAGAGATTATCAATTATAGATATAACCTCAGCTGGCAATCAACCTATGCAGTCATTTTCAAAAAGATATATACTAACCTTTAATGGTGAAATATATAATCATTTAGAAATTAGAAATGAGTTAAAAATAAATAATTCAAAAATAATATGGCGAGGCAATTCTGATACTGAGACACTAATAGAAGCAATAGATTTTTGGGGTATAGAAACTACATTAAAAAAAATCGAAGGAATGTTTGCTTTTGGATTATGGGATAAAAAAACACATAGTTTGATTTTAGCAAGAGATCGTATTGGTGAAAAACCATTATATTATGGCTGGCAAGGTGAAGGAATAAATAAAGTTTTCCTCTTTGGATCTGAGCTTAAAGCTTTAAAAGTTCATCCTGAATTTAAAGGAGAAATTAACAGAGATACAATTGCACTTCAATTACGTTACAATTGTATACCAGCACCTTATTCAATTTATAAAAATATTTATAAATTACAACCTGGAAATTACCTAGAATTAAAAGAAGATGATTTAAAAAAAGGTTTAATACCAAATACTATAAATTATTGGAGTCTTAAAAATTGTGCAATTTATGGAAACATAAATCAAATTAAACTTAGTGATGTAGATTTTCAGAAGGATCTTGAAAGACAATTAAAGTTATCTGTGAAAAAACAAATGATGTCCGATGTACCGATTGGAGCTTTTCTTTCTGGAGGAATTGATTCATCTTTAATTGTAGCTTTGATGCAGTCAGAGTCAATTAAAAGTATTAACACTTTTACAATAGGTTTTAGTGAAAATGAATATAATGAAGCTCTCTATGCTAAAAAAATAGCAAATCACCTTGGAACTAATCATACCGAGCTTTATGTGTCATCAAAAAATGCATTAGAAGTAATACCTCAGCTTCCGACAATTTATGATGAGCCATTTTCTGATTCTTCTCAAATTCCAACTATTATTTTATCAAAACTTGCTAAAAAGCATGTTAAAGTTGCTCTTTCTGGTGATGCAGGTGATGAACTATTTTGCGGTTATAATAGGTATTTAATAAGTAAAAATCTTTCAAATATACTTAATTTAATTCCATTAAATTTAAGAAAAATTTTAGCATCTGCAATCAAAGTAATACCTTCTCAAAATTGGTCAAAATTATCAAAATTTTTACCAAAATATAATCAATATAATAATTTTGGAGATAAACTTCATAAAGGTGCAGATGTATTAGGCGCAAGAACACAATTTGATTTATATTATATGCTTCGATCTCATTGGCATGATCCTTCTGAGATTATAAAAAATTGTAATGAGCCAAAAACCATACTAAATAAATTTAATTCAGAAGTTAAAAATCTAAATAGCCAGGAACAAATGATGTTTCTAGATATTTTAACTTATTTGCCTGATGATATACTTGTTAAGCTTGATAGAGCTGCAATGTCATCATCAATTGAAACAAGAGTTCCATTCCTTGATCATAAATTAATTGAGTATTCCTGGCAAATTCCTCATTCATTAAAATTTAGAAATAGACAAGGAAAATGGATTTTAAGAAAAATATTAAATCAGTATGTTCCCAAAAAATATTTTGATAGACCAAAAATGGGTTTTGGAGTGCCAATTGACTCTTGGCTTCGAGGACCATTAAAAGATTGGGCTGAAAATCTTTTAAATGAAAAAAAATTGAGGCAAGAAGGTTATTTTAATGAAAAATTAATTAAAGATAAATGGATCGAGCATCAAAGTGGTAAAAAAAATTGGCAATATCAGTTATGGGATATTTTAATGTTTCAATCATGGCTTGAAATAAATAAATAATTAATTCATTAATTAAAATATTTCATTTTATTTTGCCTAGTTTAGATTTAAAAAAAATGATAGACAAAAAGACAAATTATTATGCAAATTCTTATAAAAATATATCGAAAATATTTAACAAATATTAATTCAAAAAGATCTTAAAATTGAAACATTTTACTTTTATTTAAAAATACAAAAAATGAAAAATAGAAATAAAACGGTGATTGAAGAATTTGGAGACGAATGGACTACTTTTAATTATTCTAATATTAGTAAAAAAAAACTTAAACAAAATTTTGATGAGTATTTTAATATTGCACCCACAATTTTTTTTTCAGATAAATCAATTGGATTTGACATGGGTTGTGGTACAGGTCGATGGGCTCAATTTATTGCACCAAAAGTTAAACATTTAAATTGTATTGAACCTAGTAATGCAATTTATGTTGCTAAAAAAAATTTAAAGAAATACGAAAATATATCATATTATAAAGAAACAACAGAAACTTGTACTATTAAAAAGGGAAGTCAAGATTTTGGTTATTGTTTAGGTGTTTTGCATCACATACCTAACACAGAAAAAGCTCTTTATGATTGCGCCAATTTATTAAAAGAAAACAGTCCTTTATTAATTTACTTGTACTATAATTTTGAAAATAAACCTTTTTGGTTTAAATTGCTTTGGATGCTTAGTGACTATTTAAGAAGATTAATCTCGCAATCGCCAAAACCATTTAAAATATTTTTTTGTAATTTAGTTTCGTATTTAATTTATTTTCCATTAAGTAGAATTTCATCTTTTATTGAAAAACTCGGAATAAATGTTGAGAATATTCCTCTTTCTGAGTATAGAAATAAACCTTTTTATCAATGTAGAAATGATGCTTTAGACAGATTTGGGACAAGATTAGAGCAAAGATTTAGCAGGGATGATATTACTAATATGCTTGAAAACACAGGTTTTAAAAATATAAAATTTTCTTCAAAACCTCCATACTGGTGTTGTGTTGCATTTAAAAAATCATAATTTTTTGAACTTAATTTTTTTATTATTTATTCGTAATGACTGATAAATATAAGATATATAATTAATTATAGTAAAATAGTAAAATTAAATTTTTATAATGAAAAAAAAGATACTAATTGTAGTTAACTCTTTAAGCTTTTTTATAACTCATAGAATTGAAATTGCTAGTGCAGCAAAAAATAAAGGTTATGATGTAAAAGTGTTTTATGGTGAGTTAGGAAATGCAGATACAAGAGTTTTAACTAAAATGGATATTGATTGTTTCCATTTACCTTTTAACCGTAAAAGTATCAATCCGCTTAGAGAATTATGGTATCTTATTTCTTTTATTTTACTTTTTTATAAATATAAACCAGACATTGTTCATTTAATTACAATTAAAGCTTATCTTTATGGAGGTATTGCAGCCCGTCTTACAAATATACCATGTGTTTTATCTGCTATTGCTGGTTTAGGTTTTTTGTTTAACCAGAAATATTTTCTTAATAAAATTATTATCAAACTACTTTACCCCTTTTTTTCTTATGCTTTAAATCATCCAAACCAAAAAATTATTGTCCAAAACAAAGATGATAAGAAAAAAATTATAAACTGGCTTGGATTAAACGAAAATAAAGTTGTTTTATTTCGTGGTTCTGGTGTAAATTTATCTAAATTCATCAATTTAGATTATTCAAGTGATATCATAACAGTATGTTTTGCTTCTCGTTTATTGTATGACAAAGGTGTTATGGATTATGTTTCAGCAGCAAAATTAATTTATAATAGAGGATTTAAAGTTAAATTTTTATTAGCAGGTGATTTAGATCCTGGAAATCCAACAAGTCTAAAAGAAAGTGATTTATTAAAAATAAAAAAAGATAAAATAATTCAATTATTGGGATATCAAAGAGATATCCCATCATTATTTGCGAGATCACATATTATTTGTTTACCATCTTATGGTGAAGGTCTTCCAAAGACACTTGTTGAGGCAGCTGCAGCAAGTAGAGCTATAATTACTACTAATAGCCCTGGTTGTCGTGATGCAATTATACCAAATAAAACTGGATTAATAGTGCCAGAAAAAAATCCTGAAAAATTAGCAGACGCATTACAATGGTTAATTGAAAATCCTAAAAAAATAATTGCTATGGGGAAAGAGGGTAGAAAATTAGCTGAAAAAGAATATCCAATTGAAAAGATTATTCAAAAACATCTTAGTATTTACAAATATTTAATAGACTCAAGCTCATGACAAGCAAAAGTATTTTTTTAAATCTTTCTTTATTTCTGGAATTTATTTCTTAAAATTAAAAAAGGTATGAATAGTAATATAAACAAAATTAATGATGTTAATGGGTTTATTAATGTAAAACTAATATATCCAATTAAGAATAAAAAAGTATTTAATGCAGTAATAAAAAAATTTGTGAATAAGATTGATCTAGTTTTTTTATTTAAAAGATAATGAATATGATCGTGACCGGCATTAAATGGATTTTTATTATTTACAATTCTTATCAAATTAACAGTTAAGAACTCATATACAAAAATAACAATTGACCATGCAAGCAAAATTGGATGAATTAAATTTTCATTAGCTAAATATATTAATATAAAAGAAATTACAAATCCTAATAATAAACTTCCACCATCTCCTAAAAACATTTTTGGTAAATTGAACAAAGAGAAATTAAATATTAAAAAAATACAAATTGGTATAGATAAGATTAATAAAAATAATTTAACTTCACTATTAGGAATTAAAAAGTATAATATGCCCAGTGTAGAAATTGATGTTAAACTTAAAGTGCCATCTATACCATCAAAATAATTAAATGCATTGATTAAAAATAATACACAAAGTAATGTAAAAGGGATAGTAAATACTCCTAAGTCTAAATTAAATAAATAATATTCTCCTAGACTACTCAGCGCTAAATTTTGAAAAACAATTAAATAAAATATAGGAATAATTTGAAGACATAGCTTACTACCTGCATTCAAATCAAACTTATCATCAATTAATCCAACTATACAAATTAATAAAGCCATTGATAAAATTAAATTTAAATTATTATTTGGAATACTAAATAATAATATGGAAAAAATAAAACTTATAGAAATTGCTATTCCACCAGTAAAAGCAGTTGATACTGTGTGTTTTTTTCTTGAGTTTGGACTATCAACTAATTTTAGTTTATATGATATTTTTGAGATTAAAAATAATAAAGTAAAACTTAAAATACAATATATTATTATTGAAAAATACATATTTTAGTTTCTTTATTTAATATGTATTATTATAAAAATAAATAAATTATAGTCATTTCTATTGTAGAAAATATTAAATCTTATGTTGTATTTCAAAATATTATATTTGATAGACGTACTTGATTGTCAGGAAACTTTTGATGTTTTTTAAATCAGCAAATGAAAAATTCTTTTTTTATCTTATACCTACTGTATTGTTCTCTATATTACCATTTTTATTAATCACTGGCCCTTTTTTAAGTGATGTGTCAATTTCCCTAATTAGTACTTTATTTATAATATATTGTATAAAGGCACGAGATTTTTCTTTTTTTAAAAATATATACTTTTACTTTTTTTTAATTTTTTATTTTTATTTAGTCCTAAATTCTTTATTTAACAATTTCAATACTGACAGTCTAGGAAGTTCTTTAGTATATATTAGGCATGGTGTCTTTGTAATTGCTATTGTAAGTTTGCTAAATACTGATCCAAAAATAATAAAATATTTTTTTTATTGTATCTTAATTTGCTTTACAGTTTTAATTCTTGATGGTTTTTACCAATATTTTGTTGGTCAAAATATTGTTGGGTGGTTAAATAATGCTTCAAGAACTTCTAGTTTTTTTGGTGAAGAAAAAATTTTAGGTAGTTACGTGAGTCGTTTATGGCCTTTATTCTTTGGATTATCTATATTATTATTTAAACCAACAAACAAAATATTTATTTTATATATCTTAGTTTTTATATTTTCTTATTCTTTAGTTTTTCTCAGCGGTGATAGATCTGCTTTTTTTAACATAAATTTATCTGCAGTATTTATAATTATATTTTCTCAAAAATTGCTAAAATTACGATTACTCACTTTATTATTAGGTATAATATTACTGATAGTAATAAGTTTTATTAATCCTGCTGCAAAAGAAAGAGTAATAGATCAAACAATAAATCAAATCAAAATAGAAGTTAATGGACAAGACAAAATATATATATTTTCTAAGCAACATACACATCATTATTTCACAGCATATAAAATGTTTTTAGATAATAAAATATTAGGTGTTGGCATTAAAAATTTTAGAAATTTTTGTAATAATGATAATTATAAGATAAGTAACCTATCTTGTTCTACACATCCTCATAATACATACTTACAAATATTAGCTGAAACTGGATTAATAGGTTTTTTATTTTTAATAATTGCACTCTACTATTTTTGTAAAAATATTATTATACATTTACTATTTAAATATAGAAGGAAACAATATTTTAGTGACTTTGAAATTTGTCTTTTATCTGGAATTATTATATATTTATGGCCAATCATACCTACTGGTAATTTCTTTACTAATTGGTTAAGCATTTTAATGTTTATTAATTTACCCTTTTTAATCTGGAGTAGAAATCTGAGTAAATCTAAAATGATTAATATTTAACATTATTCTTTACTAAGCTTTTCTACCACATTATAGAACAGTTAAATGAAAGAAATACAAAGAAGCTATGATGATGAAATAGATTTAATTCAAGTTTTTAAAAGTTTATGGAATGG
>MDSZ01051298.1_pt1 | contig 10865 bp, 10 predicted proteins | sample 811201 | NCBI WGS metagenome assembly MDSZ01 (sample SAMN05326647, study PRJNA326480) | marine metagenome | isolation source: seawater | place: Indian Ocean: North | collected 2010
CACCACTTTGATAGGCTGGATGTGGAAGCGTGGCAACACGTGAAGCTGACCAGTACTAATAGCTCAATTGGCTTGATTTATGCACTGAAAAAGATTTTTTAGATCAAAATATAGTAAAAAATTCCTAAAAAGAACTAAATCTATTTAAAAATAAAATATTTTATTCTCTTTACTGTTCATTAATTGAACATTATATATGTTCAATTAATGAACAAATTAGATAATGATCAAGACCATTTTAACGTTCTAAGGAAACTTGAAAAAAGCCCGGAGTCTACGCAAAGAGAATTAGCTGAAGATTTAGGATTTAGTTTAGGAAAATTAAACTACTGTTTAAAGGCATTACGTCAAAAGGGACTAGTAAAGATATCTAATTTTAAAAAAAATCCAAACAAAATTAATTATTTTTACGTTCTGACTCCAAAAGGTATAGCAATAAAAACAAAGTTAACTGTCAATTTTATGAAAAGGAAAATGTTGGAATATGAGGAATTAAAAAAAGAATTAAAAAAATAAAATGAAACACAGGATAAAATATTGAATATAAAAAATTTTATTTCAATTATTAAACAAATTTTAAGGATAAAACTTATCTTTCAAACACCTAAAAACTTCGAGATAGTCGTGTTTGATGACGTTGGTGCAAAAGATTTAAAAAATGTTTTATCAGGTTATAACTATTTTATTTTAGAAGTAAGAACAAGTAATCTTAAAAACATTTATATATCTCCAAAAGTAATAAAAACATTTTTTCATAATTTTAAAGGAAGATTTAAAGATGCTTATATAGTTTCAATTTTAAAAATAATAAATCCAAAATTAGTATTAACTTTCATAGACAACTCTTATAAATTTTTTGACATAGCAAAACTTATGAAAAATAGTTATGAATTTATTGCGATTCAAAATGGTGCGAGATACGACTTTAAAATATTTAAACATAAATTAAAAAGGAAAATTAACAAAACTGATTTTTCACAAAGATTTTATATACCAAACTTTTTTTGTTTTGGACAATTTGAAGTTGATGATTATAAAAAAAATAAAATAGACGTAGGAAAATTTTATAAAGTAGGAAGCATTAACCTAGCAAATTTTTTACTTTATAAAAAAAAAATTAATTTAAATTTGAAAGAAAAATTTGATGTTTGCTTAATATCAGATGCATGTTTGATAGGTTATTCAAAAAATAATGGATTGGAAAACTGTGAACAAGGTTTTGCGGACATGACAAAATTTACAATTAAATTTTGTTTAGAGAGAAAATTAAAATTTGTGTTTGCTCTAGCTCGATTAGGAGAATTATTAAAAGGTGAGCTAGATTTTTATAAGCAAAAATTGACAGAAAATGAATTTAATTTTTTGGTAGAACATTCGGTCAAAAGAGATGATGATAAGTATAGCTCATATAAAGCAATGTTAGAAAGTAATATTGTAGTAAGTAATTACACAACTATGTTGAGGGAAAAACTTGCAATGGGAGGTAAAATTCTAAGTTGCAATTTAACACCTTCAGATATGTACGACTTTCCAGTCGAGGGATTGTGTTTTATAAAAGACTGCTCATATGAAGATTTTAAAGAAAGAATGTTAGAAATTAAGAGTCTAACAAATGACGAATATTTTTCTAAACTTAAAAAAGATAAAAATTATTTAATGAGATATGAAGATGACAATTCATCAATAAACATAGTGAGAAAAAATATAGACATTCTCTTAAGAAAAAAACAAATTAACTTAATAAATTAAATGACAAAAATTTTGGTAACAGGTGGAGCAGGATTTATAGGCGCTCATGTAACTGATAGATTATTAAAGTTAAATTATGACGTATTAGTAGTAGACTCTCTTAAAACAATAGGGGGAATTCCTTATATAAATAGAAAATGTAAATTTTTAAAAGGGGATATAACTTCAAAAACTACTTTAAAAAAAATTAAAAAATGGAAACCCAAGATAATCTTTCATCTTGCAGCCCAATCATGTAGCGAAACTGCTTACGATAATCCAAAACAGGATTACTTATCAAACGGGATGGGAACATATCTAGTTGCTCTTCTAGCAAAAGAAATAAAGGTAAGACACTTTATATATACTAGCTCCGTTTCAGTTTATGGATCTAAACTTAAAGATAATATAACAGAAAAAAGCACTATTGAGCCTGACTCTATATATGGAATTTCAAAATTTGCAGGAGAGATGTTTATAAAACAAGTATTGTATAAAACAAAAGTAAAGACAACAATTTTTCGAATATTTAATACATATGGTCCTGGTGAAAACTTAAATTTTTTAAGAAAAGGGATGGTAAGTATTTTTTGTGGATATTTTTGGAAAAAAAAGCCTATTATTGTAAAAGGTTCGCTTAAAAGATTCAGAGATTTTAATTATATCGACGATTGTGCAAAAATTTTAACAAGTACAATTACAAATAAAAATCTTAAAAAAAATGAATTATTCAACTTGTCCGCAGGAAAATCTTTTACAGTTAAAAATTTGATTTCAGAAATTTTAAGAATAAATAACAAAAATAAATATCCAATTAAAGTACAAAAGGGCACCCCTGGGGACTCGTTCGGATATCATGCCTCAAATAAATATTTAAGAAAAAAATTTAATAATTATAAGTTTGTTTCACTTAGACAAGGGTTGAAAAAATACTTTGATTGGATTGACAAAGTACCAAACATAAAAAATCTGAAAAATTACCATCCTTTAAAAATTAAATATGACTAGTATTTTATTTAAAAGCAAAATTTTTTCTTTATTTGATCAACATCAGAAAGTTGACTCAATAAAGCTTTTTTTATTAATGATTTTATCTGCTATAGCTGAACTTTTCAGTTTAAGTTTATTAATTGTAATTTTAAATTTTTTCTTGAAAGAAGATTTTTTCATTCAATATAAATTTATCTTTTCTTTTCTTGACAACTTCCCTTTTTTTAGTGAAGAAAATTTATTATTTTTTTTCTTGGCAATATTTTTCGTTATATTTTTACTTAAATTTTTAATTTTGATTTACTATAGCTGGGTTGAGTCAAAGTTTATGGCTCAATTTAGAGAAAAACTATCAAATAATTTATTTAAAAATTTTTTATATAGAGACCCAACTCAACTTCTTAAAAAAAATAGTTCTGAATATCTAAGAAATTTTACTTCTGAAGTTGAACAGACTACACATTTTTATCACTCCATTTTTAAAATTGCTACTGATAGTGTAATTCTTGTTGCTCTGTTTACTTTTCTTTTAATTTTTAATCCTCAGATTTCAATTACTGTGGCAATAATTTTTTCTCTGCTTTCAATTTCTTACTATTTTACGATAAGAAACTCGGTTCTATTTTGGGGAAAGAAAAACCTTAAAAGTAAAAAAAAAGGAATTCAGTTCATAAATGAGAGTTTTTCAGCCATCAAATATATTAAAATGCTTTCAAAGGAAAATTATTTCTATAAAAAATTAACTCAAGAAAATTCAATTTTAGCCAATATAAAATTTAAAATGTCATTTGTAAATTCACTACCAAGAAATGTTCTTGAGTTTTTTTTATTTATCACGATTTTAATTTTGATAATGATTTTGTTCAAAAATAACTATGAATTAAATGAAATTATTAAGATTATGTCAGTTTATATAATTACAGCATTCAGGCTGATACCCTCAGGTAATAGAATTTTAGCTAGTGTACAACTTTTAAGATTTTCTTTTCCATCTTTTGAAAAGATGCTAAAAGAAAAAAATACAAAAATAATCAAAAAGGATCATAGACCATCTTTTTTTCCTTTTAATGATTTGATTAAAATTGAAGTAAATAATTTTAGGTACGAAAATGGAAAAAGTTTTAAAATTAAGAAAATCAAATTAAAAATTTCAAAAAAATCAAGAGTAGGAATAATTGGTTCAAGCGGGTCAGGAAAAAGCACATTAGTTAATATCGTATGTGGCCTAATTACAAATAAGAGCTGTAGAGTTTATTCTGATAATGAAAATATTAAACATAATTTAGAAGGTTGGCAAAAAAATATCGGATATATTCCCCAAAATATAGTTATTCTTAACGCCACACTAAGAGATAATATTTTATTCGGTTCAAACAGAAAAGATTACAAAGATAGGGAAATATTAAAAATTATTAAAAAGGCCAATTTAATTAATTTTTATAAAAAGCTTTCAAAAGGACTTAATAGCGTCATAAAAGAGGAAGGATTAAATATTTCTGGAGGAGAGATTCAAAGAATTGGAATAGCTAGAGCACTTTTACATAATCCTGAAATTATAATAATGGATGAATCAACAAGTGCATTAGACACTTTCACTGAAAATCAAATTTTAAAAGAAATTAAATTTTTAAGAAAAACGACAATATTTGTTTCTCATAGACTTAATTCATTAAAGTTTTGTGACAAAATATATGGTATTGATAAAGGAGTTTTGAAAAAGATAGATAATTTCAATAAAATGTTAAAAGGGTAATAAATATGAATTTTTTAAAAAATAAAATCGTTTTAATAACAGGGGGAACAGGTTCTTTTGGGACTGCCGCCACAGAGTTTTTATTAAAGGAATGTAATCTAAAAAAACTAATTATTTTTTCAAGAGATGAAAATAAACAATTTCAGATGCAAAATAAGTTCAAAGATAAAAAAATTAGATTTTTCATAGGCGATATCAGAGACGAGGATAGACTTGAGATGGCATTAAAAGATGTTGATTATGTTATTCACGCCGCAGCCTTAAAACAAGTACCTTCTGCTGAGTACAATCCTTTTGAGTGTATCAAAACTAACGTGAATGGTGCTCAAGCTTTAATATCAGCCTCTTTAAAAAATGGAGTTAAAAAAGTGATTGCTTTATCAACAGACAAAGCATGTAATCCAATCAATTTATATGGAGCAACCAAGCTTTGCGCTGAAAAGCTTTTTGTAAACGCAAATCAACTCTCAGGAATGAATAACACTAAGTTTGGAGTGGTAAGGTATGGTAACGTTATTTCCTCTCGTGGTTCTGTAATACCTTATTTTAAAGATTTAATACAAAAAGGAAAAAAGGAACTGCCACTTACCCACTGGGAGATGACAAGGTTTTTTATAACTTTGCCTGATGCAGTGAAATTCGTATTAAACTCACTTAAAACTTCAAACGGTGGAGAAATTTTTATTCCAAAAATGAATTCAATATTTATTAGGGATTTGATTTTTTTAGTAAATAAAAAAGCAAAAATTAAAATTACTGGAGTCCGACCTGGTGAAAAAATACATGAAAGTTTATGTTCCTATGACGAGTCCTCTGGTTTATATGAGTCAAAAGATCACTTTACCATTTACGCTCATAATATGTCATACAAGAAGAAATCAGGAAAAAAGCTCAAGAAAAAATTTTCTTATACTTCAAATTCTAAATTTTCACTAGATAAGAATAAAATTCAAAAATTAATTAAAAAAATAAAAATTCTATAAATTTGTCCAATGAATTTGATTTCCTTTAATTATAATGATGAAATTATAAATCAAAAGTATAAAAAAAGAATTAATAAAAACTCATCATTTATTGGCGAATGGTGCTTTAGTCCAAAAAATATATTTAGTTTAGATAAAAAAAAAAAAATTCTTAGTACTTATCATTGGAATACCAAATCAAATATTGAAGATACAATTCAATACCTAAAAGCCATTAACAAAAAAATATTAAACAATTTAACAATATCTCTTAATAAATATCACAAAAAAAATTATAATAGTGATTACTGGGATATGCTTTTGAACAGATGGTTATGGGAATACATTAATCATTTGTATTCTCGATGGGAAATATCAAAAATAATAAAATCAAAGTATAAAATAAAAAACTTTTATTCTTTAAACTTTAAAAATGATGATTTTTTACCTAATAATAGTTTTCATTTTAATAGAATAGTATTTTCAACTAACAATTATTGGGGTCATTGGGTTTTTTCGAATATATTTAAATTTTTAAATATATGTAAAATCCAAAATATAGAAATTAATAATAAAATAAATATTAGAAATAAAATTTTATTACTGGACCATAACCCTGGATATTTTAACATGAAATATTTTTTTCTATCATCAGAAAAAATTTTTTTTTATAGATTTTTCATTCCTCTTAAAGAAAAGCTCAAAATACTGATCTCAAAGTTTACAATTGCCATCAAAACGTCAGGTGAAAAAAAAATAAAACTATCAGAAAAAAAAAACGACAGAGATAATTTTTATTTTTTTGAGGAAACAAATGATCAATTTTACAATTTTGTTAATTACTTTTTGGTAAAAAATTTCCCCAAACTTTATTTGGAGAATTACAATGATTTAGAGGAAGAATGCTCCAAAGTAAGTTGGCCAAAAGATCCAAAAAAAATTGTAACAACACATGGACATTATTTTGATGAAGTTTTTAAAATTTATACTGCAAAAAAAAGATTAAATGGAACAAAATTTCTTGTGCTACAACATGGATCTGGAGGATTTTATAAAGATGATAACTATTTTAATGTTTATCATGATGTAAAATTAAGCGACAGATATCTTACATGGGGATGGAAAAAAACTGAAAAAACTTATCCACTTTTTATAAATACTGTTCAAGGAAAAAAAATTAAGAATTTTAAATTTAATTTTAACAAAAAGATTCTTTTAATTCTTTACGAACTAAATTCTGTATCCTGGTATCCGCCTAAAGGGTATTTATCTGAGTTTAATAAAAAGGAAATTTATATCAAAATGTTATCATCCTTTATAAAAGGTTTAAGAAAAGAAATTAAAGACAATATTCGTGCGAAAATTTTAACAATGACTGGTAAAGGTTTGATTGAAAACTCAATAAGAAAAGAAATCCCAAAAGTTAAGTTTATACACTCAAAAAAAAATGCTTATAAAATTAGAGACAATTTTAACATTCAAATCGAAGCTTTTTTAAGCACAGGTTTTTTTGAGGCAATGTACTTGAATCACCCTGTTATCCTTCTTCATGATCCTCGAATAAATAACAGATATGATAAAAATTTTGAAAAATATATTAAAATTTTAAAAGAAAATAATATTTGCTTTGAAGATGTTAAAAAAGCCTCAAAGTTTTTGAATAATAATTATTTACACTTAGATAAATGGTGGAATAGTGATAAAATCCAAAATATTAGAAAATTATTTTGCAAAGAAAATTGTAAGCACAGTAATAATATTTTAGAGGATTTAGACAAATGTTTGCAGTTTAATTAATTTTATGAAATTTAAAAATAAAATAAAAATTTTAAATACAAGGATTATAAAAAACCCAAAAGGTAATATTTTTAAAACCTTTAACAAAAAAAATATCAACTTTAAAAAGCTTCAAGAGGTATATTTTTCTGTAGTAAAATTTAATTCAATCAAGGCGTGGAAATTTCACAAAAAAATGCAATTATTTTTGACTGTTCCTGTTGGGAAAGTAAAATTCGTTTTTTTTGATGAGCTATCAAACAAATTTTATTCATTCATTTTTAAAGAAAAAAAACAGAAAATATTAATAATAAAACCTAAAATTTGGTTTGGTTTTAAGGGTCTTAGTAAGAAAAAAAGCTTGATAGTAAGTTGCTCCACATTAAAACACAGCAAAAATGAGATATTAAGAAAAGAGATAAAAGAAATAAAATACAAATGGTAAAAAACATGAAAGCGGTAATTTTAGCAGGTGGTTTTGGGTCAAGATTGGAAGAAATTACTAAAGAAATTCCCAAACCTTTAGTTAAAGTAGGAAAATATCCAATTTTAATTTATATCTTAAAAATTTATTTAAACCACAATGTAAATAACTTTGTTTTAGCACTAGGATACAAAGGAGAAAAAATAGTTGAATTCTTTTTAGGGTCAAAGCTGACAAAAAAACAAAAAAAAAAAATTAAAAGTGGTCTCACAATAAAAACTAAACTTTTCAACAAGCAATGTTTTATAACTTTTTTAGATACCGGTCTCAATTCTATGACTGGTGGACGAGTTCTTCAAGTTGGAAAATTTTTAAAGGAAAAAAATTTTCACTTAACCTATGGCGATGGAATTTCAACAGTGAATTTAAAAAAATTAGAAAAATTTCATATGAAAAAAAATAAGCTTATTACTGTCACAGCTGTCCGGCCACCACCAAGATTCGGAGAGTTAATAATCAAACAAAACAAGGTTACTAGTTTTAGTGAAAAAAAAACCATCAAGACAAGCTGGATAAACGGTGGATTTTTTATTGTAAATAAAAAATTTTTAAAACTTATAAAAAACGAAAAAACCATTTTAGAGAGGGATCCATTAGAAAAAGCTACAAAAATGAGGCAGCTTAACGCTTTCAAGCATGAAGGCTTTTGGCAATGTATGGACACTAAAAGAGATAAAGATAAAATAAACTATTTCATAAAACAAAAAAAAATAAAATTTTAAATTGAAAAAAAGAAGACCATTAGTAAGTATAATAGTTAATTGTTATAACGGATCAGAATTTTTACTTGAGGCTTTAAAAAGTCTTAAGATGCAAACTTACAAAAATTTTGAGGTAATTTTTTGGGACAATAAATCAACAGATAACAGTAAAAAAATATTTAATTCATTGAGAGACAAAAGATTTAGATATTTTCTTGCCAGTAAAAGAACTTCACTTTATCACGCAAGAAATTTAGCTATAAAAAAAGCAAGAGGAGAATTCCTAAGTTTTTTAGATGTAGACGATCTATGGTTACCAAAAAAACTTTCTTTACAAATTCCATTATTTAAAAACCCTGAAGTAGGAGTTGTTTATAGCAAATTACTTATTTATAATAATTTTACCAAAAAAAAAAAATTACATATTAAACAAAATCTTGCTGAGGGTAAAATCTTTAATAAAATCGTGAATGATTATAATGTTGGAATAATTACAACTGTTATAAGAAAAAAAATTTTTTTAAAATTAAAAAAAAAATTTGACCAACGCTACACTCATATTGGCGATTTTGATTTATTTTTAAGATTATCAAAAATTTGTGAATTTAGAGCCATTCAAGAACCTACAGCAATCTACAGAGCTCATGGAAAGAATCTAACTACCATAGATAGATATGGATCTATCAAAGAATTTGAAAACTGGTTTAAAGAAAATAAAAAAAATTTGAATGATATACAATTGTATGGAATTAAATCGTTAATAAATTACAAGAAGTTTATTTTTTATAAACTCAATTGTAAATTTTTTAATGCTTTGAAGATTTTTTTATTTGAAAAAAGTTTTGGTATTTCCATCAAGAAAACTATTGTACTCTTGTTACCATCGAGAATCTTAAATAAAATTTTCTGGTATTAATTTTTAAAATTTTCCTTTAATCATTTGGTAAATTTTATATAACCAACTTAATTTTAATAACAATATTATTCCTTGGTCTTTACTATTGATATGAAGTCTTGGAATTAAAAATTTATTTTTTATTCTGTGAAATTGAATTTGAGTTGTTACAGCAGACTTAAAATTTACTTCCTTTACTAAATGGCTTTCTCTTAAAGTAGCATCTTTTTTTGATCCATAAGGGTATGCAAAATGGTGAATCTTTTTTTTAAGCAAATCTTCTAGAATTTTTTTTGATTTTTTTAATTCGTTAATACAATTTTTATCGTCAAGACAAGTAAGACTTATATGATTATGGGTATGCGCTCCAATAGTAATAAGATAATTATTGTTTAATTTGATTAAATCTTTTTTATTAAGGAGTTCATTTTTATATTGGTGTCTTATTTTCTTTTTTGTAATTTTTTGAAGTAAATTATTTTGTTGGTTGTAATCTAGTTCTTTGAATAATAGACTCAAAACTCTAAAACATTTTTTTTTATTAAATTCATTGTTTAACGAAAACGAATAATCCTTTTTCAAAAATCTAAACTTTAATTGAGAATTTTTTGATATGAAGTTTTCAATTTCGTACCACCAAATATCACATTTATTTTTTAAAAATCTTGTAGTTATATATATAGTTGCTGGAACTTTATGCTTTCTTAATATAGGCAAGGCATTTGTAAAATTGTCTTTATAACCATCATCAAAAGTAAGTACTATATTTCTTTTTTTATTATCATTTTTTGAACTCAAAATTTTATTTAAATCAATAATGTTAAAATATTTCTTTAAAGTAACTATTTGTTTTTCAAAATCATTTTTACTTATTGTTAAAGAGCTTAGATCACTATTTAAGCTTTCTTTTTTATTTTGTCTCTTAGAAATACGATGAAAACTTAAAATACTGTCATCAAAGATAAGCTTGTTTAACATAAATTTAAGAATATTATGTTATAATAAATATTCCTATTAAAAACAAATTATGATTGGGCGTGTAGTTCAGTGGTAGAACGCTACGTTGACATCGTAGAGGTCATAAGTTCAATTCTTATCACGCCCACCATCGCTAAAACGTTGATTGTATTAGGTATTTACATACTCCCTAAAAGATAATATAAAAATCTGCCTGGTGATTTTTGCGAAGGGGCCATACCCGATCCCATTCCGAACTCGGAAGTCAAGTCCTTCAGCGCCGATGGTACTTTATTTTAAAATATGGGAGAGTAGGACGTTGCCAGGCTTTTAAAATTATGAAAATAGCAAGCTCATTAAAATCATTGAAAAAAAGAGATCTGAACTCTAGACTAGTTAAGCGTAGAGGAAAACTTTATATAATAAATAAAAAAAATCCTCGATATAAAGCAAGACAAGGATAAAAGGAGATAACAAATGAAAATTCTTTGTGTTCTATATGATGACCCTAAAAAAGGTATGCCGAAGAATTATCCTTTAACGAACTTACCAAAATTAGAAAAATATCCCGATGGCATGACCTTGCCAACACCAAAATCAATAGATTTTAATCCTGGTG
>MDSZ01165534.1_pt1 | contig 10864 bp, 11 predicted proteins | sample 811201 | NCBI WGS metagenome assembly MDSZ01 (sample SAMN05326647, study PRJNA326480) | marine metagenome | isolation source: seawater | place: Indian Ocean: North | collected 2010
GTGTAATTTTGATGTAGAAAATAGACTTAATAAATGTAAAGTTTGTAAACCGTATAGATAATGAATGATTTTGAAAGACTTATAGACGATTTGGACCCTACGCAAGGTGGACCTCTACTAACTTTGACTAGTCCCGAGAGACACGATGTGGCACGTTTTATAGAACAACTTAGATTATGGGGTAAGTATAATATGATAACTACAGATTTAAGTCCGTTTTTAACTGACGCTAAGTCTGTTATAGAAGGAGAATTAGCTAAAGAAATATTGGATTATGCTAAACAAACTGGAGAATTTCCGGTTGATATGGTAGAGTTTATGGAAAACCAACCGGAACCACTACGATATATTTGGGAGAATTCTCAAAAAATGAGAGATTTAATGACTAGAGCTACTTTAAGGTTGGTAGAATCTGAAAACTTAGATATGGATAATAAAACAATTAATGATGCTTTTAAAATATTATCTAGAAAAATTTATAAAAGTATTTTAACAGGACCTTATTTAACTAGAATTCAATCAAAAAGTTAAAGCTGGAAATGTATTCTTAGAAATTTCTGGAAAATTAGACACTACGTTTGTTTTTAACCACGGACCCCAACTATTATAAACTTGATTATTCCATCCCCAAAAATTCTTATAGTTAATAGGACCACTAACTGGTTTTGCTTCACTCTCAGTAAAAGGCCTATTTTCTCTCATAGCTTGATATAGTTTATCTGTATTTTTATAAAGAAGCATCATTAAAGGTAAATTTAACCCATCTAATTCCATTTTTGATAGTAGTGTTCCGGTACCAACAGATAAAGGTACTAAATATGACATATTAGAAGGTTTTATATTGAATTGTTTTAATTTTTGTTTTACTTGTGGTGGTTGTATTGATAATTGTTTTTCTAAATTTTTCTTAACTATATTAATATATTTTTTAGATTGTATTTTACTTATGTTAGGTATTTTTGTATCGTCTTGGTATTTTGTTTTTACCGTCATTTCAGGTGTGTCTACAGATGTTTCACCCATAGCTTCTTCTGGAGAAGTTGTTTGTGTGGTTGTTGGTGTGGTTGTTTGTGTACTCGACTGACTACTAGTGCCTGTATCTTTTTTTAATACTACAGGTCTGGTTGGTCTAGTTGGAGTTGTTGGTGTTGTTGGTTCTGGTTCTCTTTCACCAGTGCATGGTGATGATTCGATACACCATTCTTGTTCCCTATAAAATGGAAACCCAAAACGTGTTACTAACTCTATGTCTTCATCATTTTCAATTTGTTTACAACCAGGATATCTCACAGGGTCTATACATGCCCAATCCCATAGTCTTGGTCTTTCTCTTTCTTCCTCCCTAGGTCTATCATCTATTTCTCTATCATCTCTAGGTCTATCTTCAGGTGGAAATTCAAAATCACTACTATCTACTTCATCGTCACTAAACCTTTCATCATCAATATCTAATTCTCTTTCAATATCCTCATCATCTCGGTCTCTTGCCTCTTCTAGTATAAGTTTACTTATTAAGTTTATTAATTTCATATAATATAAATATTATTAATTTAGCATATAAAAACCCTGACCGTCGTCAGGGTTTTCGCAACTCTTAGTAATTTAAAATCCGTAATTAGTTTCCATCTTTTGGTTGCGGGAAAAAACTTTCACTAATTTGCAACCGTTTTAAACTACCTATCCTGTCTTTTTAGAATTTGTATGACAAACCAAGATTGAAAGTGCCCTCTCTTTCTCCAGTTGTCTCGTCTTCTTTTAATCCCATACTATAGTTAGGTTCTACATTAAGTCCTTTCCACACATTATATGAATAACCTATACCAATAGTCATGTTATCCATCATTTCTTCTGTTGGAGCTTGAACTGAAACATACATGTTTGCGTTCCAATTGTATCTCCCCCAAAGGTCGTAAGACTTATCACCAGTAGAATCTTCACCAGCTGTTACTAAACCAACAGTCCAAGTATCGTTTAATTTATAACCAATACCCATATTGTCAGTTAAGTTAGACATCTCGAATGATTCACCATCTTCTGGTGCATTGTAAGTTGTTACTACCATGAAATTTTGTGCTGAAGCAAATAACGTTGATAATGCTATAGCGGATGTTAAAATTAATTTTTTCATTTTTTCTATTTAACTTTTTTTTATATTCTTATTTTTTTAAGATGGCACGAATAACCCTCTTTAGGTTTTTACTTCTTAACGAAGAATGACGTTAATAGTACTAACACGATTAAACCTACGAAACCTCCTTCACCAAGTGAAGTGATAAGAGCAGAAAGATTTGCTACTACATCCATTCCGAAAACTTGACCTCCTGTTAAAACGTACCACAAGATTGATACTGGAACTACAGCCATTAAAACTGAACCTAGTCCTCCAAAAAATCCTGTAATCATTTTCATTACGTTGTCCATAATTAAATTTTTTTTATCTTTTATGATTACACTAAAATTACCGTGTATTCGTAAAATAAATACCACTAAATTCACCCAAAATAACCAAAATTTATAATTATCTTTGTAGTTAAAACCGCTAAAAATAAAAAAATTACCTATAATAAACCTAATATACAGTAAAAATTTAGCCGCTATTTTTTTAAAAAAAAACTGATTTTTTAAAAAATTTTAATAAAAATTAAGTGTTTTTTACCTAAGGATATTACTAAGTTTGGTTATATTTATAATAAAAAGTATAAGTTATGAATAGAAAAAATGATATCGTAATCCTTGAAAATACAATTCGTAAAATCGTTTCTGAAAATAAAGCGGATGATATTAAGAAGGAAATACAGGCAGCTTATGACGCTGTTAAAGCTGTAAAAAACAAACTCAAAAAAATGGGTAAAACCAACAAACAAACTAACGTATTAAAATCAGCTGCTAGAAAAATGGTAGACGAACTAGAGGAGCTTGAGGATTTAGATATGGAAGAAGAAATGAGTGAAACTGAACATGAAACTATTAAAAAGAATGAACAATCTGAAGGATATGGTTCATGGAAAGGTTTAGGTATGAATGAAAATGTTTCTCGTCTTACAGAGTCTGATTTAACTAAACTTATAGAAGCTTCTATGAGAAAAAAAAAACTTTTAAAAGAAGTTAAAAAAACATATAGACTTATAAAGCATAGAATAATAAAAGAACGTATAGGTGCTTTAAAATTAGTTAACTATACTACTTTATTAAATGAACAAGGTCAATATGATAGAAATCCAGGTATAGCTGCAGCTGAAGGAATTGAGACTATATTGGATAATTTAAAGAAAGCTTGGAGTATGATTAAGGATTCTACTACTAGAAAACAAATATCTAATACTTTAACTAAATTAAATAACTTTGCAACTTATACAGCAGAACTTATTGGTTCTGGGCAAAGTCAGACAGAACCTAGGAGTTATCAGGACTTAGCTGACCCATTACCTTTCCCAGAATTAGATGAACCAGAAGAATTAGAAGATATTGATGATGAAATATCTATGTAGAATAAAAAAGAGTCCCTAGGACTCTTTTTTTATTTATTCAATTTTACCACCATTAATTAAAATTAAGAATATAATCATAGGAAACAATAATGGAGATTTTAAAAAATGTGTAAAAATATAGAAATTGTACCAACTATTAGATGGTTGTCCATTGCGTTTTTTTTCAAAGTTTAGATAATTTTCCTGAAGTTGTTTTTCATTTATGTAAACAAAGGGAATCATTATTATTATTGATAAAATTATGTATCCTACTATATATTCCATATTATTATTATTTTAAGTTAAATATTCTACTATACAAATATACGAAAAAAATTATAATAAGTTACATGATATTTATATAAAAAGAATAGTTTATGGCACAACAAGGATTAATTTCATCAACTCAAAGAGAAAAATTATTTAGACAATGTAAACATATGTTAGGAGCACCTATTCGTGGTGTAGAATTGTTAGACGAAATGATGGATACAGCTCTAGAAATAGCTATTTCTGACTATGGTATGTACGTACAGGACTGGTTGATTGAGAATCAGTGGCAAAATCTCGCTAACCAAAATTTAGATGATATATCAATAACACAGTCTTTAATGACCAAAAGTTTAGATTTAGAAACTGAATACACTTACGCTTATTCTAAAATTGCTGGTCTTCAAGCCGGTGGACCTTGGGAATTAAAACAAGACTTTATACAATTAGTTGCTGGTCAACAAACTTATCAAATACCTGGTGGTAGAGAAATTAATGAATTAATGTGGTATAACAGACCAGAATTAAATGACTCCTTTATTGACCCGTTTCTTGGTGGTTTTGGTGGTGGTGGTTTTGGTGGTATGGGTGTTGGTGGATTTGCTCAGATGGGGGTTCAAGGTTCATACTTTATGATGCCAGCTTTTGATATATTATTAAGAATGCAGGATAGAAATCTTAAAAACAGACTTATAGGTGGTGATTTAACCTATAGGATAACAGCTGGACCTGGTGGTAAGATGGGTCCTCGTAATATTCATTTAATGAATGTACCTGGTGGTAAATTTGATTTTGGTAATATAAATAGAGAACGAGTTTATTATTGGTACTACGATACATCAACTAGTGGTTCTACAGGTAGTAGGGAAGAGTGTTTAATAAAAAATAGAGACATAGCTTTATTACCTAGTGATATTAGATTAGATGAAATACCGTATGAAGAATTAAACTCACCGGCCCAGTCTTGGGTTAGAAGATACTTTTTTGCTAAATGTAAAGAACAATTAGGTAGAGTGCGTGGTAAGTTTGGTGGAGCACTTAAAACCCCTGATGCTGACTTAACTTTAGAATATGACTCTTTATTAAATGAATCTAAAGAGGAGGTTGCTAAATTAATTGAGGAATTATCTGCAAGATTGTCTAGGATGGGTACGGCTGAAAAAAATGCAGAATATGCTAGTAATGCTGAAACACTTAATAAAAGTCTTAGTTATAGACCTATGAACCCAGGACCTATTTACATAATATAATATGGCTTTTTATACAAAAATAGATTTATCACGACAAATACAATCCTCTGGTTCCACAACTGCTAAATTTTCTGGTAGTACTAAACAATGGGGTAATTTTTGGGCTGGTAATCCAACTACTGATAGTTGGAATGATGGTTATGACAAAGATGATTACACTGGTAACTCTGGTTATACATTTGTTGTTCAAAGTAGTAATACCTTAAGTGGTATGACAGATTATAGTGATGGTAGAGTTTCTAGTTATGGGGTTTCTGTAACCGCATTTTCGGGACTATCAACTGGTAATACTGTATTAGCTATAGCTCAATACCCACTTTTACCCGTTAATCCTGGTGCTACATCTGTAACTTTAACAGCTAGTTGTTTACAGATAGCAACTGGTAATTTAATTTCGTCATCATCTACTGATTTAGGGATAGACACATTAGGTAACGTTGTTATAGACACTTCGTCTAAAAGATTTAAAGAAGAAATAGAAGATATAGATTTTAAAAATCTAGATAAATTATTAGAACTTAATCCTAGAAAATTTAAATGGAAATCTAATAGGACTGATGACTGGGGTTATATCGCGGAAGAAGTAGAATCTTTAGGATTAAGTGATTTTGTAAATTATGAAGGAGGTGTTCCACATTCTGTTAAATACAAAAAATTATCTATAATGATTATTGAGTATTTAAAAAGGTATGGTTCAACTAGTGAACCCGCACAAATTAAATGTGAATGTCCTAAAGAAGAATTTGTAGTTTTAACTGAGGATAGCACATATATACTTGACCGAACTAAGTCTAAAAAATATATAATAAAATCTTTAGCTAATTGTGATGTAGAACCGGACAGTGGTTTAATAGATAATGAATGGGAATCTTTAGAAATGTTACCAGAAAGTTGTGTAGAATTTAGATTTTACGAACCTTTATCCTCTTGGATGATTGTTTCTTCAGACGGTATTAAGGAGTCCTAATTCTTCCATAAAGTAGTTTTCACTGGTATTTGTTTTTTCCCAATATATTTTTTCTTCTTTAGATAGTTCCAATATTTCTTCTAAAGAATCTTGGTCACCTTCCTTTCTACCTATACCATTTATTAATGTACATTGTGTTTTTGTATAATATTCTCTATCTTCAGGATTCTTTTTTAAAATACTTTCCCTAACTTCTGGTTTAAAACAAACCAATAATGGTTCAACTCTTTTATTAAAAATAGAAACATACCTAGGTACATTATAATCACCCATAGCACCACTTTCTAATTCATTTTCAGATATTAAGTAAGAATTTAATACAATTTCTTCTGTTCCATCTTTTTTCTTTTTTCTTTGTACATCACCATGAGACATAACTTTACCATTATTTACATAATATATGGTATCACCTAAAGATACTGTGATATTATTTTTAATAATTAACTCCATGTGTGCCTGTCTAGACATTAAATTACCAGCTTTAGTTCTTTGTGTACATCTCTTTTTATAAGCTTCTACCTTTTGTTTAACCCTGGCTTTATTAGCTATTTTAGCTAAAGGTATTTCTTTATTATATATTTTTGTTAGGTATTCATAATAATACTCAACAAATTCACCACCTTTACCTTCTAATAACAATCTTAATCCTTTGTCTATAAATTCCTCTAAATAACCTTGTAATTTTTTAGATTTTATAGAATTACCAGTAAGCTTGACTGTCCCATTAGGCATCAACAAAGCGTAATTTTTTCTAGCAACATTAATACATGAAGGCCATTGACCGTCGGTGTCTAATCCCATTTCTCCTCTCATAAATAAATCATTATACTCAGCGACATCAGCTTCACTACCTTTATAATGTTTTCCCTCTTTAACTAATTCATTATTTCCTAAACCAATATATTCTCTTTCTTCCACATCTTGTGGACATGAAAAGTTAACACCGTCTGTATCCATCACTAATGGGTCATAACCTTTTTTCATAAAAAACCTAACCATTTGTCTTAAATATTGTCTAGCTGTGCATGTTACCTTTTCTCCCATATCCATATCACCCCAAGGAAAAACTTGTGGTGCTGATAATGACCCAAACATTGAGTTAATAAATATTTTAATTGGTAGTTGTTTTCTACCAAATGATTCTGATTTTTTCTTATCTGTTGAATAGTATTTTGAGGCTAAATTTTTATATCTAATTCTAGTGTCTCTAAAATATTTTAACATTCCTTTCATAGCATGTGTTATATCACATTCTGGGAAAACATCATGTACTAATTGTATAGATGGGTATAGTGAACTAAAGTCTAATTTTAAAACGTTAGTTGAGTACCCCGTTTTAACTAATCTGGATAACCCACCTACAAAAGGTCTCTTACTATTTTTAGCTGGTACAGCTAAACCTCTGTGATATGACCAAGCCAACATCAACATTTTCCAAAGAGTAGCTGTACCCATTGTAGAAACTCTTTCGTATGATGTTGGTACCATACTAGCTAATAAAAAAGAAGCTTGATTAAACTGACCGTCAACTTCTTGTGTTTCCCACAAATCATCAATTAAATATTTTTCAACTATTTCACTACCACTTACTTTTTTATAAACTTTTGGGTGTCTTTTGTCTAGATTTTTTAGACCAGGTTCATCTACAGATTTATATTTACCATTTTTAATATTTAAATAAAATTCTTTATTTTCAGAATAGGTAGAGGCAATTTTATCACCAGGTACATATACACGATTTGGTTTTTCTGATTTACTAAATTGTGTTATGTATTTTAACCCCCAACTTTTAATTTCAGAATTAATAGTTTGTGCTCGTCTTACTGAGTGTGCAATATCTATAGAATTATATCCCCAAATCTTAATTTGTTTATAATCTTCAATTTCTGCACCTAATTTTAAAACACCGTCATTTATTTTATACTTTTCATTTGGGTTTAATGTTTTAAACTCTTCTGTGTTTATACCTAAAATTTCAGCTCTTTTAAATAACCAATTCCAGTCAAAATTTGACGAGTTATAACCTCCTATAATACTGGGTTTTATTTCATCTATAATATCAAAAAACTCATAAATAGCTTCGATTTCAGATTCTGGTGTATCTTTTACTTCTATAACTTTTTCATAACCTCTATTATCTTTCATACCAATCATAAAAATTCTACCATCTTCTGGGTCTAAAGCTGTTGTTTCTAAATCAAAAACAAACCTATGTACATCATCGTATTCTTCAAAACCTTTAAATAATCTTTTTTTCTTTTGTATTAGATATTGTTCTATAGGTGGTAATATTTGAATGCATTCTCTATTATCTGCGCCCCAAGGATTTAACCCTCCTTGTCTAAAAAAACTAACTAGTTCCCTATAACTTTTAGTAGTTTTAATAATATATGTTAAACCTTCCTCCAATCTTTCATTACTACCAGATTCCAATTTATCTACAATTATACCATATTTTGTCATGGCAGCTTTTTGTTTTTGTTTATTGTTTTGGTAAAAATTTTTCTTACTTAAATTACCAACCCAACAAAATGGTGTAAAAGTATCTGTTTCTACAATTTTACCTCTAACAGGGCATTCTTTAATTTTATAGATTTTTCCCGTTCTATAACCATATTCTAAAGCTACTATATGTTGTTCTGGGTCTGAACCATGAAGGAATTCATGGATTTCTTCTGTTGTTGCGTTTTTTAAATTTTCTATCATTATCGTTTGTATTATTATCTTCGTGATTATTCACGAGTTTTACTTAACATTCGATAAAAATATAATAAATTTTTGTTAAGATATCAATTAACAAACACAAGAAGCTGAAACAAAAGAATCAGTAATGTTTATAAATAAGTCTTCTCTTATTGGTACTTTAATTTCACTACATTCGTCATGTAAAAATATAGAAAACATTGCCTGATATCTACCTATTTTTTTAACATCTTTTTTTCTCCACCTATAATAAATGTAATATTCTGTTGGTGCATTAGGTGATAATAGAATTTTTTGTACTATACCAGCAGGTTGGTTTAGTATTCTGTAGGTCCCGTCGTCTACACTTTTCATTGAGAACCTTATTGTGGAATTTTCTAATTTGTCGTGGAAGGTATCAAATTCAGTTCTCCCATCCCTAACTAATTCCATTTTTAAAATGGGTTCTAATGAATCTTTTCTAATAAAAAATTCCATATTACTTTAAATATTAACCACTTAATGGCATCCCATTATCGAACAACCCTAGTTTTGCCCAATGTGTTCCACCTGTATATACTCTTATATTGGTACCGTCAAAAAACATTAATCCTTTGTGGTTTAGTCTATCTTGAGTAGTTCCGGAAATACCCGGGTCAAACTTAAACATGTTATTACTATGGTCTTCAATTAATGGTAACATAAATCCTTGTGCGTTATGTCCAGCCCCAGAAAAAATTTGGAAGGCTGCACCCTTTAGGAGTTTTGAGTCATTAAATGTTTTACCAGAAGAAAGTACTGACACACCTGAATGAGCTACTGTTAAAGCGTTATTTAATGAAGCGAAACCACTACCTGCTGTTCCTGTACCATTACCTACAACAAATAAATCTGAAGTCATATTTCCTCTACCCACAACAAAGTGTGATGTTCCTGATGCGGTTGTTGCACTTCCTGCTGCGAATGAAGCTAATGCTGATGCGGTTGTTCCAGTTCCCATAGCAAATGAAGCGTCGGAACTTGATGTGTTACCCGTACCAAAAGCTGTAGACATTTGACCGGTAACATTATTACCACCACCGAAACCAACAGCTAAATTACCTGAAACTGTATTTGCTGAACCAGCAGCAAACGAATATAGACCTGTCGATGTTAGTACTTTACCTAAAGCGAATGCTGCCGTACTATTAGTTACAGTATTTGCTGAACCAAATGACGCTCCTACTAAACCGGACACATTATGTCCTTTACCAAAAGCTGATGAATAAGCTCCACCAATAGTATGTCCTGAACCTACACCTATTTTAGTAGACCCGGATGTTGTACCTGATACCATTAAACTAGGTTGTATAATTATACCACCACCAGCTGGGTTACCACCTTCAGCTGTAACACCACTTATTGTACCATTTATAGCCATAGCTACAAATGGTGCTCCTGAAGTTGTATATCCACCAGAATAAACAGTAACACCGGAATTAAATACCGCGTGTCCTGAAACAGTACCACCACTAGCAAACATACCTACTGGGTGGGAAAAACCTTCTGGGTTTTTTATATATAATTCATATTTACTCTCACCCCCGGTACCACTACTAGCGTATAAAGCGGTATGTCCCGTAGGAGGTGTCCCTATATGAGCGGGTTGTTCTGTTAAAAGTCTTATGTATGATGGCATATTCTATTTTTTTTATTTAATTATCTTTATATATAATTATTTTGTTATTTACAAAACTACTTGTAAGTATTTCCTAATAATGTAACAATAGCATCTAATGAGTCATCCATTTTTGTTATAACCACTTCTAGAGTGTCATCTGGGTTCATCCAAACTGGCATAGTTACCTCAACAGCTGCTTCTTGTTTAAATTTCTTATAAAATTTAACTGTAGACACATTTTCTTGTGTATACGCTCTAAACTTAACTTGATTATTGTCTGTGGTAAAGTATAAGTTATCTGATAAATATCCAAAAATAGCTTTTATATCGTACATATTACCCTCTCTTAAGTAGAGTACTTGAGATGAGTCACAACTATTTTTAGAACAATTTTTTGTAAATTCACAATCTATTAATTTATATCTATCTTTATTAACTAAAAAATTATGATACATGGAATCGGCTTGTAGTGGTTTTGCGTAATATCTAAACTGAGAAATTCCTCCCATCCAAGTTCCTGCAAAATTTTCTTGTATTAAAAGACCTAAATCGTCTTGGTCTGGTTGTA
>MDSZ01228867.1_pt1 | contig 10864 bp, 8 predicted proteins | sample 811201 | NCBI WGS metagenome assembly MDSZ01 (sample SAMN05326647, study PRJNA326480) | marine metagenome | isolation source: seawater | place: Indian Ocean: North | collected 2010
GGGGAGTCTATATCTGCCGAAAGATAAGCATGTGCTGCGTATGGAGCATAAGACTCTGCTAAAAGACCTGTGCCATCTCTCCATGGGTCCTCTCCTTGGTTTCCTGGCATTGGAGCGCCAAAAACTCTATTAAATTCCTCTTTGGACCTTACTCTATATGGTCGCATAGCTGGACCTTTTCGTGTCCTGCCAATGATAACTGGCCCTATGCCCTCCGGTGTGGCCGGAAGTTGTGATTGGTCAATTTCTTTAAGAAATACGCCCGGCGAAACAAATTTAAATCTTCTAGATGTCATACTGCAATCTCCTTTGAGGAATATGATAAACGCTATTTTACTTATTAAATAGTTTTTTGTGAAACGAACGGAATAAAGAAAAGGAAAAGCCCGGTAAAAACCGGGCTTAAGGGGGGAAAGTGAGGTAGGTAAGCTACTTAGATGAATTATTCACCGTTATTTTGCTTGATGTAATGTAATACTACAATGTCATCAGAATCAAGAGCTGATTCGAAAATAACATGGGTTGCAGCTCCAGCGGTCGCGGTGCTATAGTCAAACACACCTGGGTTAGTAGCTGGCAACGAACCGGAGTTCGTCTGCAGCATACCGTTCAGGAACACCTGAAGGGTGTTCGCAAGAGGTCGAGCGGTGGTAGACGCCGTTATAGCGTTAGTCATGTTAGAAGACCCAGAGAACAGAATCTGCTCAACTGATTCAACCTTCAAAACGCCACTCGAAGCAACCAAGCCGTCACCAGCAGAAGCACTGATGAAATCTGCAATAGATTCGACTTTGTGGCTGCCTGTAACTGATCCATCCCTGAAGATGAAGTGGTCAGCAGAGACGTCAATAGCTGCCATGTGAGACGCACCATCAGAAACATCTGCAATCGTGTTTAACTCAGCTGCAGTAGCTGCGACCTTTGTGCTGCCAAGTGCTAATTCGCCCTCGGCGACCACAAGCTGATTTGCAGTGATCTTGTGGATCGTCGAATCACCAGAACCAGAAATTACACCTGCTGCTGAGATTGTAGCCAAGGCGCCTGGGCCGAATGACGAAACACCTACGACGCTTAGCGTGCTGGAACCCGAAAGGGTTGTAGCTTTCACAGAAGACTGTGAAGATGCACCAATCGTTGTGCCGTCAATAGCTCCGCCGTTAATGTCAGCGTCACCGACCGTAACACGATCAAGTGTAGCATTAGCCAGGGTAGCCGTCGCAGAACTTGAAAGCAAGCCGACTGCAGAGATAGTGGTCTGGCCAGACGCACCAAAAGTAGATATTGCTGCGAAGTTTGCATTACCGGAACCTGAAATGGTTGTAGCTTTCACAGAAGACTGTGAAGATGCACCAATTGTCGTTCCGTCAATCGCACCACCGTTAAGGTCTACCGTTGCTGCAGTAAGGTCTGCAGTAACAGACAACCTATCTAGGGTCGAAAGACCTGCGGATGATGATATTGCACCGGATACGTGCAACTTGTTGGATAGTGGCTTAAAGGTGATATCCGAAGGATCTATGAAAAGATCTTTGGATGTTCCCGCCGACGCTGATGCGAAAAGAAGCGGCAAACCAGCTTCACCAACTGCTAAGTCAGATGACGCAACAATTGTAGCTCCAACGTTTGAAAGACCAGAACCATCACCGAAGAACTCTGCTGCGTAAACGTGCGCTGACGCAGTGATTGACCTGAATCCAGTTATGTCCTTGTTGCTGTCGACAACCACTGCCTTGCTGGCAGCGACCGTGCCGTTGGTGATCCCGTCTAGCTTTTCTAGGTCAGCCTCGTCCATAACAGCTGTACCAACCGTAATTCCTGGCACGGTGAGGACACCAGAACCAGAGATAACACCGTCTGCTGAAATGCTGGCATAATTAGCTGGACCGAAAGTAGACACACCTACGACATTCAGGGTGCTAGACCCGGAAAGCGTAGTCGCCTTTACAGAAGACTGTGAAGATGCCCCAATGGTTGTGCCATCGATAGCTCCCCCATTAATATCAGCTTCGGCGACAACTGCGCGATCCAAAGTAAGTCTATGAAGTGTAGAGACTCCTGACCCAGAAAGAACACCAGAAGCGATCTGTAGGCCGTCGCTGTTAACTTTCAAAACAGCAGTGGAGCCACTCATTACTCTGAGTCCGGCTTCGGAGTCGTTCCAAACCAGTGCACCGAGTCCGTCGGATCCTGCGCCACCGCCGATTTGGAAACCGCCATTAGACAAGTCTGAAGATGAACCCGAAAGACCTGCAACAACAACAAAATCTTCTACTTCAAGTACATTTTGAGTAATTGTATTGCTGTTAATGGTATTGACGTCGAGAGTTTCAACTGTAATTCTGTCTGCATCTAGTTGGTGCAGAGTAGAAGTTCCCGAACCAGAAATCACGCCTGCTGCTGAAATTGTAACCAGGGCGCCTGGACCGAATGATGAAACACCTTCAACACTTAAGGTAGATGAACCAGAAAGTGTAGTGGCCTTGACAGAAGACTGTGAGCTTGCACCAATTGTGGCTCCATCGACTGATCCTCCGTTTATGTCTGCCGTTGAGGCAACTAACTGATTCATGGTGATCTTGTGGATCGTTGAATCGCCAGAACCAGAGATAACACCGTCTGCTGAAATGCTGGCATAATCCGCAGGACCGAAGGTGGACGCGCCGACGACGTGCAAGGTGCTGGAACCTGAGAGGGTTGTCGCTTTCACAGAAGATTGCGAACTTGCACCAATTGTGGTACCGTCAATAGCACCTCCGTTGATATCGGCATCTCCAACAGTTATTCGATCTAACGTGGCGTTAGCTAGCGTAGCAGTCGCGGAACTTGAAAGTAAACCAACACTAGAAATTGTAGTTTGGTTTTCGGTGCCGAAACGGGACTGACCAGCAACGTCAAGCGTGCTAGAGCCTGAAATGGTTGTAAATTTACCAGCTGCTTGTGATGACGCACCTACGGTAGCGCCGTCGATGGCACCTCCGTTGATATCAACTTCTGCTGCAGTAAACCTATCAAAAGTGGCCCTGTGAATCGTAGATACACCGGAACCTGAAAGGATGCCAAGTGACAAAGTCTCAGTGGATGCGTTCCAAGTTAAAGTATCGTCATCGACCTTGATCACCTGAGTTCCAGAACCTGAGGCAAAAAGAAGCTTATAAGTTACAGTTTCATCTGCCAGCGCCGATTCGATGTCAGGTTGCGAGAAATAATCTTGCATATTTCCTGCAGTGATTTTCTTTGCAGGTGAACCAGAGGCAGACTGGATCAAAAACACGTCGGACGCAACGATGCCAGTCTGTGCCGTAGAGCCTGTAATGTTTACAGCCGTGGCATCAACCTTGTTATGTTCAATCAGCTTTTTCAGCTGAGCATTATTTAAATTTGTTCTAGCCATTATTGTACCTCCTATTGCTTGATAGCGGCTAAAGCTTAAAGTACTAATAGAGATTGTCCCACTAGTACACGAGTAAAGACTACTTGGTAATTCATACCAGATACCTGATTGTGCATCTGATTTATAAATACTCAAGTCTGACGGGCATGAACCTGAATTAGAACCACTTAACTTAAACTCTATGGTTACCGCCTTGCTAAAAGCCTGACCATGAGGTGTAACCTCTATAACTTTTGAATAAGCCACTGCTCCGGCGATGCCGGTGGCTTCAATACCATTTTGAGACGGATCTGATTCCAAACCAAGATTAGCAGTAATAGAGGTATTTTCCGAGAGAGCTGCTGACGGAATCGTAACAGTTACAGTCGGGTTTGAATTCGTATTACCAGCTTTTACTGTTCCGCCGCCAGAACCTATTGTGCTAGACACGGAATCTGCTATGTCGTCTGTTTGATTTAGTGATACGCCACTTGCCGCGGCAGTGTGAGCATTGCCTGCCCCATCATAAATCGAGGTGTCACTAGCTGAGTCGACAATCAAAGTCTCTTCGCCACTAGCAATTGAGTCGAGGTCAGTCCCATTAAGGGTCAAGACCCAGACACTTTGACTAGTCTTTGAGATTCCAGATGGTGTAGCATTTAAGTTGATATCACTAGATGCGCCACCAGACAAGCTTAAAGCAAAATCCGAAGCTTCAAGATCTCCAGAGCCTCCGTCGGTATTATAAACATCTTCACTAAACGTTACTGTCGCGGTTGAGTTGTTCGCGGCGACTGATACTGAACTAATTGTTGGTGCAGTTTGGTCCGTTGGGACATTACTCATACCAGTAACAGAAAACAGTGAACCTGAATTCGTAGTTGTTATGGTTACATTACCGACATTTCCGTCCGTATCATTAGTTAAATTAACTGTACTATTAGTACGCGTGGCTGTGATGCCTAGCCTAGAACCATTGACCATTTCTTTTACAGCTTCCGCTATATTGGCCGGACTCAAGTTGGCATCAGACCCGGAGCCACCTATTGTACCCTGCCTGAAGAATATTTCAGTCCCAAAGTTCAAACCCAAGAACTGATCATCTGTAGGAGATGTCGAATGGTGGTTTAAGTATATAATGTTTTGGTCAGATGCCAAAAATTCATCATACCCATATTTGATTGACTTCTTTCTTGCGTTTGTTGTGAATCCGGATGACCCGGTTCCATCCACAAACTTCAAAGAACAGCTGTTGCCCTTGAAACCCGTGCTCGTATATCTAAATACGACCATGTTTGTTTCTGAAGATGTATATGTATCATTCGCTATGGAGCTGGGCTGAGCCAGGGTACCATTAGTGATCGATCCCAACGCTTCAATGGCAATCAAACCCGCAGCGTTTGCATGGTTAACCGCCTGCATTAGAGCAGTGTGAAATCTCCAGTCATTGCCACTAGAGTCAATACAGCGTATAAAATACGAAGATGTTGAGTTCTTCCTATATAGCCAATACCTAGACGAAGAAGACCCGTACTTTGCAATCAAAGTGTAGGTTCCATCGGTAGAGATGTTTGAGCCGCCGGCGGCGCCGATACCAATCGTAATTTCATCACCATCTGCATCTCTCAGGATAAAATGAGGGATACTAGTGATTGCGTTAAGACCTCCACCTCCGGCATTCAAACTTGAGTTAATTGCCGCGGCTTGGAAGTTTGACTGGTCAGTCATCTCGAAACTCAATAGCGCCTTTGTGGCCCCATCAGCTTCGTCAAAAGTTGGGACAACCAAACGCCCAATTTGAGGGTCCTCTAGAGGGTATGTGACATTAGGTGAAGTATAATCACCAGACTTTGCATCATTGCCGTCTTGGTCTAGCAGGCCTCGGGCGTTATTATCTATAACAAAAGTAAAACTATTAGTACCATCACCTAACACAAACCTGGGGTATGTTGCCGAATCAAAACTAGATCCGGACAAATTAATGACAATAGTTCCTGTTGCTGCTGCCATGTATATGTTCCTCCTTTATGTCTCACGTGACGGACACGCGGACAATAGTCGTGTTTCTACAAAATAAAATATTAGTAAATTAGAATAACGAAAAAGGAAACAGTTAATTAAGGTGAGTTGATAAAAAGAAATGAATGATCAAAAATAAACTGAATTGTTTTGAACAAACCTTAAGAAAACAGTATTTTCTTAAGGTTTCTCACGTTGTTGTCGAATTTGCAAAAGTCCGAGTCTAAAAATTCAAGACTTAGGGCCGGTCCTTGGTTTTCTGGGTCTTCAAAAGAAAAGTGAAACTTTCCAGTATCAAGCCTCTTACAATCTTTTAATTTAAACCCTTTAAGTTGCAAATAAGCCGCAATTCCAATGTCGCTAGTTTTAAACATTTTTGTACCTTCCACTTCTTTAAAATCTGACAGCAACGTCAACTTGCAGCCTATAATATATATAGTATGTCAATTGTCTTTGCGTATAAAGTAAGCCTTTTCTCCTGGGTTTTGTGGAAGTTTAATTTCATAAGTTAATTCGGGATCAATGTTTAAAAAATCCTTTAGATTTGCAGCTAAGCCATACATGTCACTTTCTAGTCTCACTGATTGTTGCAACAAATCGGCCTTTCTTTTTTCAAATTGAATTATCACCCTTGCTAACAAATCTTCCGTTTGCGAAAGAGCCTGCCGGTGTTCAAACACAGGCTTTACGTTTTCCCAAGATACCTCAATGATTTCTTCTGAGTTTGGTTCTACGGGCTCTTCTGAGGACTGCAGCTCCTCCAATACCTCTTCAGGGTTTTCTTTGTTTTCTTCAGACATTTTTCTCTCCTTTCTTTCTGTAAAATTGCCTAAGTATTCTTTATATATTCTATTCTTACACGGTCTGCATTTGTTATATCAAATGTAAATGAAATCGTGTTTCCACTTATAGTGTAATCTTCATTTGCTCCGCGGTTTCGGAGTTCATCATTGACAAAGACAAACTCTGAATCAATTTTTATTTCAAACTCCGAGCTGAAATCTCTGGCGTCAGCTGGTTCGACATTGCGGGCTTTAAGAGACTCAACTATATAAGTGTTACTTACCGGCAGCCAGCCTGGCTCTGTAGATGGTGGCCCTGGGGTGTCGGCGATATCTCTAGTCACACGATCCCACCAGGGAATAGTTCCTGGGGTCGGGCGATAGACAAAGGCCCTTGGTCCGGGGCCCAAACTCAAGCCGCGGCGGTTTGGGTCTCCGGGAGGCAATGCCTCGGGTGGCAGTGTCATACCCCCTGAGCGATCTCTGCCGGCTGGTGGTGCGAGACTGTCTACCAGTGGGCCTGCGGGATCGAATCTGGGGTCGGCGCCGTTTTGGTTTCTAACGGCATCCTCAATTTCAGGAATCATAGAAGCATCTGTGATTACTCTTTCTTTTGGCATTTTTACCTCTACTGCACTTTCTCGGATAGAATATGATGGTTTTTCGCGGTTTGACCCGTGGCCAACAATGTGTCCTATAACTTTTAATGAAATATTTGTCTCAAACTTTCTTTCTTCCGAAGAGAAATTTGACAAATTATTTTGTGCTTGGTATTCCCCCTGAATAAAGCCCTCATATCTGTGTTCTCCACTTCTCAAAGAGATATAGTTTATAGTACCAGGTTTCGTGATAAAAGGCAACATTAAATCGTTCATTTGCTGCTGATATTCTGTTCTTAGCGTTATTTCGTACATCAATTGAACGTTTACTGGCATGGGAGCAGAGATCGTCCTGTATACCACCTTACCTGTGGGTGCAGGATAGTTTCTTTGTTTAAAAAGTCTGTATGACTCCTCGTTTGCAAAGACCATAGTCTTTTCTTGGTAAATTGTGCGACTTACTGGTAATGAACCGCCTTGCAGATCGGGATGCTCTGGTACATTTCCCTGAAAGGCTCCTGGGCTAGCCATGGGCTTTGCAACGGAAGTTCTTTTTATTGAAATCAAAGGAAACTTTAAAGCGCCTTGTTGATCTCTTACTTCTTTTTTATCCTTTGACAAGAATGACCTTTCAGAAGTGCCCCACAAAACTGGGACCTTCTTGAAGCCTTCGTTAGTTTTTACAAAAAGGTTCAATTTTTCCATATAATTCAGCACCGAGCGATCAATATCCTCTATTGTTGAAGGCTCAAAGTGTACTTTTCTTAGTTTATCGTATCTTTCAGACATTAAATAGGCCCTCGCGTGCACGGACACAATCTGCTGTTATTTCGAAACTAGATTCCACCTGACCGTAGAGCCAAACAGGTTCTTGTAGGGTCAATATTTCGTAAAAATTGCTACCATACTGCACAAAGTCTCCTTCCCTGACAAACAAATCTTGGTCCTCAGACAATCTTCGTTTGTGAAAGGAAATAGATATCTTCTCAATCCTATCTACTCCCAGGGGAGTGGCTGTTGTATTTTGAGATGTCCATTTTACCATAGCATAAACCCTAATTGGTGCAAGAAACGTTTTTTCTATTGCCTCACCGTATAAATCATGAAAATTAGTGTGCTCCAAGCTTATAGGGTAATACAGAATTGGTTGACCAATAACTCTCTCAATCACCTCATCGTTTACTTGTTTTACAAGATCTTTTTCTTTTTTCCCAGTAAAGAGAGGTGGTGGTGGAGTATCAGGTTGTGACCATTTGTTGTCTGACATTTTAAATTACCCCACAAAAATATAATTTGGAACTTTATCAAGTACCTTTTCTGTATTATCAAGCAGACTTGCATCAGATTCTGCAAGTTTTGCATAAGTCAACTCTGCCAGCGTGGTCTTAAGCTCGTCGCGTAGAGCGTTTTGTTCTGTTTTCGCCTCGGACAGTAAAGCGGAACCGTTCAATGTCACTGATTGGCCCGGGATGGGCACATTTCCAAACTTAGACCTCACTTGTCCCAATGTTTCTTTAGACAAAGCTAAAGCAAATCTTCGAATCCACTGTTTACCTATCGCGTTGATGCTGGCATATGGTAAATTGCCAAAAGGCAAATTACTCATATTGTTTACACCCTCAGTTTGATGGTCATCATTATCCCAAACGTCTTTTGGTATAGAGAATTCCACCCACATTTTTTGGGGACCTCCGGAGTGAGGTATGGGGTATAGCCGTATTTTGTTGTTTTTCAACTCATATGACCAATGGGACATTCTCGTGTATATTGCATCTTCAAACGCCAACGCTTGTTGTTTGTTCTGCCAAGTTGGGATCAGCTGAAACGTTGAGTCGTCCGCAAATTGGCCATAATTATTCAAATTGCCTACAACATTGAGGCCACCGTAATAGCCGTAAAACCTCCACATAGCGTGTGGTGTTTTGTAGTATACTTTCTTTATTAAGATTCTTTTTCCGGCGATGTCTTCTGAAAATTCAGCAGACGACTCAATGATAGACTGCAGATCATAATCTTGTTGACCGGTGGTGATATCAAAACTGGCGGAATATTGAACAGAACTGTTCAGACCCACCTCTGAACCTATGCCTTCTCCAATTCGCCGTGTCATGCTGTAATCGAATTTTGGATATTTAGTCGAAATATGTCCAGATGCAGAAACATGCAAGGCCCCGGAAAGTATATTTCCGTCATGATCGAATGAGCCAGTCCTGTTTCCCAGAGCATCTGAGAGTACATTTGTTGCTTGATGTATGTTTACCAAATAAGAATATTCTAGTACTGCCTCTTCATATGCAGAATAAACGCTACCCTCAGTTATCTCAAGATCCAGCACATCTCCACCAAGTTTCTTGTAAACATAAGAAACTTGGTCTACGGCGCCTGTTACAAAATCAGAAGAAAAAAGAGGAGACGCTTCATCTGAATATATCTTGTACGGGAGAGCGCTATGAACGCTGTCAAGATTTCCTGTTATCGGCAAAACAACGGCAGATAATGTACTGGCAGGCGTCAGTGTAGGTAAAGACATCAGTGGATCCTCGCTATTTCAACTTATCACTATAACTAGTTTGAGCAAGAGACAAAAACCTAGTCGTTTGTTTTTGCTTTGGTTGTTCGCTTTCGGCGTGTTGTGGTTGTTGTTTTCTTTTTGGTTGCTGGAGCCTTTTTAACGGATGTTTTTGGCTTTTTTGCTGTCTTTGGTTTTTCTGCAACCTTTTCTGGTGTTGAATCGTTTTTTTCTTCTTTTACTTCATCTGGTTCAGCAGTAGCCCCGCCAAATAAATGCATGTTCTCTTTAATAAAGCTGGAAAACTTCTTTTCCAGCTTTTTCTTGATCTTTCCAGTTCTGAAATATTCCAGAAGTAACTTTTTCTTTTTACCCATTATTAAAAACTATCGCAATATACTCGAAGAGACTACCGCTTGGGCTGTCACTGCGGCGTTATTAACGTCGTAAGGTGTAAAGGTGAAAAAGACTGTCTGTGGTACAGATGCGCTGTCATGAGCAATTATGTTTGTTAGCACATTCGTTCGTGCTGCGCCGTTGGCCAAAGTTGATCCAGTAAGTTTCAACGCTATTGCGCCGTCGATCGCTCCAGAAAGAGTCAGTTTGAATCCGTGTTTAGTAGTGGTTGAAGGATCGAAACCATAACCTGTTATACCAACACCAGAGCCAGATCCGTGCTGTGGCCCAGATGCTGTAATAGCTGTCAGACTTAAGTTAATCTGAGTACTTCCAGAAATCATTTGAGCTGCACCAGCTAAGCTTAGATTAGTGTTTGATGCTCGAACGGTTATTGTTTCACTCAATTCTGCTATAGTAGTGCCTGCTGCGCCCGAGTTGTAAAGCTGAGCTGTGACTGTGTGGGCCCCGGCAGAAAGAACGTGAGGAAATTTACCCGTTGAACCGTTATCAACTATTTGCAGTGCAGGCAGAGAGGAGGTAAACTGTTCTCCCTCGAAACCCGTACCGGTAGTTATCAAGCCCATCCGCGCAGGTTCTGTTTCGTTAACGTAGGATCCTCCGTCAATTCTATACCTAAGCCTTGCACGGGGAGCCGACGAGCTACCGAAAATAGTTGCCGACAACCTGATCGTTTGGTCGTCATTATTCGCCAAATTTAAGCTATGAATTACAGTTGGAGAATTTTCTAACTGAATTCTTCCATCATCTGTTCCGTCTGCTTGGTCTAAAAATTCAAAATGCTTTTTACCAAACTTTTTTATGTTAGTTAATATCCGCCTCTTCTTGCCCATTTAAAAAGTCCTCCAATTATGAGATACAGTTTGCACTCTACATTATAAATAGTAATCCGCTGTTTAAACGGAAAAAAAGAAAGCCCCATTCGAAAATGGGGCTTAACTTTATGCTCTTAGGTTGCTAGATGGTTAATTAACCGCCCTCACCCAAAAGTCCACGTACGACAACAAGGCCATACATATCTGGTCGGACCATCTTCTTCGCATAGCGCGTCATGACGCCCTTACGTGGCACGAAGTCTTCGGTGCCAAAGATGGTTGGTGTGACCTGCAGTGGTACATATGGGGCATATACAAACCCGCTCTCAAGGAACGAGCTACCCTTACGACCA
>MDSZ01085226.1_pt1 | contig 10863 bp, 7 predicted proteins | sample 811201 | NCBI WGS metagenome assembly MDSZ01 (sample SAMN05326647, study PRJNA326480) | marine metagenome | isolation source: seawater | place: Indian Ocean: North | collected 2010
AAATCTTGATTATACTTTTGATACCTTCGTTGAAGGAAAGTCTAATAATATAGCCTTGGCAGCAGCTAAACAGGTTTCTGAGTCAAAAAATGCGGCTTATAACCCGCTATTCATATACGGTGGAGTGGGACTTGGCAAAACACACTTAATGCATGCTGTTGGAAATAAGTTAAAAGAAGAGGATAAGTCAAAAAATATTGTATATGTTCATTCGGAGAGGTTCGTTAGTGACATGGTAAAGTGCCTTCAGCTTGGGTCTATAAACGATTTCAAGAATTTTTACAGGTCTGTAGACGCCCTTTTAATTGACGACATACAATTTTTTGCTGGAAAAGAGCAGTCTCAAGAAGAACTTTTTCATACTTTTAATACTTTGTTGGAAGGTGGACAGCAAATGATTTTGACTTGTGATAAATATCCAAAGGAAATAGACGGTTTAGAAGAAAGGCTTAAATCAAGGTTAGGATGGGGCCTGCCAGTTAGTATAGAGCCGCCTGAACTAGAAACTAGGGTAGCAATTCTATTAACAAAATCATCTGAAATGGAGCTAAATCTGTCAGAGGATTCGGCTTTCTATATTGCGGAAAAAATACGGTCAAATGTAAGAGAACTTGAAGGAGCTTTAAGAAGAGTAGGAGCAAATGCTAAATTTACAAACAGAGAGATTGATATAAATTTAATAAAAGAGTCTTTAAAAGACTTGCTTGCTATTCAACAAAGGCAAATAAGCATAGAAAATATACAAAAAACTGTATCTGCATACTACAACATAAGAGTTTCAGACCTCTTATCAAGCAAAAGAACAAGATCTTTAGCTAGACCTAGACAGGTTTCTATGTGTTTATCAAAAGAATTAACCAATCACAGCTTACCAGAAATTGGAGATTCTTTTGGCGGAAGAGATCACACAACAGTCTTGCATGCTTGCAGGCGAATAACTGCCTTAAGAGAAGAAGATGCTGATATAGCTGAAGATTACACCAAATTAATCAGGACTCTGACAGCATGAAATTCTCTTCTAAAAAAGAAGCATTGCTTGATAAAATCTCTCTTTGCTCTTCTATTTCTGAAAAAAGGCAAACTATTCCAATTCTTTCGAATGTTTTGTTGAAAGCAGAAGACAGCAATTTAACAATTGTTGCTACTGATTTAGAGAGGCAATTATCACTTACTATTTCAGAATGTACTATTTCAAACGTTGGTGAAACGACAGTTTCAGCTAGGAAGCTTTTTGAGCTCATAAGATCAGTTCCAGATAATACAGAGTTAAATTTTGAAGTTAAAGATAATCAACTGGAAATCACAGCATTAAGTTTCCAAGCAGATTTAGCTGTCTTGCCAGTTCAGGATTTTCCTTTTGTTGAATTGGAAGATCATAATTTTAATATTTCACTTGATGGAAAAAAATTTGGAGAAGTTTTAGAAAGCACTAGTTTTGCCATGGCCTCTGCAGATGTTAGATACTATTTGAACGGACTTTTATTTGAGACTGCTCAAAAAAAAATAAACATGGTTGCTACAGATGGTCATAGACTGGCTTGGGGATCTTATACTCATCCTGAAAATTTAGAAGACAGAAAACTTATTATTCCTAGATCAACTGCTTTAGAGTTACAAAGAATTTTAAATATATTTCCTGAAGAAATTTTTTTCTCATCAAATAATTCTCAATTAAAAATAGAATCAGAAGATTTCACTTTCATAAGTAAATTGATTGAAGGGGCTTATCCAGATTATAAAAAAGTTTTTCCTTCAGGCCAGGAACAAGTTCTTGCTACATCAAAGTCACCTATTCTTACCGCGCTTTCTAGATCAGCGGTACTTTCTAATGAGAAATTTAGAGGTGTTAAATTTGAAATCAGTAAAGACAAATTAAAAATTCTTGCCAATAATCCAAATAAAGAAAGCGCAGAAGAGGAGCTTGACGTAGAGTATGCTGGGCAAGATTTGGAAATAGGCTTTAACATAAATTACGTTCAAGAATCTTTAAATTTTCTTCCAGGAGATGATATAGAATTTGTTTTTTTTAGCTCAGAAAATTCTTGTTTGGTAAAAAATTCTTCTAGCGATGACTTGGTACATGTAATCATGCCGATGAGGTTATGATGAAATGTTACTATCAAAAATAAATTTACATAATTTCAGATCTTTTAAAAACTCTTCTTTTAATCTTTCAAAAAGGAATTTAATTCTTGGAAAAAATGGGGCAGGGAAGTCTTCTTTTTTAGAGGCAATTTTTTTCATTCTTTCAAAAAAATCCTTTAGAACATCTTCATCAAACGCAATGATTAATTTTGAGTCAAATTTCTTCAAAATTGATGCGATATTAGATGGAGAAAAATTTTCTTTTTCAAAGGATCTGACTTCCTCAGTAAAATTAGAAGGAGAAAAATTTCAAAATAACTTTCTGCCTTTGGTATTAAATAATTTCTCTTTGAATCTTCTAGAGGCGCCCAAAGAGAACAGGAGATCATTTATAAATTACTTAATGTTTCACGTGGAACATGACTACAAAACAGATCATTTAAATTTTAAAAAGGCACTTGCTCAAAGAAATAGAGCGCTTAAAAAAAGCTCTTATTCTGAGCTTAAATCTTGGACAAAAGTCTTCATTGATTTGTCTCAGAAATTAACCAAAAAAAAGCTTGAGTTTATAGATTCTTTCTTAAAAAGCTTTCCGACCTATGTAGATTCTTTGTCGATTCCTGAAAACCTAAAAGATAAGTATAAGGAGATTTCAATTGCTTATAATCAAGGCTGGAATGAAAACCTGTTAGAGGAGCTAAGGCAGTCTTTTGTTAAGGATAAGGCAAGGGGATTTACTTCTCTTGGGCCGCAAAGTTCTGATTTAAGTGTAAAAATAAATAAACAAGACTCTGGTAATATTTTGTCAAGAGGTGAGCAAAAGTTATTGATTTTATTGATTTATTTGTTTTTTATTAAGACTTATAATGACCTTAGACCTAACAAAACCATTTTCTTACTTGATGACTTACCTTCTGAGCTTGATGAAAGAAATTTAGACTTAGCATTAAATCTTCTGCAAGAAGCTGACTGTCAATTATTCATAACTTCTCTAGAAAACTTAGAAAAATATGAGTTTGATTTTGTAATTGATTTATAATACTTGATGCCCAAAAAAGCTCCAAAAAAAGAAGTATATGACTCTTCGAACATTAAGGTTCTGAAGGGACTAGAGGCCGTTAAAAAAAGACCAGGCATGTATATTGGAGATACTGATGATGGCACTGGTTTACATCATATGATTTTTGAAATTGTAGACAATTCTATTGATGAAGCACTGGCAGGTTTCTGTGACGAAATTAAAGTTGTTATTCACTCCGATGCAAAGGTGAGTGTTAGCGATAATGGGAGGGGCATTCCTGTAGACATCCATAAAGACGAAGGCATTTCTGCGGCTGAAGTGATAATGACAAAGCTACACGCTGGAGGAAAATTTGATGATAATTCTTATAAGGTTTCTGGCGGACTTCATGGGGTTGGCGTTTCAGTCGTTAATGCTTTATCAGAAACACTTGATTTGGAAATTAAAAGAGAAGGACATGTTTACAAGCAAACTTATCGAGACGGCGTGCCTAAAAACAAAATTAAAAAAAGTGGATCGACAAAAGATCAAGGTACGTCTATCACAATCATTCCATCAGAATCTACTTTTGGAAAGAACAGGGTATTTGATTATGAGATAGTTCAAAAAAAATTAAGAGAATTGTCTTTTTTAAACTCAGGAGTACAAATCAAACTCATCGACGAGAGATCATCAAAAAGTAACGTCTTCAAATCTACTGGGGGTTTAGAAGAGTTTGTCTCATACAAAAATAAAAACAAAACCACATTGAATAAAATTTTTTCTTTCAGTAAAGAAGCAGGAAAGGGCATCTCTATAGAAATAGCTTTGCAGTGGAACGACTCTTATCAAGAGAACATACAATGTTTCACCAATAACATTCCACAGCGTGACGGAGGAAGTCACTTGGTTGGTTTTAGAACTGCCTTGACCAGAACTTTAAATAACTTTATGGAAAAAGAAGGGTATTTGAAAAATGAAACTTCTCCGCCAAGTGGCGAAGATGCTAGAGAAGGACTTACCGCAATTATTTCAACCAAGCTTCCTGATCCCAAATTTTCTTCCCAAACAAAAGACAAGCTGGTCTCTTCCGAAATAAAACCAGTTGTTGAACAAGAAACTTACAAACACCTTTCTGATTATTTGTTAGAAAATCCAAATGAAGCAAAAATCATTGTCTCAAAAATATTGGAAGCCTCAAGAGCGAGAGAGGCCGCCAGAAAGGCAAGAGAAATGACCCGTAAGCAAGGCAGGCTGGATGGATCTGGTTTGCCAGGAAAACTTGCAGATTGTCAGGAAAAGAAACCAGAATTAAGCGAGATTTATCTTGTTGAGGGAGAATCAGCAGGCGGCTCAGCAAAACAAGGAAGAAACAGACAAAATCAGGCAATCTTGCCATTGAAAGGAAAAATCTTAAACGTAGAGAAAGCTAGATTAGATAAAGTGCTGAGTAGTCAGGAGATAGTTATCTTGATTACCGCATTGGGATGTGGAATCAGAGATGAATTTACACTTGAGAAGCTTAGATACCACTCAATAGTTATCATGACGGATGCTGACGTAGATGGCTCGCACATTAGAACCCTGCTTTTAACTTTTTTCTACAGACAAATGCCCGAGTTAATAGAAGCTGGTCATATCTTTATAGCTCAGCCTCCCCTATATAAAGTAAAGAAGGGTAAAAAAGACATTTATTTAAAAGATGAAGAAGCTCTTCAAGAATTTTTGGTTGATAAAGCAGTTGATGAAACTGAGCTTTATGCAACAGCATCTAAAAAAATAGAACCTGGAAAATACAAAGAATTATTAAAACTTTTTAATAGCTTTCAATCTGCTATTTCAAATCCCTCTGTTTCTTTAGATCAAGATATTTTAATTTCAATGTTAAATTCAGATGAATTTCCCTCTCAGCCATCTGCTGAAAGTGTAAGAAAATGGATTAAAGTTTTTCTAAAAAATATTGAGCAAAAAAAAGGAGTTTCATGGAAAGCCTCAATCGATGAGAAAAACAAACAATCTATTTTGGTAGAAAGGTCTGAACACGGCCACTCTTCTTTTTCAATAATTCCTTTTTCATTTTTCAAATCTAATCAAACAACTCCATACAAGATTATTAAGGCTTACAAAAAATCACTAAAAGATCTCAAACTGAAAACTAGTTATCTCATAATTTCAGAAGAAAAGATAAAAATTGAAGATTTTTTAAAACCATTTAATAAATTAATGGACTCAACTAGAAAAGGGCTGTCTCTTCAAAGATACAAGGGATTAGGAGAAATGAATCCAGAGCAACTTTGGGACACAACAATGAATCCAGTGGGCAGAAGATTAGTTCAAGTAAAAATTGAAGATGCCGATGAGGCAAGCGATTTGTTTGAACAGCTTATGGGAGACAATGTCGAAAACAGAAGGGAGTTTATTGAAACCAATGCTTCTTTAATTGGTAATATCGATATTTAAATCAAAAAAGTTCAGAATACTTTTTTTCAGTCCAATCTCTTACTAGCTTTGTAGTCTCAATTGCGTCATCAGTTGGTTGAATAGGATCTCCGATAAGAAACACAACACTTCCAGGCCTGATAGCAAAATCACCGCCATACCAACAATCCCCTGAATTATGTACGATGGGAACAATCTTGCTATTGGTTTGTAAGGCTAATTCTGCGCCCGTTTTTTTATAAACCCCTAGATCTCCAGGCTTTCTTCTAGTGCCTTCAGGGTAATAGATTATGGAAAACCCAGCTTCTAACAATTCTGTGCCTGAAGTAAAAATTTTTTCTATTGCCTCTGAGCCTTTGTCTCTATTTATAGGAATCGAACTAAGCAGCCTCAATGCCCAACCAATAATTGGCCATGACAACAAAACTTCTTTAAGGACAGTTGCTGTAGGTATAAAGCTTTCGTACAAAACTAAAGTTTCTATGAAGCCTTGATGGTTAGGGAAATATATTTTTTTTCCAGGAGAGTTAATTACATCGGTATTACCTTTAATGACAATTTTTACTCCACAGCAAATCTTTATCCACCAACGAAAAAAGGCTACCCAAGAAAGAATAATTTTCTGTCTGAATTTTCTCTCAATAAATATACAGACAGGAAAGGTGAGAGAGATGATTATTAGAGAAAATACTAAAATCACAAAAAAAAGAAAAGACCTAATGTATGTAATCATTGGCAGATAAATTTTGAAGTTGATAATAGATTTTCAAAAACTTTTGCTTTAGACGTATCGTGATTTTTTAAAGTCATCTCTCCATATCCAGTTTTAACCAATAAAGGTTTGCAGTCGTGTGCAAGAGCACATTGAACATCAGAATATTTATCTCCAACAAAATAACTTCCTTTAAGATCAATCCCAAGAGATTTTTCAGCTTGCACCAAAAGACCAGTTTTTGGTTTTCTACATTCGCAATTATCTTCAGGTCTATGTGGGCAAACTTCTATATGGAAAATATCCGACCCATTCTCTAGTACTATTTGTTTCATGTGAGAATTTACGGCATCTATCTGATCCTTAGTTGCAGTTCCTAAGCTTATGCAGGCCTGATTAGTGGCCACAATAATTTTGAAGTTATTTTCAGATAACAAAGACAATGCTTCCAAGCTACCTTTTTCAAATTTAAAATCAGCAGGTCTTGTTACATAATCAAAGAGGTCGACATTAATTACACCATCTCGATCAAGAATAATAAACTTTTGTCCAGACATTTTTAATTTTTAAAAAGTCTTTGTATATTAGCCTCTATATCATCCAGGCTTACAACTTCTTGCTCCATAGTGTCTCGGTCTCTAAAAGTAACTTTATTTTTTTCTATCGTGTCATAGTCAACAGTTATGCAAATTGGAGTACCAATTTCGTCATGCTTTCGATAACTTTTTCCTATGTTTCCAGTATTTTCAACCGCAACTCTTCCTATATTAAGCTTAAGAAGTCTGTTTTTTATGTCTATCGAGGCATTAACTATTTCTTCAACATTTTTTTTAAGAGGAATAACAGCTATTTTTATAGGAGATAGGTGTTTTTTTAAAGATAATACCACCCTTTTCGTGCTATTTTCTAGACTTTCTTCCTTATATGCATCGTTTAATATAGCCAAAAAAGCTCTTTCAACGCCGGCACTTGGTTCAATTACATAAGGAACCAGCCATTTATTTGATATTTTATCCTGATAAGCTAGTTTTGCTTTTGAAGCCTTATTTTCTTTAGTTTTTGCATTAATATTGAATTCTTTCTGTGACTTTGTGTGAGAGCCTAAATCAAAATCTGTTCTGTTGGCAATTCCCTCCAGTTCTTCAGTCCCATGGGGAAATTTATACATAATATCAGCTGTCGCTTTTGAATAATGCGATAAATCTTTTTTAGGCACATCAAATATTTCTAAATTTTCCTCCTTCAAGCCTTGTTCTATCCACCACCTCATTCTTTCATTTATCCAATATTTGTGGAATTTCTCATCATCTTTAGGATCAACAAAGTATTCCATTTCCATTTGTTCAAATTCTCTTTTTCTAAAGATAAAATTTCTAGCGGTAATTTCGTTTCTAAAAGCTTTACCAATCTGGGCAATTCCAAATGGAAGTGTTCTTGAAGTGCTGTCTAAGACATTCTTAAAATTTATAAAAATATGTTGTGCTGTTTCCGGGCGAAGATAGGCGATGGACGAGCCATCATCAACTGGCCCGATGGTAGTTTTAAACATCAGATTAAAGTCTCTTGCTTCAGTTAAATTTTTTGAGCCACAATTTGGACATTTCATTTCATCTAAAACATCTGCTCTCATTCTAAATTTACAATCTTTGCAATCAATAAGAGGATCTGTGAAAGTATCTTCATGACCTGAATAAGCAAATATATTTTGACTACCTAAAATAGAGGAATCTAAACCTTCAATATCATCTCTTTGATAAATCATAGATTCCCACCAAGCACGTTTAATATTGTTGGCTAGTTCAACGCCTAGCGGCCCATAATCATAAACGCCCTGCATTCCCCCATATATCTCTGCAGTCTGAAAAACAAAACCTCTTCTTTTACACAGAGAAACAATTTTATCCATTTTATTTTCAGTCATAATTGTATCTTATAGGAAGTAAGTACTTACTATTCTTTCCAAAAGAATGCTGTAAACAATACTAATAAAGTGTAGATTTCTAGTCTTCCAAGTATCATTACAAAGGCCAAAAGGACTTTAGTAAACGCATCCATTCCAGCGTAATTATAAGCTACTTCGCCAAGTCCTGGACCTAAATTATTTAGACATGCCGCAATTGCAGAAAAGGCAGTTTCTGCATCTATCCCCTGCCCTATTAAAACAAAAGAGCCAACTAAAAAAGTAAGCAAATAAACTGTCAAAAAGCCCCATACTGAATCAGCAACTTCGCTATTAATTTTCTTTTTTCCAATTTTTAAAGGCAAGACAAGATTAGGATGGATAAGTTTTTTTAACTCTCGTTTTGCATGATTCAAAAGCACCAAACTCCTAATTGCTTTGAATCCCCCTGCAGTTGATCCAGCACAAGCCCCAATCATGCCGACAAAGATCAGAAGTTGAGGCAGGTAAGTCGGAAAAGATGTATGATCCAAAACAGTAAATCCTGTGGTGGTTGCAAACGACGTTACAGTAAATAAAGAGGACACAATAAGGCTATAGGATAACTCATTGCTGTTTAACAATATGGTAATCAAGAAAACAACAAAAGTTAAAAGTAGCATTTTCCAATAAAAGCCAAATTCAGGGTCTTTCATATAGTTGAGTAATCTAAAATTTGAAAAAGAAAGATAATGTAGAGAAAAGCTTATGCCTGAAATAAACATAAAAATAATAGCTAAAATGTAAATTGTATTGTTATTAAAGAATGCAAAACTCTCATCGTAATTGGAAAACCCTCCAATAGCGACGGTAGTAAAAGAGTGAACTACAGCATCAAAATACCCCATACCTGCTATAAAATAAGAGAAGAAACACAGTAATGTAAGGGTTAGGTAGATATAAACAAGTACTTTAGCCGTTTCAGCGATTTTTGGCCTTAACTTACTTTGATTTATTGGCCCCTGAGCTTCTCCTCTGTATAGCTGCATGCCTCCAACACCTAGAAGAGGCATTAAAGCGATAGCTAAGACAATTATTCCAAGGCCCCCTACCCATTGAAGCAATCCCCTATAAAAAAGAATTGACTGATATTCATTAGAAATATCAGAATATATAGTTGCACCAGTAGTTGTTAATCCTGAAGTTGCTTCAAAGTAAGCACTTACTATAGATATATCGGCCTTAGTTCCAATAATAAATGGCAAAGTTGCAAAAATTGTAAAGAAAAGCCAAAGTAAAACAGTTAATAGAAAACCTTCTTTAACTCTTATTCCCTCATATTTCCTTTCAAAATTAACTAAATATAAAAAAGATCCAAATGTTAGGGTAATTAGAAATGAATAGACAAAAGCTAAAATATTGTCTTCTCTATAGAGAATTGAAAAAATAATTGGGGTAAGTTGAAGGAAAGAAAAGGCAATCAAACCTATGCCTAAAACTCTAGAAATTAATCTAAATTTCATTTAAATGTCATTAAAATCGTTTAAAATCTTTCAATTCATTAAACTCTTTTCTAAGTCAGGAAATAATTTCTTATTAGATAAGAAAATAATTAAATGATCATCTTTATGAATTTTAACATCATGATGAGCAATTTTAACTTCTTTTCCACGAATTAGAGCGCTTATAGTGCATCCATTAGGGAGTTTAATATCATCTATTTCTTTACCAATTATTTTAGGCGTTGTTTCAGGGTTCGCTATTAATTCTAAAGCTTCAGATTTTCCTTTCTTGAATGTATGGGCTCTTTCGATTTTAGCTTTAGTTATATTCTTTAAAACTACACCAATAGTAATTTCATTTGGCACAACTGTTATATCTACTTCTCCTTGATGAATAAGATCTAGAAATGATTGTTTATTCATTAGAGATAAAACTTTTTTAGCGCCAAGTTTTTTGGCCAACAATGATGACATTACATTGGCTTCATCACTATCTGTAACTGAACAGAACATATCAATATATTCTATCCCCTCTTCTATAAGCATATCTTCATCTGTAGCATCTCCATTCAGCACCAAAGCAGAGTCTAAATTTTCAGACAGGTAATCACCTCTTCTTTTGTTTTTCTCTATTATTTTTACAACGCTGAATTTATCTTCAAGAATTTTTGCTAGCCTTCTACCAATTCTTCCTCCTCCAGCAATCATAATATTTTTGTATTTAGAATCTCTTGGCCTAATTTCAGACATTATTTTTTTTATATTTGCCTTTGCAGAGATGAAGAAAACTTCATCGCCATCTTTTATGTAATCTTCCCCACTTGGAATAATAATTTCTTGTTCTCGATAGATAGCTGCAACTCTAGTATCTGCATTAGGAATATGCTCTCTTAGTTCTGAAATTTTATGACCTGTAATTGGAGCCCCTTCAACAGCTTTTACACTCACCATTGAAGCTCGCCCATCGCCAAAATCCAAAACTTGAAGAGCTCCTGGAAGCTGTACCAATTTTGAAATATATTCGGTAATAAGAGTCTCTGGAGAAATTAAAACGTCAATCGAGTATTCTCCATTTTCAAAAATCTTACTACCCTTGCCCTTAAGATATTCTCTAGCTCGAATTCGAGCCATTGTTCTTGTTTTCTTATTGAGATGTTTAATCATCTGACAGGCAACCAAATTAACTTCATCATATTCGGTCATGGCAATAGCTAACTCTGTATCTTGAATATTTGCGTCTTCGAGA
>MDSZ01117040.1_pt1 | contig 10863 bp, 9 predicted proteins | sample 811201 | NCBI WGS metagenome assembly MDSZ01 (sample SAMN05326647, study PRJNA326480) | marine metagenome | isolation source: seawater | place: Indian Ocean: North | collected 2010
AAAAAAGGCTCTTTGATTCTTTTTTCCATAAAAAAAACAACTGCATCTGCAAAATCATCCACAAACATTAACTCTCTTTTGGCTTTTCCGGTGCCCCAAATACTAAGGTTTTTTTTATTATTTTTTTTTGCCAAAAAAATTTTCTTAATTAATGCTGGATAAAAGTGAGAATTAATTAAATCAAAGTTATCGTTTGGACCATAAAGATTTGGTGGCATTAAACTTTTATAATTTAGATTTAAAAATTGACTATAGTATTCGCACATTTTAATTCCCATTATTTTTGCTAATGAATAAGCCTGATTAGTCTCTTCAAGAGGCCCTGATAATAAATATTTTTCCTTCATTGGTTGTTTGCAATATTTTGGATAAATACAACTTGATCCTAAAAAAAATAAGTTCTTTGTTCCAGCTAAATATGATCCATGAATTACATTATTTTGTATTTGATTATTTTCATAAATGAATTGATGTTTAAAACGAGAATTATAAATTATACCTCCTACTTTTGCCGCAGCAAGAATAACAAAGTCAGGTTTGTTTTTTTTTAAAAATTTATATGTGGAACTTTGATTTGTAAGATCAAGAGATTTTCTATCTTTAATTATAATATTTTTATATCCATTTTTGACAAGTGATCTTCTAATTGCTGATCCAACCATGCCTTTATGTCCAGCTATAAAAATTTTAATTTTTTTTTTAGAGTTCATTTTTACTACAGATTACTATATTCATGATCTATCATTTCTGTAATCAAAGTCTCAATTTTAACTGTGGGCTTCCATTTCAATTGTCTTCGAGCTTTTTTAGCATCTCCCAATAAAGTATTAACATCAATTGGTCTCAAATAATTTTCATCACACTCAATTATTGCTATTCCTTTGTGATTATAGCCTTTTTCATGAATGCCCTTTCCTCTCCAATTGATTTTTAAACCTAATTTTTTTGCAGTTAAGTTAACGAATTCTTTTATCGAATATTGTATACCGGTGGCAATTACATAATCATCAGGCTTTTTTTGTTGCATCATTTTCCACATTGCATAACAGTAGTCTCTTGCGTGACCCCAATCCCTTCGTGCATTTAAATTTCCAAGAAAAAGTTTTTTTTGCTTCCCTTCTTTAATTTTACACAGTGCAGAGACAATTTTTTTAGTTACAAAAGTTTCTCCTCTTCGAGGACTTTCGTGATTAAAAAGTATGCCATTGCAAGCAAATATTTTATATGCTTCTCGATAATTTTTTGTTATCCAATGAGCATATAATTTTGCAACACCGTATGGACTTAGTGGATAAAATGGAGTTTTTTCATTTTGAGGTGTGTGTTGAACTTTGCCATACATTTCAGAAGTTCCTGCTTGATAATATTTACATTGTTTTTCCAATTTATGAAATTTTATTGCTTCCAATATTCTTAGAGCTCCAAGAGCATCTGCATTAGCAGTATACTCTGGTACTTCAAATGAAACTGCTACATGAGACTGAGCTGCAAGATTGTATATTTCATTTGGTTTTGTTTTTTTAATTATACTCGAAACTGATAAGGAGTCAGTTACATCTCCATAATGAAGTCTGAAATTATAATTTTTTTCGTGCGGGTCTTGATAAATATGATCAACTCTTAGAGTGTTAATACTTGATGATCTTCTTTTGACACCATGCACAATATAGTTTTTTTTTAATAAAAACTCTGCGAGATATGAACCATCTTGACCTGTTACACCAAATATTAAAGCAGTTTTTTTCATCTTATTGTAGTTTTAAAAATTTTTATGTAATATCTTTCTAATTCAAATAAATCAACATTAACATTAATTTTTTTTAATTTATCATTTTTTTTCATAAATATATTCAAAGGTTTTTCTAAAAGACATTTTGTATTTGTAAATTTGTTTAAAATTATTACTTATCAATAATTGATGAATGTCTCTAAATGTATAATTTTTTTTTAACATATCATCATAATGGTGCTCAAACATTATTAAAGTAACAGTTGATAATTTTGAATCCAAACCTTTTAAAACATTGTATTCATAACCCTCTGTATCAACTTTAAGAAAATCAATCTTATCCAAATTTTTTTGATCTAGATATTGTGATAGTCTTATTTGATTTACCTCAAGCTCTAAGTAAGATTTCTGAGACTTATCATTTACTAAGAATGATTTTTTTTTGTAATATTTCGAATGTAAATTAATTTCATTAATTGTCGATGATGAAGTTTCAACTAATTGTTTTATAGAAATTTTTTTATTTTCTGATCCAGCAGCTAAATTTTCAGTAATAATCTCAACATTTTTATATTTTTTCCTTATCATTAAAAGGTTTTTACTTAATTTCTCAAAATTTTGTGAACTTGCTTCAAAAGAATAAATTCTACTTATATCAAAATTTTTTAAGTATAGCAGAATAGACTCACCTTTATGAGCACCAACATCAAAAAAAATATCAAATTTTTTATACCCTCTTTTTTTTAAAAAGCTAAAAATTTTTGACTGATTATAACTATCAAATATTTTTAATACAAATAAAGTAAAAAATCTAATCATTTTCTTTCACAAATATATAATTACCAAAATTGTTTTTTTTAATTTTCTTATACAAATTTTGATTACAATTAATACCTAAAATGCAATTCTCATAATTATCTATTAGAATTTTAAATTTTTCATTAAATCGAAAATGATTATCGCTTATTCTAAAATATGGCTCTTTTATTGGTTGGTAATTATATTTTACAATTTCATTGTTAATCCTGTTTACGTTTCTTGAGAAAAAAATTAAAAAAGAAATACTTAATAGTATTAAAGTCTTTTTTTTTATTTCTTTAGGATTATTTTTATAACTTTCAAAAAATATTGAAAAAGGATATGACAAAATTATAACTATAAGGCAGTACCCTCCATATCTCAATGCGGGATGGTTATAAAACCATTCTAAAAATAATATAACTACAAAAGCATATATTATTAAATCGTGATGATAAGTATTTAGTTTGAGTTTAATCTTATTATAAAAAGTAAAGTTTAAGATTAAAATGAGAAAAATTAGACCCAATAAAAGATCTGAAATTTTATTAAAAAAATAACTATTAAACCAATTTGATACCCAATTAAAATTTTGTAAATAAATTTGTGAATTATCAACTCTAAAATTTGGTGTCAATCCTGCTTTTGACCAAAGTTGATAATGTTCATTCATTTTTAAAACTGCAGGATTACCTAATGACCATTCAAAATTATTCAGACATGTGAAATGGACAGGATAAATAAAACAACTAGAATTTAAAAAATTTTGAAATAATAAAACAATCAAAAAGATTAAAAATAAAATAAATAATTTGTTAATGATTATTCTTTTAATGATAAACATCTTCTTAAAAGAATAAAGAATTATCAAAAAAGGCAAGCAAAATATAAGGTATAAAAAATAAAAAGATTTTAAAGAAATTATTATTCCTATCAAAATAATTATATTGTCTATATTTTTTTCATAATTCTTAAAAAATTTTGCTAAAACAATCATCTCAATAAATAAGACTAAAATTAAAATCTGTGCTGATTTATCTGTTCCATGTTCTTGAATTCTATAAAAAAAAATATTTACAAATAAAAGAAAAAATAAATTAAGATAAAAAATATAATCTATTTTTTTTTGATCAAAATAGTTAAAAATTTTTTTTATAAAAATTAAATTTGTAAATCCCATTACTAAGATAGGTAAAAAATTAAACATGTAATATTTAATTAATGGCAAATAAAATAGTGAATTAAAGTAAAATAAAGATGATGGTGTCCTAAAACCATGATTAAATTGGCCTAAACCAATCATCATTGAATTTTGAGTTAAATAATAAGTATATGGAAAATGATAATAAGGAAAATCATCGTGAGTTTTGTAAATAAAAAATGATACGAAAAAAATTAAAAAAATTATATTTAAAGTTAATAAATATTTTTTTTTTAATAAATCTTTGAAGTTTTTTAAAAAAAAAATAATCCCAATAGTTAGTAAAATAACATTATGGTATAAATTATGAGGCAAAAAAAAATGAGAAATATAGGAATAAATAATTAAAATAAATATTCCATAAAATCCCAAATAATCATAATCGTTTTTATAACTTTCATTTAAAAATAATTTTTTAAAAATAAGCCCATACCCAATAACAGAATATATGCAAACAAAATAAAAGATTGTAAATAACAAAAAATTAAACATGAACGATTATTTTTGGTGTAAAAATATTTTTCATTTTAGTTCATATTAATGTAAAAACTAATCAAATAATTTTAAATTTATAAAGTATTTTAAAATATACTTAATACTAATTATAGCAAAATGAATGATCTTACTTTAGTAATTCCTGCAAAAAACGAAAAAGAGTCATTGCCAGAAGTTTTAGAGGAATTAAAAAAATATCCATACGATATAAATGTTGTTTTAGAGGAAAATGACAAAGAAACCATTAATTCAATAAAAAGTTACAATTGCAGAATAATTTATCAAAATGGAAAAGGGTTTGGCGATGCATTAATACAAGGAATAAATGAAACTCAAACTAAGTTTTTTTGTATATTCAATGCCGATGGATCTTTTAATCCAATTGAGCTAGAGGCTATGTTAAAAAAAGTTGAAGAAGATTCATATGATTTTGTATTTGCATCAAGATATGAGAAGGATTGTGGTAGCGATGATGATACGGTTGTTACTTTAGTAGGAAACTATATTTTTACCTTAATTGGTAAAATTTTTTTTAAATTAAAAATTTCTGATATTCTCTACACATTTGTTCTTGGTAGGACTGAAAATGCAAAACAGCTTAATTTAAAATATAAAGATTTTTCTTTTTGTGTAGAACTTCCTGTAGCTGCAAAACGGAAAGGATACAAAATAACTACAAGTAAAAGTTATGAAAGATCAAGAATAGCAGGTAAAAAAAAAGTAAATGCAATTAGAGATGGAATGTTGATTTTAGCTAGTATGGTAAAATTATTTTTTAAATCTAATTAATTTTTTTAAAAAACTATAAGTCAATAAATATATCATTAAATTTACGATTATAATAGATATCAAAATTTTTGAATTACTTATAAAGAAAAAAGAAATATAAATTACTATTAAATTGTAAATATTTATAGCCATCCCACTAAATGAATTTATTAAAATTTTATTTTTTTTAGAAAACTTTTTATTCAGGAATAAATAAACTAAATGATGTAAATGATAATTATCAGCTAAAGATAATTTTTTTTTAGATAATGATCGTCTTATTATTGAAAATAAATTTTCAATCGCTGGATACCACAGTAATAAAGCTATAAAATAAGGTGATACAGTCTGAGGATTTTCATAAATAAATTTGACACAAATGACACCAACTAAAAAGGCAATACTGTAAGAGCCTGAGTCCCCTAAAAAGCTTTTACCCAAAAAATTGAATAAAGAAATAATTGAGAGAATTACAATGATATTTTTTAACAACTCATAATCTAATATTAGATTATAATAATTTGATGAAATAAAAATGCTTACTAAGCAAATCAAAAAATAAACAACAACAAGAGTATTAAGCCCATCTAAAAAATTAGAACCATTTACTAGCACTAACAAACAAAACAATAAAAAAATTATATTGAAAAAATTTATTTCTAAAATTTTATCAAAAAAATCTATGGAAATTGTTCTAATTTCAAGATTTCCAAAAAAAATCATACTTATTATAATTAAAGATTGAAAAAAAATTCGTTTGGATGGTGATGACAAAATATTTACGTCAGATAACAGTCCTAGAAGGTAAATCATTATTACAGAAATAACAAAAATTTGATCCTTTAAAATAGGTGTAAAAAACATAAAGATTACAAAAACGAGACCACCTGTTAATGGAGTTTTTTTTTCTATTGCAACACCTTGCTTATGTTTAGATATATCAATTTTATCTAATAAAAGATTTTTATAGATAAAAAATTTGTTTAAAACAAAATAGGAAAATGCAAAAATGATAATTTTAAAAATCATGTCTCTTAAATATTTTTTCTAATAAAATTCAATGAAAGAATAATCAAATAATATATAGATTTAAAAATATTAAAACCTTCATATTTATAATACAATCTAAAACCATCACAAATTTTTTGCATTGTGCTTGATGATAAAGAGTTATCTAATTTTCTCCATTCTGATAGAACTTTGTTATATCCTATTAAATCATATTTTTTTGAAAGCTGAAGCCACAATAATAAGTCTTCTTTGGTTTTTAAAATAGAAAACCTGAAATTCTTTTTAAGAATTTTTTTTTTTATAATTACTGTTGATGTGCCTATTTTACAATCTCTTAATAAACTTTCATAAGTCTGAGATTTTGGAGCTGAAACTATTTTAATTTTGATGCCTTTTGAGTCAATCTGATTATAGGAAGTGTAAGAAAAATTAATATCATTTTTTTTCATAAAAGAAATTTGATTTTTTAATTTTCCTTTTTTCCATAAATCATCTGAGTCCAAAAAAGCTATATAATTTCCTTTTGCTTTATCCAAACCTTTATTTCTTGAATATCCGGGTCCAATATTTTTTTTATTAATAATTAATCTAATTCTTTTATCCTTTTTTTTTAATTCTTTTATTAAATCCAAATCTTTTTTACTTGGATCATCATAAATTATTAGAATTTCAAAATTTTTATATGTCTGTTTAAAAACAGAATTTAAAGTTGAATGGATATAGTCTTTTTTATTAAAATAAGGAATTATAATACTTACTTTTTCCATAAGTTATCGTACTTCAATCAAGAATTGATTTAATTTTTTAAAATGGCGAAATTTTGAATAATTCAGAGCCTTTTTTTTTGAATTACATTTTTTAGAAAGTATCTCCTCTTTGTTAGATTTTTTAAAAAGGTCATAGTTCATTTGTAAACTTGAAAGGTTGTTTGAATTAAACAAAAATCCACCTTTTCCATTATCTAATATTTCTTTAGGTCCACTTTTACAATCACTTGATATTATTATCGCATTATTTGCAGCTGCTTCAATAAGTACAAATCCGGGATCTTCCCATAATGATGAGAGGATAAAACAATAACAACTTTTTAGTAAATTATGAATATTTTTTTTATAACCTAGCAAAAAAACTTTATCCTTTATTTTTTTGTTAACAATAAGAGCCTCTAAACTTTTTCTTTTCTCTCCTTCCCCGGCAATAACTAAAAATAAATTTTCATCTTTTTTTGCCTCATCCTCAAAAAAATTGATTAATAAATTAAAATTTTTTTGTTTACTTAATCTTCCAATCGATAAAATAAATTTTTTATTTTTTAATATATTTGGTATTTCTTCATTTCTTAAGGTTGATATTTTTGATATTTCGATTATCGGATCTTCTATAAATATAATTTTTTCTTGAGGAAATACTTTTTTTTCAATTAATAATTTCATAGTTTCTCTAGTAGGACATATTATTTTTTCAATTTTTTTGGAATTTAATTGCCATAATAATTTTCTAAAAAAATTTAATTTTGGAAAACCAGAAACTCTCAATACAATTTTAGTATTAAATTTAAAAAAAATACTTAGTGTCAGCGGAATAAATGATAAAAGATGAACAATCAAAATGTCAGGATTTTTATTTTTCATCAAATTTAATAATGGTATTGTTGAAAAAAAACCAACAAAAAAATAAAAAATCCTTGATTTAAAGAATCCTATAATATCCTTTTGGTAATTAATCTTTCTTGCCAAAAAAAGATCTATAAAATTTATATTATTGTTATTACTTTTAAATTTACTCCATTCACCAAAAACATTTATAAGATTTACATCATAATTTTCTGAGTATCTATTTAATCCTGATATTGAATTTAAGACAGCTTTAACAGTTGCAACATTACTGTTAATATGTGGAGACCAATAATATATTGTTTTTTTTATTTTCAGAACTTTGATATTTTTAGATTTATTAATAATTTAAATTACTATAAATAAATCATAAACACAAAGCATAATGAGTAAAAAAAATTTATTAATTTTTATGCCTTCAATTGATGGTTGGGGTGTTGAAAAAAATTTTTTTTTAATAATCAATTATCTCGGTAAAAACTTTTCTAATATATCTCTAATTACTTCTGACAAATCTATTAAAAAAAGAATTGATAGAAATATAAATCTAATAGGTCCAAATTCAAATTTTTGGCGAACAAAATCTAGGTATTCTAAATATTTTATTTCCATTATTTATTTAATAAAATTTCTTATTTTCAACAGAAATACTTTAGTTTTTTCCTTTCAGGCAAACTTATATGCAATTTTAATTTCAAAAATTTTTTGCAAAAAAATAATTACAAGATCTAATTCTTCCTCAGAGGGATGGTCCCAAAATTTTATAAAAAAATTTATATACAAAATATTTTTAAAACTCTCTGACCAAGTAATTGTTAATAGTTATGATTTTAAAAAAGAGCTTGACAGTAAATTTGGAATTAATTCTATTGCAATTTTTAACCCTCTTAATAAATCTGTTATACAAAAAAAAAGTAAAGAAAAATTTAAATTTAAATTTTACAAAGATAATAATATAAAGTTAATTACGGTTGGTAGATTAGAGGACCAAAAAGATCAACAAACATTACTTAAAGCAATCAATTTGATAAAAGTCAAAAATATTCAACTACTAATTATAGGTGATGGAAGTAAAAAAAAAAAATTAAATGATTATATAATAAAAAAAAAATTATCATCTTTAGTCAAGATAATTTCATATAAGTCTAACCCTTATAAATATATTAAAAAAGCAAATATTTTTCTACTAACTTCTAAATTTGAAGGACTGCCCAATGTTTTACTAGAAACCCAGGTATTAAAAAAATATATTATTTCTACCAATTGTCCAACTGGACCTAGAGAAATTTTAATGAATGGTAAAGCTGGTGATTTAGTTAAAATTGGTGATTACAAATCAATATCAAAAAAAATATTAGATTATTCTACAAGAAATAATAAATTTAAAAATGAACTAAAAAGAAAAATAAATTTTGGATATAAAAATTTGAATAGATTTGATTATGACCTTAATATGAAAAAATATTACAACTTAGTAAAGAAACATTATAAAAATGGATAACTCATTCAGTACAATTAAAAATATAACAAATATAAAACAAACGTATTTTGATAAAAATCTTAATTTTCAATATCCAAAATTTTTAAATTGTGGTGGATTGAGAACTTTAGGACAGTTCAAAAAAAATTTAGATGATAAACCCTTAATATCAATTATTACCACATCTTTAAACTCATCCAAAACAATTGAAAAAACTATTTTAAGTATTTTAAATCAATCTTACGATAATATAGAATTTATAATAATCGATGGAGACTCCTCAGATGATACAATCAATATAATTAAAAAATACGAAAAATTTATAGATTTTTGGATTTCTGAAAAAGATCATGGAATATTTGATGGTATGAACAAAGGTATCAAGATCTCTACAGGTGACATTATAGGAATTCTAAATTCTGATGATATTTACACTAAAGATGCATTACTTTTAGTAAAAAAATACTTTGAAAAAAAAGTAGATTATTTATTTGGATCTGTCAAAAAAGATAGATTATTATCAGGATTTAATAAGAAAAAAATCAAATGGAAATTTAATATATATCCTGGACATTCTTCGGGTTTTTTTATTACTAAGAAAGCTCAACTCAAAGTAGGGCTTTACGATCCAGAATTCAAATTACATGCAGATTATGATTTAATATTTAAATTATCAAAAGATATTGAATTAATTGGAAGTTCAATGGATAAAGATCATGTCACTGGGATATTTGGCTTGGCTGGAAGATCCAGCAAAGAAAGTCGATTTCAATATTTATATGAGGAATTCAGAATACGAAAAAAAAATAAGCAAAATATTTTTTTTGTTGTTTTTTTATTTTTGATCAAAATATTTTATTTTTATCTTTTTAAAATAAAAATATTCAAAATAATCATCAAATTTTTGAAAAAAAATTTCAATATATTAAGATAAAATAACAAATAAGTAATACTAACGAAATTAGACTATTATTATATTTATTTTTTTGAAATAAACTTTAAATATAACTAAAGCAAGATAGTTAATGAAAATACTACAATTAAGTAACTCAGATTTAAATGGTGGAGCTGCTGTTGCTAGCTATCGACTACATAAAGCTCTATTAAATTCCTCAATTGACTCTAAGATGTTGGTCAATGAAAAGAAATCTCACGAAGTTACGATAATTAATAAATCCTCTAGCCTAGATAATATTAAGATAATTATTAAAAATAGATTAATTTTTCAATTAAGGAAATTAATGAAAATTAAACACCCAGGAACGATTTCTTTAAATTTTTTTCCTAGTAATATTTTAAAAAAAATTAAAGAAATTGATCATGATATTATACACTTACATTGGGTAAACAATGAGATGTTATCAATTAATCAAATTTCTAAAATAACTAAGCCATTAATTTGGACTTTCCACGACATGTGGCCAATCTGCGGAATCGAACATTACTCTGACACAACTGAATATAAGGATGGTTACAAAAAAAAAAAATTTTTTGATCTTTATTATTCTACTTGGGAGAAAAAAAAAAAAATTAATAAAAAAATTAAGATTGTTTGTGTAAGTGATTGGCTAGCAAAAAAAGTAAAGGAAAGTTATTTGTTCAATAAGTTTGAAGTACATACAATACCTCCTTGTATTAATATTAAAAAATGGAAAAATATTGAAAAAAACACTTCTAGGAGTTTACTTGGATTTGATTTAAATGAAAAAATAATAATTTTTTCGTCTGCAAATGGCACTTCGGAAAAAAGAAAGGGATTTGATTTACT
>MDSZ01089715.1_pt1 | contig 10862 bp, 9 predicted proteins | sample 811201 | NCBI WGS metagenome assembly MDSZ01 (sample SAMN05326647, study PRJNA326480) | marine metagenome | isolation source: seawater | place: Indian Ocean: North | collected 2010
AATCAGCAAAAGCCTGCCAGTAAGGGTTCTTGGCTGATCAAGGATTAGCTTTACGGTTTCTAATGCTTGTATTGTGCCCACCAAACCAACAATCGGGCCTAAAATGCCGGCTTCGGAACAACCCGGTGCTTGTTTTGCATCAGGCGTTGCAGGAAAAACACAGCGATAGCAAGGGCTTCCAAAATGGCCGTTGACGCTGCTTTGGAAGACTGAAACTTGGCCTTCCATGCGTACTGCCCCGCCAAATACAAGCGGACGGCAGCAATGGTGCGCTGCATCGCCCAGCAGATATCGTGTTTCAGCATTGTCGGTACAATCAACCACAATATCATGCGTGGTCACAAGTTCTTCAACATTAAAGCTGCTAAGCCGAGTAGCGAGTTGCGCAATACTAATATCGGGATTGAGTGCGCCAGCAGCCCTCGCGGCATGGTGGGTTTTTGATGATCCGATATCACAATCCCGATAAATGACTTGTCGGTTTAAATCGCTACGTGAAATATCATCATCATCGACAACCGTAATGTTTCCAATACCAGCAGCTGTCAGATACAATAATACTGGCGTCCCAAGCCCGCCAACACCCACTACAAGAACTCTTGCAGATAGTAGCTTTTTCTGCCCACTTTCGCCAATCGCTGGCATGATGACCTGACGGGCATATCGCTCTAGATCCTTGTCATTCAGCATAATTTTTCACAAGCCAGTTGATCCAAACCCGTCAGCCGCACGTTTGGTCTCATCCAAATCACTGACTTCAATGGGCTTGATTATGTTTACCGTAGCCAACACCATCTGGGCAATGCGCATGCCTCTTTTGATTGTGAAACACTGGTTTCCGTTGTTTAACAAAATCACCATTATCTCTCCGCGATAATCACTATCGATCGTACCGGGCGCATTGGCAATTGTAACTCCGTGTTTTAGCGCCAATCCTGAGCGTGGCCTTATTTGAACTTCGTATCTTGGAGGTATTTCTATTGCAAAACCTGTTGGGATTGCCATTCTCTCTCGCGGTTCTAAGTCCATCGGCTGGTTAATTGCAGCGGCAATGTCCATTCCTGCCGCACCCGCTGTTGCGTACGTTGGAAGTGCGAGATCGGTTGCATGGGCAAGGCGCCGGAATTTGAGTGGTATGGTAGTCATTTGGAAAATTCTGCCTCAATTTGATCTATTAACCTCACAGCGAGTTCAGTTTTTCGCATTCGGGGCCAACTTTCAACTTTGAATTCGGTTATTAACACCGCTCTGTTTGTCATGCTGCCAAAAACTGGGTCATTGTTAGCACCAACCTGATTGGCAATCACCCAGTCACACCCCTTACGCAGGCGTTTGGCACTCGCATTTTCAATTAGATTTTCGGTTTCGGCAGCGAAACCAATTACCAATTTTGGTCGACTGTCGCTGGCAGAAAGGCTGGCCAGAATATCGGGATTCTGGCATAGCTCCAGCGTCATTGTTGATTTCGGATCATCTGGTTTCTTGAGTTTTTTTTCTGCTACTGTTGTTACCCGCCAATCGGCAACAGCTGCGGCGCAAATGGCAACATCAGCTGGCTCAGCGGTGATGGCGGCTGTGCAGGCGGCAAACATTTCAGCTGCCGTTATTACTGGAACATATTTGACATGACCGGGTGGTGCTTCGTTAACCGGCCCACTGATCAATGTCACATTGGCCCCGCGACCGGCCAGTTCGGCGGCAATCGCATGGCCTTGCTTGCCTGATGAATGGTTGGCAATAAACCGTACTTTGTCTATCGGCTCGATCGTTGGACCGGATGTGATGATTACTCGTTTTCCAACAAGCACACTGGCTTGCCTTTTTTCGTTAAGACACTTTTCTGATGGGTCATTGCGAGAATTACTATCAATCAACATCATAGCAGAGTCAGTAATGTCGCTAGGCTCGCTCATGCGACCTTTGCCCTCTTCGCCACAAGCAGTGTCGCCACTAATTGGGCCAATCATATGTACGCCCCGCTGAATCAAACTAGAGATGTTGTTACCTGTTGCCGGATGTGCCCACATAGAGGGATTCATTGCAGGCGCCATAGCCACTTTTGCATTGGTCGCTAGTAAAATAGTGGTGGCAAGATCATCGGCAATACCGGCGTTGGCCCGTGCGATAAAGTTAGCCGTAGCGGGTACCACCAAAACGAGATTAGCAGATCGGGCAAGTTTGATATGACCCATTTCCGCTTCATCGGTTAGTGAGAATAGATTATCGTAGCATTTTTTCCCGGTCAGAGCGGCAAAACTCAGCGGCGTAACAAACTGTTTGGCACTTTCAGTCATCACACAGGTAACATGCGCTCCTCGTTGTTGCAATTGCCGGGCAGTCTCAAGTGCTTTATAAGATGAAATGCCGCCAGATATGATTAATAAAACGTGCGGCCCGGGATCGGTTATCACGTCTGAAGCTGGTAATTTTGACGGACCTGCCAGAATTTCTAAATCGTCAGCTCGTACCTGATAGCCCTTCTCCGTTAATGCTTCATATATGATTGGCTTAACGCGGTTTGGTAAATGACCGCGGGTCATATAATTACTGATAGCGCTTGGCCCAACATTTAAAAGCTGTTGAAGCGAGTTCCGCCCTCCTAAAGCTGTAATAATTGCTACCAAATTCACAGAAATGCTCAATTTTCAAAGTAAAAGGAGCTTAATCTACCGCAAGAATCACAATTTTTCAAACAGATTCAATTTAATAATAATTAATGAATTTTCGTGAATAAACCAGCTATAGCGAGTAAAAGCGCCAAAAGTGCAATGCGTCCGGGCCAAATGATCTGCTTGGGTGGCGAATATTTCTGTTGCGCCTTTTCAAAATCGTTGACCAGCTTTGGCAGTCGCGAAAGTAATTGTGTCAACTCGTCAAAGATATGTTTGGCTTGTGTTTTAACATTAGCCTGCTTTTGCATCCAGTCATCGGTGAGTGGGCGCGATAATTGCCACATATCGGCCTGAGGATTCAATTGTCGGGCGACCCCCTCCGCCATCATCATTGTCTTTTGCAACAGATTGAATTGGGGTTGCACCTCGATTTCAAAGCGGGTGGCCAGTTGAAAAATCTGGCCTAAAACAATACCAAGAGACACGTCGCCAAGCGCCTTACCCATGACTGGATCAGCTACTGCCCTCACTGACTGGGAGAAATGATGCACTGACACAGCCTCACCCAGCATGCCAGCTTCTTTATGCAAGGTGGCAACCATATCGTAATCATGGTCCAGCATAGCACTGAGCAGGCGTGCCAAAAACAGACGGTCACGAAAATCGAGATAGCCCATAATACCAAAGTCGATGGGTACAAGGATGCCATCGGGCCGCACAAAAATATTGCCTGGATGCATATCGGCGTGAAAATAGCCATCCCGGAACACCTGATTGAAAAAGCTGCGCGCGGCATATTCGGTTATTTTTTCAATATCATGTCCGGCCTTGGTTAGGCTGCCAACATCATCAATGCGGATACCGTCTACCCATTCAATAATCAACATTTGTCTGGTGCTATTTTCAAGATCGACCCATGGGATATAAATGCCCTCATCACTTTTCATGTTGTCGGCAAGGCGGCCTGCTGCTGCGGCTTCAAGTCGCAAATCCAATTCCATTTCGGATAATTGGCGGAATTGCGCAACGGCGGTCACCAAATGAAGCCTCCGTACCCCCGGGGCTAACCACTCAAGAATTTGCGCGAGGGAATAAAATAGCTCTGTATCGGATTGCATGCGCTTTTCAATATTTGGGCGCAACAATTTGACCGCAACAGCTCGCCCGTCAGAGAGGGTGGCGCGGTGCACTTGAGCAATCGACGCTGCGGCGACAGCTTCATCATCAAAGTCGCTAAACAACGAATCTATTGCCCGGCCTGTTTGGCTCGTCACAATCTGACGAGCAAGCGCTGCTGAAAAAGGTGGTAGCCTATCTTGCAACATTGCTAATGATCGCCCAAGTTCAGGTCCAATCAAATCGGACCGGGTTGATAATGCCTGACCGAATTTAATGAAACCTGGACCCAGCTGAACAAAAGCTTGACACAAGGCACCTCCTGCGTCCTTTACCGCACGTCGCGACCGCACAGCCTTGTCAAGAAGGTGGCAGGTTTGTCGTAGCCAGTTTGGCAGCATGGTTATAGTGGTCATATGCCCCAAAACACCGGCTCGGCCAAGATGCCATGCAATATGCGGCAATCTTGACAAGGCGCGGATTGTGGACAGTCCAAAGAGCGCCATCAATCAAGCCGCCAGCCAGAGTGAATGCAAGCAATCCCAGCAGACATGCTGCGCACCCGTATCTGAGCAAACCCTGCCTGAGCAAACATGTCCGCGAGAACTTCTTTACTTGGGAAGGTGCGAATGGACTCAGCAAGATAACGATAGCTATTGGCGTCACCGGTGATAATTTGGCCCATGATTGGCAGCACATTGAATGACCACCTATCATATAGTTTGGCCAGTGGCTGGCTCTGTACCTGCGAAAATTCAAGGCAAAGAAACCGGCCACCAGGCTTAAGAATGCGGTATGACTCATTTAATGCAGTTTGCCGATCAGTAACATTGCGAAGGCCGAAGGCAATGGTGACGAAGTCTACACTTTGACTTTCAAAGGGTAGTAATTCCGCGTTGGCAACGCACCAACTAAGTTGCTTGGACAGACTTCGTAAATTACGCCGGTCACGACCTGTCCGAAGCATGGTAGGATTAATATCGGTGATGCATGCCTCCCCGCCGCCGCCGTGCAAAAATCGCATGCCGATATCGCCGGTTCCCCCAGCAAGATCGACCAGCTTTTGATAGGGCTGCGGTGCCATCCAATCAATCATTGCCTTTTTCCACAAACGGTGAACTCCACCACTCATCAGATCATTCATCAAATCATAGCGACCAGCAACTGAGTCAAAAACGCCACGCACCAAGCGCGCCTTATCACTACGCTGGACAGTTTGAAACCCAAAATCTATTGTATCGTTGTTAACTTTTTGCGCAGCGATATTATTGCCGGAGGGGGTGTGTCTGCTCGCATTGTCAAAAGTAGGTTCTTTCATAATTGGAGCCCTCAAAATCTATGTCAAACGTCGAAAAATCGCACACGCCCACCTAACTATATCAGCCGAGAGCAAAATACAAAATTATGTTCACCTCTACATTATATACATTGTTTTCCAGATTGCTAAACGGGGCGCATGGCCAGTCACGAAAAATGGGGCAGTTGTAATGCCAGAATTACCCGAAGTTGAAACGGTCAAACTGGCTTTAATACCGGCCTTGCAAAACCGGCTGGTGCTTTCAACATTTGTCGGGCCAAAAAATTTACGTTGGCCCATGCCTCAAAATTTAGCAAAGCGTTTGATAAATAAACGATTTTTATATCTCAACAGGCGCGGCAAATACTTGCTAATGCACTTGGATAGTGAAGAGGTTTTGTTGCTTCACCTTGGCATGTCGGGATCAGTGCGGATCTATCAGCAAAAGCCAGAGATTGGAAAACACGATCATTTTATGTTGGAAATGGCGCCAAAAAATAGCTGTGACGGATGTACCTATGTGGTACTGAATGACCCCCGCCGCTTTGGCTGGATTGATCTTTTTGCCGAATCGTCGATGTCGGCGCATAAATTATTGGCCACTATGGGTCCAGAGCCGCTTGCCAATGATTTTTCGTCAACCCAGCTTGAAGCGGCGTTCAAGGGCCGATCAGGCTCTGTAAAAAATGCATTATTGAATCAAACGCTGATCGCGGGCATTGGGAATATATATGCGAGTGAAGCGCTATTTCTTGCTGGTATTTCACCACGACGAAAGGCAGGAAACATTTATGGTGCACGGGCAGACCGGTTAGCCGCTGCCATTGTTAAAATTCTTCGCGCTGCGATTGACGAGGGTGGTACATCACTTCGTGACCATGTTCAGCCTGGCGGTGAAATTGGCTATTTTGCGCAACGCCTCGCAGTTTATGGGCAGTCTGGCAAGCCGTGTCCAAAATGCAGGACGCCAATAAAAACCATTGTCCAATCAGGTCGGTCCAGTTTTTACTGTTCTGATTGTCAACGCTAGGTTTATACTTTTGGCTGAACTAGTTCATTTTCGACATTGGTACATTTCCATGGCTCTTTCTGATCAAAGCTCGATTAATCAAAAACTTTCCACGGTACGGATGATTAATGCGCATCAGTGGCCAAAGCCCGTTTGCCTAATGGCTTTGCTGCTCTGCGCGATGATCAACTTTAGCCAAATAGCGAGTGCTGATACGATTCAGCATCGTTGGGCTGGTGATGTTCCCATCATGAATGGCCTTTCAATTGAACCGGAGCTCGGGTTTGCTTTTGATTCGCCGAATGGCCGCATTGTGATGATTTTCGCCTCTGCGACAGCGCCTGCATCTAAAATAATGACATTTTATGGATCAACCTTGGCCCAACTTGGTTGGGTTGGTGGAAATGGAAACTGGGCGCGGGAGGAAGAAAAACTTAAGATCGGAATTGTGCAGACAGCACGCGGCCCACTATGGCGGATTATGCTGCAGCCAAGATAATTCCAGTTAGAGAACTACTCAAATGCGCTTTTATCAAAAGTCCATTCATCTAGTTAAATGGCAAAAGCGCTTGACGTTGAGGCAAAAAAAAGCTTATACACCGCCAGTCAGCATGATTTTTTCAGGATAGGAACTTCAATACCCGATGGCAAACCACAAATCATCAAAGAAACGAATAATCCGCAATGCGAATCGCGCTAGGATTAATGGTGCTCGAATGAGCCGCATCCGTACATTCGTGAAAAAAGTTGAGGTAGCGATCGCTGGCGGTAATGCAGAAATCGCTCGTGATGCTTTGCGCCAGGCACAGCCAGAAATGCAGCGCGGCGTGTCACGCGGCATTCTGCACAAAAACACAGTCGCACGTAAAATTTCTCGGCTGTCTGCACGAGTGAAGGCGTTAGCTTCTTAGGTTAACGCCGCATGGGCGAATCGCCCAGCCCGTTCAATGATAGCCTTGACGGTCCGCACCAAATTGGTTGTGGGCCTTTTCTTTGGATGTTTTTTGGGACTTTGGTGGGCTTCGCAGTGGGATAAATCTGACTGTGACCGTGACTGTTAATGCGAGAATTAGCGACAAGCGCTCGTGTGTAATATCACCTATTGGCGATTCGGTGTTTGATTGTGCTCAATTTTCTTCTTAGATGCCGGTTTTGGCAGAAGCTTTATGTCAACAAAAATAACTTACATAACGGCAGGGTTATTTTGCCTCCGGGGGCTTGTGACGTCTTGCATGCGGGAATAAAAAATCGGTAATCTATGGCAATTCTTAATGCGGGTATTCGGGATCGCAATCACTCGCGGCCCAGCAGGCATTAAGAAGCAGATCAATGTGAACTTGGTGGGGACGCGGCTCATGTCTGGCGATATGTCAAATAATCCTGACGCAGCAGCGTTGTTCCATAAAACTGACTCTAAAGTCTGGGATGACAAATCAGCCCCTGTCATTAGTGACATTGATGTCCAAGCTTGCTGGGGTAGGGTGAACCAGCGTATGCGGAAGGATATTGGTGATGCCGCATGGCGCCACTGGATCAAACCACTGCGAATTAGCGGCGTTCAAGATGGTACATTGACGCTCGAAGCGGACTCAACGCTGGCACGTGAAAGGGTCAGTAGCCAATACGTTGATCGTTTGAGGGTTATTTCATCTGCTGAATTTGGGAATGTTTCACCGGCAATCCGCCACGTTGAAGTCCGCCTTGCGGCAGGACACCAGCGGACACGTCCAAATCAACCGCACCGGCTAAGCGAGCAAAGGGCCTCATCACAAGCGACTGATTTGGGAAAAAAACCGGCCGCTGGCGATATCCTTATGGCTGGTCTTGATCCGCGTTATACATTTGCTAATTTTGTCGTTGGCAAGCCAAATGAGTTGGCATTTGCCGTCGCTCGCAGAACCGCCGAAAGTGAAAAAGTCGCGTTTAACCCATTGTTTCTTTATGGCGGCGTTGGCCTCGGTAAAACCCATTTAATGCATGCGATTGCGTGGCATATTCGTCAGCAATCCCCATCCCGCAAGGTTTTGTATTTGTCAGCTGAAAAATTCATGTACCGTTTTGTACGTGCCTTGCGATTCCGCGACACAATGTCATTTAAAGAGCAATTTCGCTCGGTCGATGTTTTGATGATTGATGATGTACAATTTATCAGTGGGAAAGACTCAACCCAAGAAGAATTTTTTCACACATTCAATGCATTAGTAGAAGATGGACGGCAGGTCATTATTTCGGCTGATAAATCGCCGACCGACCTTGAAGGACTGGAAGAGCGTCTGCGCTCGCGCCTTGGGTGGGGTATGGTAGCTGATATCCATCCTGCGGATTACGAATTGCGACTTGGTATTTTGCAGGCAAAAGCTGAACAGGCACCTGTGCAAATCCCTGACAAGGTTTTGGAATTTATGGCGCACCGTATTGTTAGTAACGTGCGAGAATTGGAAGGCGCTTTAAATCGCATTTTAGCGCATGCAATGCTTGTCGGCAGGGAAATCACCATTGAGAGTGCAGCTGAACTTTTAGCCGACCTGCTTCGGGCGAGCAGCCGTCAAGTTAGTGTCGATTCGATTCAGAAACGTGTTGCAGCTCACTATGATGTTCGTGTCTCCGAAATGTTTTCAGCTCGTCGGGCCCGGAACATTGCGAGACCGCGCCAGGTGGCTATGTATTTAGCAAAAAACTTGACGTCTCTATCCTATCCAGACATTGGGCGGCAGTTTGGTGGGCGTGACCATACGACCGTTATGCATGCTGTCAAAACAATTGAGTCGTTGTCAAAAAATGACGGCCAACTTGCAGAAGATGTACAGTTGCTAAAATCAATTCTGTCAAGCTAATCCAGCCCCGCCGCAACGGTTGATCCAAGTCACAAATAACACTGCAGGCATGTCTGCAAAAGTTCAATATTTTGGTGCTTGTTTGTTGATGTCATGCTATATTTTGTATATTGCGTGGATCGGTAAAGTGCTAGCATAACAAAAATGCGGCAAATGCCTAAAAAGAAGAGAAAGCTGATGAAACTAACCATCGATCGTATGAGCCTTTTGCGGCCTTTGGGTCACGTACAATCTGTTGTTGAGCGTCGCAATACAATTCCTATTTTAGCAAATGTTGTGCTTCGTGCTGAAGATGGTGAATTGTTGTTGACTGCCACAGATATGGATATGGATATTGCCACCGAAGTTGGCTGTTCCGTGTTAGCGCCTGGGACTATTACCATGTCAGCGCACCTTTTATATGACATTGTGCGCAAACTGCCTGATGGTGCAGAAGTTGAAATTGCCGTCGGTGACGGGCATGCTATGATTAGTGCTGGTCGATCCAGTTTTCGACTGCCAACGTTGCCGGTTGAGGATTTTCCTGCCATTAGCAGTGGTGAGTTACCGGTGAATTTTACATTAACTGCAGCTGATATGCGTGATTTAATGGACGCAACTCGCTTTGCTATTTCAACAGAGGAAACCCGCTATTATTTGAACGGTATCTATATTCATAAGGCCGACTCTGGGGAATTGTGCGCGGTGGCAACTGATGGGCATCGACTTGCTTTGACACGCCAAGCCCTACCATCAGGAGCGGCTCAGATGCCTTCGATTATTTTACCCCGAAAAGCGGTGAGTGAATTACGCAAATTACTCGATGATTTCGATGGGGAGGTTTTTGTTAGCCTCTCGGAAACCCGCGCCGAATTTCGCTTTGGTGTGGTTCGCCTCACTAGTAAGTTGATTGATGGCACCTTTCCTGATTATACGCGGGTAATTCCAGTTGGAAATGACCGGGTGATGCAAGTGGATGTTGGCGCATTTTCGGCTGCGGTTGATCGCGTGGCGACGATTGCATCGGAAAAATCAAGGTCGGTTAAAATGGGGCTAAAACCGGGTTTACTTACGCTATCGGCGAGCAATACTGATGCATCAAGTGCGACCGAAGAGCTTGAAGTTCACTATGATGGTGCGGAAATGGAAATTGGCTTCAATGCGCGTTACCTGTTGGATATTGCTGGTCAGGTGAATAGTGAGATGGTTGAATTTGCGCTCGCGGATCAGGGATCGCCAAGCCTGGTTCGTGCGCCAGGCGATGAATCCAGCCTGTTTGTTTTGATGCCAATGCGTGTGTGAGTAACATTTGAAAAGAAATTCGTCACAGACAAAACTAAACATTGCCCTTGAGGTTGATAACGCTAGTGCCTCAAAACGCATTTGGTTTTCGCGCCTTAAGCTTTATAGGTTTCGGAATTTTCAACAAAGTGACCTTGCCATCCATTCGGGTCAACTAGTTATTTTCGGTGATAACGGTGTTGGCAAAACAAATCTGTTAGAAGCAATATCTCTTTTGGCGCCGGGGCGTGGAATGCGCCGTGCAAAAAGTGAACACCTTGCATATTTCGCTAAGCCTGATGATGGATTGTCCAAAAATGCTGATCAACTTTGTGCACGTGATTTGAATATGGCCAGTAGCGAGGATGTTTCCTCTGAGCGGCTAGGCTGGGCTGTTGCTGCAACGTTGGAAAGCGCAGATAGCACTCTAAATATTGGTACGGGGGTTCCCCAAATGGCCAAACAAGGCAATCGAATTATGCGGCTTGACGGGATTACCGTATCGCAAGTCGATCTTGGTCGGCATTTGGCAGTTTCTTGGCTAACTCCGCAAATGGACGGAATTTTTCTTAATAGTCCGGCAGCGCGGCGACGTTTTCTTGACCGGCTGGTCATTGCCTTTGATCCTGCACATATTGGCCGCATGTCGCGATATGAAAAAGCTCTTCGCCAGCGGTCCCATCTTCTGAGTGAGCAGCGCGGGGATAATGCTTGGTTTAGTGCGATTGAATCTG
>MDSZ01240184.1_pt1 | contig 10862 bp, 22 predicted proteins | sample 811201 | NCBI WGS metagenome assembly MDSZ01 (sample SAMN05326647, study PRJNA326480) | marine metagenome | isolation source: seawater | place: Indian Ocean: North | collected 2010
GAGGAACACAAAACTTTCCAGCTCTAATAACATGAGGACCAATTGCATCACCTAATACTGCTACTGGTACGTTTTGTATTGTTGCAAAACTTTGTAAGGAACCTGCAATTGGTGCTGTCGCAGAACATGTATGTCCTGTTGCAATTCTATCTACATTTAATGATCTTGATACTGCTGGCATTTAAAATCTCCCCTGTGAAACAATGGTTGGTAAAGTTGCATTTAGTGGTGCATAATCAAAATATACATTCATATCAACATCCCAACTTTGCGAAAAAAAGTATAATCCTGGACCTGTGGTAATAAGTGTCAATGAGCCATAAACTGTAAAAGTGAAAGTTTCTTCTATGATATCTGGAATAGGCTCTTGCCATTTGAATAAACCCCCATATGTATTTGCTTGAGGTAAATCTTCTGAACTTAAAACTTGTCCATTAGAATAATCTAAGTTAACATAGTTCCATGTATCTGTCATAGGAGAAGTTTGTTCTCTAATATCTATTCTACAATCACATGCTCCATTAGCTTGAAATGTAGCTCTAAAATTATCAATTATATAACTGCCTTGACCTGTTGAACTTTGTAATACTAATTCGTCACTAGATGTTAAAACATTTGAATTTGACCAAGGTAAATAATCTACACTTGTATTTGCTACTACTCCGTTAGCACTTCCTTGTGAATTTGCTACTTGTATTCTTGTAATTTTATAATCTTGTGTATCGTTAAGATCTCTAAACATTTTAAACACAGGTGTAACCACATACGGTGTACGACTATACACCGGAGGAAATTTTGTTACATCAAAATTATTTGGAGGAGATACGTCACTAAAAAATATATCTGATTGCTCATTATTGGCAACATCGTTGTATTCTACCTCTGTGCCGAACTGAGGCATTATCTAACAACCGTATGACCTGGATTAGCAGCTAAATGTTCTTGTAGTTCAGCGTTAGTAAATTGTTTTGCATAACGCTTACCATTTTCATCTTCTAGGACTCTAAGTCTTTCTCTATCTTCTGGCATGTTTTTTCCTCTTTCTTTAGTGAATATGAACCATCAGGCATTTCTTCCCAAAGTATAGTATTTCCATCATCCCAACCCATTTGATTTAATGTCTCGATTGGAATAGTTTTTGGATCTTCTTCTATTTTTAGTATCATAAACCTTGCCTGTCTCTTTCAATTATATATGATTTGACTAATTTACTTCTTACGATATCTTCTTTAATAAATTCTACGAACTGAAATTCTTTCATATTTCTAATGATTTTCATAAATTGTGCTAACCCAGAAGTTTCTTTATATCTTTCTGATGTTAGATCATCTTGTTTAACATCACCACAAAAAATGATTCTACAGTTTTCTCCTACTCGAGTCATTATTGTATGTAGTTCCATATCATTCATATTTTGAACTTCATCAACGATAATAATGCAGTTGTCAAATGTCGAACCTCTAAGAAAAGATGTGGATAAAAATTCTATGTTGTTTCTTTGCTTTAGAATATCATAAGCATCACCACGGTCAAATAGTTTACTACAGATATCATAGTAAGGACCTTCGTATACTCTCATCTTGTCTCTTGTGCTACCTGGCAAGAATCCCATATCTCGAGAAGGAACTGTTGACCTAATAACATGAATTTTCTTATATCTTTTATTTCCTGTAAACAATAATTTTATAGCAAAATGAAATGCTAGGAACGTTTTACCTGTTCCTGCTATTCCGTGTAACATAAGATTAGAACCTCTATTCCATGCTTCAAAAGCAATACGTTGGTTCATTGTCATTGGTTTAATATTTGATCTAGGATTAAACCCTGGACCATAATTAGAATTTTTGTCTAGTACTCCTTCTTGTTTTAATATTCTTTTTTGTTTCTTAGTCAATCTCTTTTGCAGGTTTGGTGCGACCATTAAATTTCCTTATCATCTTGTCTTAATTGTGGACTCGGTCGTTCCTTGTGAGTTACCTTTCTTAATATGTTTTAATAGTGAATTGAACTCGTTATCGGTTCTTCTTAAACCGAGGCTTGCACTGTCATAAACAGTTGCTGGAGCTTTTACGAGGAACTGAGTCAGGTTAGGATTATTTTTCTTGTATTCGTCTAGTTCAGATATTCGCATCTGAACTTCAAACTCTTCACCTGTTTTATCATTTCTAAAATTATATGTTGGCATTATCAATCCTTATTATAAAAAAAGACGAGCACAATGGCTCGCCTTTGATACCACTGTAATTGTATTTATACAACTTCTTGGTATATTTCCTCCCAATTGCCAACTGTCTTTGCAGTTCCTTCATAGTGTTGATTGTGAGCATGTTTCATCAAGATTCCATTCAATCCTAACTTGATACCCAAGTCAACGTTTTGAGGCTTATCCTCAACCCAGTAACATCCAGTGCCTTCATACTCTGCCAAAGCTTCATCTTTATCAGCACCAGTATCAAGATAGACATACTTTTCAAACACAGTAGGACCAAACATCTCAATCAAGTTTTTTGTCCTTAAGTGCTGAGCGTAAGTATCGTTACTCAAACTTGTAATAGCATGGAAAATGTAACCATGATCTTCGTGCAACTTCTTGACATATTTTTTAGCATCTCTTAATTGAGGCAACTTTCTAATCCAGGCACTCTCATTGAACATCCTGGTTAATTTATCTGCCTCACATTTTGTAATGCCATACTTCTTTTTAACTTTGTATTCACCGGGCTCTATAACTTTGTATCCATGTTTTTTCATCCACTGGTCAAAAGCATATTCCCAGTCAAACAAGACACCGTCACAGTCGACTAAGATTACTTTTTCTTTCATATTTTACTCACTTTGTTTATCATCATATATTATTAATATAATACGTCTAACGGTAAATGTCAACCGGTAAATCAAGAAAAATATGAATTTTTTTGTTTATTTTTTTGTTTTCGAGCCTTTTGGATAGCTAACTTTTTCCTGTCATAACGCTTTCCATCGGTTCTTTTCCACTTATTTTCACGGTCGATTTCTTCATCATACCAATCACGGAAACTCTTATTGTTCGTTCTCTTCGCCATGGGAAACGTCAACCTCTTCTGTTTCGCCTGAGTCAATAATTCCTGGGAATGCCATATTAAGTGTTTGGACGGTTAATCCCTTAATTGGCTTTTTACTAATCATGTTGACCAAAACCTTTGCGTCTTTTGGATCAACTGCTTCTAACATCTGAATGAATAACGCCTCACGTTTCATTGCAGATAAATTATCACCGCCATATCCTTTCACAAAGTATGTCAATTTTCTAGACTCTCTAAATATCATTCCGTAGTTATCCGGAAAGGTAGAGGGTTCGTATGGTGGTGCCGTATTTGGAATGTTTAGCTCCAAATTTTTGTCATACCAAATCTTAAGGATGTTACGTAAAGCTCTTGAATTATTATTTTTAAGAAATTCCGCTTTATCCACTTTTTGTTTGATCTTAGTGACTTCGTCAATAATCTCATGTATTGCTAAATCTGCCATTAGAACTCCGATATATTTTCCATTAAGTTTCTCAATTTATTTTTGATGAAATAATTTAGAAGCTGACTTCTATCCTTTCCATCGTCATACTCATATTTATCAACAACTTGCTGTTTGATATCTTGTGGTATGTCTCTTAAATCGATTAACGCTTTATTCCTATGAAAGTTTCTTTCAACTTCAGTTGGTCGAGTTGGTATCTCTTTCCATTCTACAAGACGTTTTTTAGTTATAGGTTTTTGCCTACTGCCTGTAACAAATGTATTGTCTGCCGAAAGAACATTAGGCACACCATCACCTGCATCACCTCTTATAATATGTTCGTATAAGAACTGTTCCGGGTTTTCGTGCCTAATCCATCTTTTTCTTGTTGGGTCATATTGACTTACATTAGCATAGGTATGCAATTGAATGTAATCTTTATCACCTGATAGAATTAGGATAGGTTCTCCAACATTTAACTCTTTACCTTCCATGTGTACAATCGTACCAATGATATCATCTGCTTCAGCAGTTTCAATTTGAATTACTTTGTACGGAAAGAACTTTGCTATTTCTGCTTTGATTTTATTCAATGAATTAAAAATCATATTCCAATCTAGCTCAGACTCTTCTCTATTTTTTCTTCGTCCTGCTTTATAGTATGGAAATACTTTTCTTCTCCAATAGTTTTTATCATCACAGCAGATAATTAATTCACCATATTCATTATTAAATTTTTTACGATTTGCTCTCAAGGTATTCAGAATCATGTGTCTTAACATACCTTCATCAAGTAGAGCATCGGTATGGTTTCCAATTTGTGCCATCATATTAGAAATCATTACCTGGTTTAGATCCACGAGAATCATAATTTACTCCTAGGTTTCACTTTATTTAACTTACATTAATATATATCATTCTTTCATAAGGTCCTTCAGAATTTCTGTTAGAGCCTTTCTAGGTTCTTCAACCCAAAATAAATCTTGTCCTACCCGATGCATCTTATGTTTCTTTCCATGCAATCTATATATGATTGATTTGTTAACCTCAATGAGCATCATCAAATCATATACTAAATCTTCATCTAAGTGTAAATCATATCCTATATCTTCTAGAAAGAATAAGACATCTCGAGCGACCATAAGTGAGTAACTCAAACTAAATTCATCTAAAGAGACAGTCTCATTTTTCTTTGACTTTCTCAATCTTTCCTTTGCCTCAGCAAAGTCAATCACCTTGGTCATATCATATATCTGCTTTCAATAAAACGCAGTCAGCGTTTAGCCTCCCTGTAGGTTTACTTTCTTTTGTTGTTAGTGCTTCAAATGCTTTGCCAAACTGTCTGATTGTCTTTTGACAAATAGGTATAAACTCATCTGGCTTTCGCATTGTCTTTGTTCTGGATTGATCTACATCCCAATGTTGTAATGTAGTTCCTTTAATCTCAAATCCTTCACGCCTAGCACAAATGTATTCTGTAATAGTTCGGTATTTAGAATTGACAACAAGTAATCTCATAGCACCTACAACCGCCATAGGATTGATTGATACAATTTTTAGATCCTTATCCTCTTTTAGATATTTAAGATCTTTAACTTGTTTGTCTGCTGCTTTAGCTTTCTTAACTCGAGGTTTACGATTTGCTTTGGTTGCTACAACAACACGCTGTAAATCGGATAGCATTTCATCAATACACTTTAACCGTCTTTTCAGTTCAGGCCTTTTAACATGTGAAAATGCTTCTACAGCTTGCTCACAATTCTTTTCATAAGCATCACCGTAGTCAAGTTTCCAACCTTCGACTCTTTCTTTTACTGTAGGAACAGCAAATGATTTGAGTTCATACTTTTTAAATAGTGCATACACATCTATGGATTTCTTTTCACCCATGATCCAGGAATCTTCTAATTCATCTAAATCCGCCATAATTGTTTCTGCAACTTTTCTTGCCATCAATTGTTGAGGAGTTAATCTAATGACTTTTCTTGCTGCTTCTTCTTCTGTATTCTTTTTCTTTTCAGCAAGGATCTTAAGTCCTGGTTCGATTAATTTCTCATAATGACTTCTTAGTTTAGTCTTATAACCTTGTTGTTCGCCAAAATCCAATTCTTTATTTTGCCACCATATGGCTGCTGCCCAATGTGTGTACATAGTAAAATGATATTCTGGATTAGCTAAAATAGCTTTAGAGTCTTCTTTCGAAAACTCTTGTTTGACATATCCTTTAGTTATTTCAGACAGTTGCTTTTTATCAACATCTAAATGAAAATAATCAGCACATGCTCTAAAACCTTTATCTAAAGGTGCCGCTTCAGCACCTGCTATCTTACGTCTAGGTAGGCGAACTGGTTTCTTTCTTGCTTTAGGTATAGGCATAGGACCTCCAAAATTTCAAATACTATATATAGTATCACGTTTTTCTGGTCATGTCAACAACTTTTTTAGCATGTCATTCCATTGCCTCTTACGCTGTCCCCAGTCATACTTGAAATCTGCAATAGCTTTTACACTATCTGTACTGTTACGTACACCAACCCAATTTTTCTCATGTGCAAGGATAGCACGTTTTAGTTCAAGATAAAAAGCGTCAATATGATTTTGTATACCATCTCTAAAGTCATACATCTGTGTTAGGCCCATTGATGTTTCAGGTAATGCACCAAGAGATGAGTGTACACAATATAATCCACCTGATAGAGCTTCAATCAAACAAAGACATGATGTTTCTTGCCAGATCGAAGGATATGCAAAAATATGATGCTCCTTCAATTCTTCTCTTATAACATCATTACTAACAGAACGCTTATATGAAATTTTAGGATGAGCTTGAAGTAAGTCAATTAATTTTTGGTGCTGACTATCACGTTCTTTCCATCCATATAAATCAAATGATGAATATACTGTTAGGTGAATATTTTCATGCTCAGTTGCTAATTGATTAAATGCAACATACAACAAATCTAATCCTCTATGAGGCGTAGAAAAATAAATGATATTTAATCTTTCTTTAGGATTTGGTTTTTTATGAACTTCAATTGGTTCAATTGCATTTTGCAGTACAATAGATTTATCATAAGGAACACCGAGATACATAAAATACTGCTCACGTTGCCAATGTGATACAAAAACGATTTGGTCAAACTTTGACCAACCTCCATCTTTTAGATGTTGAACTTCTGGGTCAGTAGCCAAATCATGGCAAACTAAGATTTTCTTTTTATCCTCATCTAAATCACGGACTCTACTATGAACGATTTGAACTTGTTCTAAAAGAGATGGATTACAATCTCTTTCAATTCTATGGGACATTAATTCTGTCCCGCCCATAGCATTTTTATTCTGTTCGTTAACTTCCGGCATAGTTTACCTTTTCTGCATTTACCTTATAAATTGATGAAAGACGGAAGGAACGCCAATCTGCTTTATCATGGTCCCAAACAACTAAAGATTGTGTTTCTTTCTTTTCTTCAGTTTTTTCGACAATATCATCTTTAGTTTTAATTTCAGATGAAATAGGAATGTAATCTTCATTCCATGTACATGTCATTCTACGAGGTTCGCCATTCAACTTTGTAAAATGCACAGATACGAGTCCTTCTTTTAAAAGTTTCATAATCTCGCTTTTACTGATAGCTCTAGGATCTTCACTCATACATTATCTCCATAGTTATTAATTGTGTTTTCGATTTCTTCTGCAAATTTTTCATATCCTTGGATAACTTGCTTATTCCATTCAATAATAGGAACTGCCAAGATAGCAGGATATTTTTCCATAAACTTTTCTTTCACTTGTGGATCATCAATGTTATTCCACTCATATTCAAAATTCCATTGTTGACACATTTGCTTAACCTTAAGGCAAGGTCCACAACCATTTGACCCCCAAATGATGACTTTATTTCTAGTAGCTTTATCAATCATTACGCTGGTTTCCCCCAAACATCTCTGGCATTCATTTTTATCCACCTTTTATTTGTTTCATTAGAATTCGGATTAGGGATAGTAAGTACAACATTTTTACCTCTTTCCCAAGCTTCTCTTTGACGAATAGCACGCTTTAATGCATAGTCAGGCGCTGTCTTGTCCCTAGAACGTTTAGGGCTACCGATAATGCCTTTCGATACATACTTATCCCGTGACTTCTTTTTTCCCATTAATAATCTCCTTCATCGGTTAGTGGGTATTTACTTAATGGTTGACCAAAAGGCAACTGTGGTTGTTCGTAATCTCTCCACTCTGTACTATATCCGTCTGGATAATCAAAATCGTCTTCAACCTTAATGTGACTTCCTGCAGGGATATGGTATCCTATACCTTTTAAGAAATCCTCAAACGCTTTGCACATTTCATTGATATCAGCATCATCATCTATATTCATTGTATAAGATTTAACTGCTGTTTGTCCTTGATGCGAAGCACCAGGTTCATATTTTAAAACAATCATGTATTATCCTCTTTTTTGTTGTTATGTTTTATTAACTGCTTTGGTTACCCAAATTCTATCTAATATATAATACCATACTGAATTAACTAAAGGTTCTATAATAGCATCTGTTACTGCTACCCACATGGCTATTCCTGGGTCAAGTATTTTCAATATTGTCGCTGCAATAATAAAATGACCTAGTGTAAAAACTAAGGTCCTTAACAAAGATCCTTTATTATATTTTACAAATTCTATCATTCAACATAATCTTCTAAACATACAAATCCTACTCCAAATGGAGCATTTTCTTCTTCCCAGTTACCTTCGACTATACATTGTTCAGCAGAAGAAAAATGATCTAATACTTCTGATTGTATATCACCATTGGGTAATATCATTACCATTACAAGATAAAATCCATATATCATTAATCACTCCTATCTCCAAAGCCCCAATCAACTACAACAGGAAATCTTGGAACTCCATCAGGTGTTGGTGTAAAATATCTAACTGTTGCCCAATCAGGTTTCTGGTTAGATTCGAATAATTCTTTTAATACATTTTGTGTGCCTCTAACACCAGCACCAAATTCTGTGCCATCAGTTGAGATACAATTAAACGTCTTAATATGACCTGACCAGTTACCTTCACCTTCTTCTACATTGATGACTCTGAACTCATCAGTTAAAAACTCTTTGTATTTAAGCAAAGATTTAGAACGCTTATTTTCATACGGGATATCGTTAATCCTAAGCATCAAACCTTCATAACCTTCTTCAAGGTAAACAGATAAAGCGTCATCAACTGCTTCACTACTACCAACAGGCATAGCGGGAACAGGTTGTACAGTATCTTTAGGGAAGATTGACATTAGTGCACCAATCAATTCTAATCTTTCTTTATAAGGTGCGTCCATACAAATATCATAAATGCAATAATTGATTTGTGTAGCTTTCATTTCATCTTCAGGTGTAAGTTTTACTTTTCTTACAATAGAGGTAATCTCATTGAAATTATCTTTCAATTCGTGGTTGTATAATTCACCATCGATTACAAGTGTAGGATCTTTATCAAAGACACTTTTAATACCTAACCATATATGATTACAAGAGGTTATTGGTTTACCTGTCCTTGTAAACAATCCTTCTTTTTTAGCAATACATCTAATACCATCAAGTTTAGGTTGTGCAAACACTACTTTGTTTTCCCAATCAAATTTTTCTTTATCATATGATTGAGCAAGCATAGGTTTGAATGGTTTATCATCCGTATCAATGGCACCAATATCTGCAAAATATCCTTTAGACAATTTGTCTGTTCTTGCAGAATCTGCTTCTTTTTTTGCTTGAACAAATGAGGTAGTAGAATTTGATCTACCTTCGTTTTTAGGAAGTGCTTTTTTCCATGTAGATGTTACCGTCTTGCCATCAAAGATACCTGAATGGACTCTATAGCCAGCATCATCTTCATCATTATAGCCAATTTCGGCTCGCCATACTCGAATCTTACCCATTGTATCTTTTTGGTAAATAGCATCGAGTAGAAATGTCTTTTCGTATGTATTCATAATATGTTCCATAATTTTATCTATAACACATTTATAACACAGACAAAATCAATTGTCAAGTAAATAATGTACTCCACTTTTTTAATTTGTTTTGTTTTACTTCGACTCTTTCTCGTAAATCAGCCCATGTAAACAATCCATGATTTTCCATCAATTCAAGCATACATAACACATCACCCGCTTCTTCTAATAATTTAGTACGTTGATCTGGTTCTATTTGTTCCACATCGTCATACCTTCGCATTATTTTACTACAACGTTGAGTTAACTCTCCACATTCTTCCATGGTAATTACCATGAGTTGTTGTAGTTTATTTATCGGACTTTTCATATTTCACTTCACCTCTATGTTCTACTTCAACAAATGAACCATCCTCTACTTTAAAAATATGAAACTGTGGTATTGGATCGCCACCTATCTTTACTTCTTTTCGACCACCTGAAATAAAAATGTTATCATCTTCATTAACATAATTATGATGACTTACACTTCTACTATAATGCCAGCCTCCATATTTGTCCTTAATAAAACCAAACTCTTTTTCTGTAATAGAATCTGCATTACAAATTTTTGGTTTCTTCTCTTTAAAATCAACAAACAATCCAAAGTAATGATTGCCGTAAGGTTTTTGTGGATTTTTTGTCCAGTATACGTCAACAGGATAATCGTCTTCTTCTAATTCTGTTGTACATACATAGAGTAATGATGGATATTCTTCACGGAACTTTTTATAAACTTCTGTTATTTCAAAGATGGGTGAATGATTTATTCCTTCTGGTTTTGTTGTCATATTACTGCCTCTCGTATAATGATTTTTGTCCTATTACATTTGGTGATGTTGAGTTCGGATTAATCTCGACTTCAGCACATGACAAATAATCTATTTGAATATCGCCATATTTCTTTCTTCCATGATCTAACAACCCATTTAACAGTTTATCTTGCCAATCTACATAAAATTTTACGCACTCATCATAACTTGAAAATTGTAATTGATAGCTATATAGATTTTCTGTCTTATCAGGTTGACCTATATAACTTACTGTGGCTAAAAATATTATGGCAAAAAATTTCACTAATCAACTCCTTGCATTTTAAACAATGCCCTACAACTATTTAATGTTTGATTTGGTCCTCTTTGAAAAAGAACCCAACGATGTCCCCAACCGGATGTTGCTAGAGGATAATTTTCTTCCATGTAATCTTTAAAGCTTGTACCAGTTGTCCATATATCATCACAAATCATAGGCATATCTTTTTTATCTCCACTGGCATATTTATTCATTGCTTCAGCAAATGGAACACCACCTCTCGGAATTCCTTCAGCATGAGAAAATGGCACTTTCTGATACAACATAACCATCTTTGCTATAGTATCC
>MDSZ01051677.1_pt1 | contig 10861 bp, 13 predicted proteins | sample 811201 | NCBI WGS metagenome assembly MDSZ01 (sample SAMN05326647, study PRJNA326480) | marine metagenome | isolation source: seawater | place: Indian Ocean: North | collected 2010
GTCCTTTGTGTCTACCAATTTCACCACGAGGGCACATCGTTGTTTATTATTGTTATTGTTAATATATTAATACACAAGAGTTTTAAAGAAGTAAAAAAAAAATATTTTCCTTTATTATTATTAAAATCTTATAAAGTATATTTATCTGATGAAAAAAATCTTGTTATACAATTCTGGAGGTGGTTTAGGTGACTCAATACAATTATTTCCTTTAATAATTAGTTTGAAAAGTCATTATAGGAAAGCTAAATTTTTTTATTTAGGAGCTCATGTAAATCATTTCAATGGAAAATTAAAGGAGTACAATATTCATCTAGAAACCGTTGATTTAGAATTAAAATATTTTGGTTTTAGATGGTGGCATTATCTTTTTGCAAAAAAAAGAGCAACAAAAAAAATTTATGGTAAATTCGATTTAATAATTGATTTACAAACTAAAATCAGAAATACATTGATATTAAAAAAAATTCCACATAATTTTTTTTATTCAAAGACATTAAATGGTTTTTTTTCCTCAAAAAAAATTAAATCTTATTCATCAAACCATCTTGAAAATCTAAGTCTTTTTATTGGAGAAGATGTAATCCCATTAGAATTTAAAGCAAATAAATTACCTAAAGAAATAATTTCCGAAGCTAAAAGATTGCTTCCTGGCTCTAATTATGTTGGTTTTTCAATCACGCAAGGTAATGAGTACCGAAAAAAAAGTTGGTCTATTTATAAATTCACTGCTTTAGCGAATAAAATACAATCTAAGAAAAAAATTCCAGTTTTTTTTATTGAAAAAAATAAAATAGATTTAATTGATAAAATTAAAAATCAAGTTCCTGCTGCATTGTTCCCTGAATTAAATACTAAGTTGGCGTGCCCTGCCCTTGTTACAGCATTATCATCAAGATTAAATATAGCTGTATCAATAGATAATGGCATTATGCATATGATGGCTTTGTCTAATATACCAATGATAGTTTTGTTTGGACCAACTAATTCTAAAAAATTTGCGCCAAAAAACAAATTTACAAAAATTCTAGATAGTAAGGAAATACATAATTCAAAAGATATAAACTCAATTGAAGTTGATGAGGTTTTAAGTTTGATTTAAATGTTTAAAATCTTAATTTTTTTAGATCTTATTACTTTCATTAAATTTTTGTTTACATTAAGCAACTTTTTTTTTGAGGTTGATCTGGATACAACAGAAACTCCTACTTTACCTAATCTAAAAAAGGGATAGCTTCCTATATCTACGAATTTCTTATACTTTTTTTGAATAATCTCTAATTGTTTAGAAATATTACTCTCTACAGTGAAAATATTTATTGTTTTGCTATGAATTTTTAAACCCTTCACTAAATACCTTTTACAATTTTCAATCATTGAGTTTAAAATTGATGGAACACCCGGAAGAGAGAAAACATTTTTAGTTATAAATCCAGGAGCAGCACTAGAGGGATTATAAATTAACTTTGCATTTAACGGCATCTTTGCCATTTTTTTTCTACCATCATTAAATTTTTCTTTCCCATAGTAATCTTCTAATATTTTATAAGCTTCTTTATGATATCCATAATTAACTTTGAAAGCTTTGGCTATTGATTTTGCGGTTATATCATCGTGTGTTGGTCCAATACCTCCAGTAGTAAAAACATAATCGAACTTAGAGGATAATAGTCTTATATTTTTAACTATAATTTTTTCAACGTCAGGTATAATTCTTACTTCCTGTACTGATATACCACAATTAAGATTGAGCCAATTACTTATGAATGCAACATTTTTATCTTGGGTTCTTCCAGATAAAATTTCATTACCGATAATTAAAATTGCTGCATTTACTTTCCTTTTTTTACTCATAGACTATTAGTTATATATGATCTTTAAAGAAAAATTAATATCAGGTGAATTCATTAAAAGATACAAACGATTTTTTGTGGATGTTAGAATTGGTAGGAAAACTGTTACTTCTCATTGTCCAAATACTGGCTCAATGTTAGGTTTAATCAAAAAAGGTAATAAAGTTTGGTTAAGTAAGTCTAACAATCCAAAAAGGAAACTTAAATATACTTTACAGATTATTGAAGACTCGAAATCAAAAGTAGGTGTTAATACACATCTAACGAATAAAATTGCTTTGGATGGTTTTAATAAAGGTATTATTAATATTTTTAAAAATTTTGACTCTATTAAACAAGAGGTAAAATTTGGAGAAAACACTAGGTTTGACTTTTTGATTCATAAAGAGAGAAAGAAATGTTTTATTGAAGTTAAAAATGTGACTTTATCAAGGAGAAAAGGCTTAGCAGAGTTTCCTGATGCAATTACTTCTAGAGGTTTGAAACATTTACAAGAATTATTAAAAGCTAAAAAAAAAGGTTTTGAAATTTTTATTCTTTATATAATACAAAGGGATGATTGTAGTAAATTTCAATTAGCTAGAGATATAGATCCTGAATACTGCAAATTTATGGAAAAAGCTGTTAAAAAAAATCTAAATGTTCTCTGCTATGATTGTAAATTTTCTTCAAAAGGAATAAAACTTAATCGTGAAATAAAATTCAAATTTTAATGAGTAAAATTAATTTAATTGAGTCATTTGAAAAAACAAGAATAGCCGGATCAATAGCTGCCGGCGCACTAGATGAAGTTGCAAAAATTATTAAACCAGGACTTAAAACTGTTTCAATAGATGACTTATGCTATGAATATTTTAATGATCATGGAGCATATTCGGCGCCTCTTTTTTATAGAGGTTTTCCTAAATCCTGTTGCACCTCAACGAACCATGTAGTTTGCCATGGAATACCCTCAAACAAAATATTGCAAGAAGGAGACATAGTTAATGTTGACGTTACTGCTTTTAAAGATGGATGGCATGGAGATACAAGTAGAACATTTGAGATTGGTGAAGTATCAGTAAAGGCAAAAAAATTAGTAAAAACTACTTTTGAAGCAATGATGAAGGCAATTGAAATAGTGAAGAATGATATTAATTTAGGAGATATTGGTGAAACGATACAAAGTTATGTAGAAGCAAAAGGATTTTCAGTCGTCCAAGATTTTTGTGGACACGGAATCGGGAAACTATTTCATCAAGAACCAAATGTTTTGCATTATGGAAAAAAAGGTTCAGGTGAAAAGATAAAAACAGGAATGATATTTACAATAGAGCCTATGATAAATCTTGGAAATTATGAGACAAAAACACTTAATGATGGTTGGACAGCTGTAACTAAAGACAAATCTTTATCAGCACAATTTGAACATACTATAGGTGTAACTAATGATGGTTGTGAAGTTTTTACTTTATCAAAAAATAAATGATTGAAAGATATTCAAGAAAAGAAATTAAAACCATTTGGGAAGACAATAACAAATATTCTATTTGGTTAAAAATAGAATTAGCTGCTGCCGAGGCAATGGAAAAATTTAAAATAATTCCTAGAGGTGTTTCTAGAAAAGTAAAATCTAAAGCAAAAATAAATGTAAAAAGAATCCTACAAATAGAAGACAAAGTTAAGCATGATGTAATAGCTTTCTTAACATCAATCACTGAAAAAGTTGGAAAAGAAGCAAAATATCTTCATAAAGGTATGACTTCTTCAGATGTTTTAGATACTTGTTTTAATTTACAACTCAAACAATCAGGACAAATATTACTTAAAGACATTGATCAATTACTTGTTGCAATTAAGCGTCAAGCATTAAAACACAAATTTACTTTATGTATTGGTAGAAGCCACGGTATACACGCTGAACCCATTACTTTCGGACTTAAGATGTTATCTTTCTACCAAGAATTTCTGAGAAATAAAAAAAGACTAGAAAATTCAATAAAAGAAATATCAACTTGTGCAATTTCTGGTGCAGTAGGAACTTTTGCAAATGTTGATCCTAAAATTGAGAGGTTTGTAGCAAAAAAACTAAATCTTGAAATTGAGCCTATCTCTACTCAGATTATACCTAGAGACAGACATGCACATTTCTTTTCCACTCTTGGAATTATAGCAAGCTCGATTGAGAGATTCGCTACTGAAATTAGACATCTTCAACGTACCGAAGTATTGGAAGTTGAAGAATTTTTTGGAAAAAAACAAAAAGGATCTTCAGCGATGCCTCATAAAAAAAATCCTATTTTAAGTGAAAACCTCACAGGTTTAGCAAGATTAATTAGATCAGCTGTTATCCCTTCATTAGAAAATGTTACTCTGTGGCATGAAAGAGATATTTCACATTCAGCGGTCGAAAGAAATATAGGTCCTGATGCAACTATTGCTTTAGACTTTGCTTTAGTAAGATTGACTAACGTTATTAAGAACTTGAATATTTATCCCAAAAGAATGCAAAAAAACTTAAATCTTACAAATGGAATATTTTTTTCTCAAAGAATTTTGTTAGAACTAACTTTAGTAGGATATTCAAGAGAACAAGCTTATAAAATAGTTCAAAAAAATGCTCTAAACGCTTGGAAAGAAAATTCCTCTTTTTTAAACGAAATTATTTCAGATAAAAATATTATACGCAAAATACCTGTTAATAAAATTAAAAAGTTATTCAATTTCAGTTACCATACTAAAAAAATTAATATAATTTTTAGACGTTGTCTAAAAAAAAAGTAATAAGATGAATAAAGGAAATAAAATCTACGAAGGCAAAGCAAAAATTATTTATGAAACTAAAGATAAAAACTTGGTTATTCAACATTTTAAGGATGATGCTACCGCATTTAATAACCTTAAAAAAGCAAAGGTAGAAGGTAAAGGAGTCTTAAATAATAGAATCTCTGAATATATTTTAACTAACTTGTCTCAAAGTGGTATTAAAACTCATTTAATTAAAAGATTAAATATGAGAGAGCAATTAATTAAAAAAGCAGAAATTTTTCCTATAGAATTTATTGTAAGAAATATTGCTACTGGTTCTCTAACAAAAAGATTGGGTATATCTGAAGGTACAATTTTAGACAAACCACTTTTAGAATATTGCTTGAAGAAGGATGAATTGAGTGATCCTTTAATTTCAAAAGAACATATATTTTCTTTTGGCTGGGCCACTGAGCAAGAAATAAAAATTATAGATAAAACAACAATGAGGATTAATGATATTCTAACAGGCATGTTTCGAGCTGTTGGTATAAAGCTTGTAGATTTTAAAATTGAATACGGTAAGGCTTGGAATAAAGACTCTGAAAAAAAAGAAATCGTTCTAGCTGATGAAATCAGTCCTGATACTTGTAGACTATGGGATATTAAAACTGAAAAGAAACTTGATAAAGATAGATTTAGGAAGGATTTGGGAAACATTATTCAAGCATATCAAGAAGTTGCTAGAAGATTAGGAATAATGCCTGAAGAAACTAATATCAGTGAAGTGAATTTTGGAAAGACGATACCAATCAGACTCAAGAAAAAATAAATTGAAATACTCAGTAACAGTTACTCTTAAAAAAGATGTTTTAGATCCACAAGGAAAAGTTGTTCAAAACACATTATCAAATTTGGGTTTAGGAAAATTAAAAAGCATTAGACAAGGTAAATACTTTGAAATTGATATTGAAGAATTAAACGAAAACAAAGCTGAAAATAAAGTAAAACAAATGTGTGAAAAACTTTTAGTAAATTTAATAATAGAAGATTATAAAATAGAAAAATTGTCATGAGATCCTCCGTTATTGTATTCCCAGGATCAAATTGCGATAGAGATATAGCTATCGCTTTAGAAAAAATGCAATTTAAAAATCAAATGATTTGGCATAAAGAAACCTCATTACCTAAATCAGATCTCATAGTTATACCAGGTGGTTTTTCTTACGGAGATTATTTGCGCTCAGGGGCTATTGCAGGAAAATCTCTTATTATTGAGGAAGTTATTAAAGCTGCAAACTCAGGTTGTTTGATTTTAGGTATATGTAACGGATTCCAAATTTTGACTGAGACAGGTTTATTAAAAGGAACACTATTAAGAAACAAGAATTTAAAATTTATTAATAGAGACGTAAATGTAAAAGTGATGAATAATCAAACTAAATTTACAACAAAATATAATGTTAATCAGGTGTTAAAAATTAATATAGCTCATAATGAAGGGAACTATTTTACGGATAAAAAACATTTGGACCAACTAAATAAAGAAAATCTTATAGCATTTAAATATTGTGATGATAAAGGAAATATTACTACTAATTCAAATCCTAATGGTGCAATAGAAAATATTGCAGGAATTTTCAATCAAAAAAAAAATATATTAGGTATGATGCCTCATCCTGAAAGGATGGTTGATAAACTTATTTCTAATACTGATGGCAATAATCTTTTCTCAAGTTTAAAAAATTAATGGATATTACTAATATAATAATTGAAAAACACGGATTAAAGCTAGAAGAATATAAAAATATACAAAAATTATTAAATAGAAATCCAAATTTACTAGAGCTTGGTATTTTTTCTGCAATGTGGAATGAACACTGTTCATATAAATCATCTAGAATTCATTTAAAAAAATTACCTACCAAAGGTGATAGAGTAATACAGGGGCCTGGTGAAAACGCTGGAGTTATTGATATTGGAGATGATGATGCGATTATATTTAAAATTGAAAGTCATAATCACCCTTCATTTATTGAACCTTACCAAGGAGCTGCAACAGGTGTAGGGGGAATTCTTAGAGACGTTTTTACAATGGGGGCAAGACCTATTGCTCTTTTAAACTCAATACATTTTGGCTCTCCATCACATCCCAAAACTAAAAATTTATTAAACGGTGTTGTTTCAGGTATTGGAGGGTATGGTAATTGTATTGGAATACCTACAGTCGGAGGAGAAACAAAATTTAACGAAACTTATAATGAAAATATTCTAGTCAATGCTATGGCTGTAGGTCATGCTAAAAAAGATAAAATATTCTATTCTAAAGCAAAAGGTATAAATAAATCTGTAGTTTATGTTGGTTCAAAAACAGGTAGAGACGGAATTCATGGAGCCTCTATGGCTTCAGCAGAATTCGACGAAAATTCAGATGAAAAAAAACCAACTGTTCAAGTTGGAGACCCTTTCACAGAAAAACTACTTCTTGAGGCATGTTTAGAATTAATGGAAGATGACTCAATTATAGCTATTCAAGATATGGGTGCAGCAGGTTTGACTTCATCAAGTGTAGAAATGGCGTCAAAGGGATCTTTAGGTATCGAGTTAGAATTAGAAAAAGTTCCATGTAGAGAGGAAAATATGACACCTTATGAAATGATGTTATCGGAGAGTCAAGAAAGAATGTTAATTATTTTAGAGGATGGTAAAGAAGAATATGCAAGAAAAATTTTCAAAAAATGGGATTTAGATTTTGTTATTATTGGAAAAACTACTAAAACCAAAAAATTAACTTTAAAATTTAATAATATTATCGTGGGAGAGATACCTATTGATGCTTTAGCCTCCAAAGCTCCAATATATGAAAGAAAATGGGTAAGTAGGAAGATCCCAAAAAGTAAAATTAATTTAAAAAAAATTAAAAAAATTAAAATAGAGGATGCTCTTTTAAAAATATTATCTTCACCTAATCATTCAAATAAAAATTGGATTACAGAGCAATATGATCAGATGGTGATGTGTGATACAGCTCAAAGATCAGGCTCGGATGCAGCTATAATAAGAATTCATAATAAAGATAAAGCAATCGCTGTTTCAGTTGACTCGTCTGCAAATTATTGTAAGGCACATCCAATAACTGGTGGTAGACAAATAGTTTGTGAGAATTGGAGAAATTTAATTTCTGTTGGAGCAAAACCAATTGCAATTACTAATTGTTTAAACTTTGGTAATCCTGAAAATAAAGAAATTATGGGTGAGTTTGCTGAATGTTTGCAAGGCATTAAAGAGTCTTGTGAATTTTTAAATTATCCAGTCGTTTCTGGAAATGTATCTTTTTATAATGGAACTAATAAAAAAAATATTTTTCCTACGCCCGTAATCGGTGGTATAGGTTTAATAGATAAATTATCAAATCCTTTGAGTCATAAATTAAAAAAAGAAAAAAGTGTTATTCTTTTGATAGGTAAAACTTTTGGGCATTTAGAACAAAGTTGTTTTCTTAGAGAAAATTTTGCAATAATTGATGGAAAACCGCCAGAGATAAACCTAAAAAATGAGAAAAATAATGGTGAGTCAATTTTAAAACTAATCAAACTTGGAATTATTAATGCTGTGCATGATGTATCAAGCGGTGGTTTAGCCGTAGCACTAGCTGAAATGGCTATGGGGTCAGATTATGGATTGAAAATTCAAAAACCTAAAAAACTTACCAATTTTACCGAGTATTTATTCGGCGAAGATCAAGGAAGATATATTATTGAAATAGACAAAAAAAATTTGGTCAGAGTTGAAAACTTACTAAAAGCTGGCAAGATTTACTATGAAATTATAGGGTTTACTCAAAAAAAAATATTTTGAAATTGATGGTGAAATGAAAACTGACATAAATGACCTATTTAAAATCAATAACCAATGGTATAATAAATATTAATGCCTTTACCTGTAGACGAAATTAAAAAGTTAATTAAAGAGTCAATACCAGACGCGATTATTGAAATAAAGGATCTCATGGGTGATAATAACCATTACTCAGCAACAATTAAATCTAAGCTATTTAATAATTTAAATAAAATTGAACAACATAAATTAGTTTATAAATCACTTAAGGGTAAAATGGGAAATGAATTACACGCACTATCTATTACTACAGAGAAAAATTAATGGAAATTAAAGAAAAAATTGCCTCGATAATTAATGATAATGATGTTTGCCTTTTTATGAAAGGAACCCCAGAGTCTCCTCAATGTGGTTTTTCAATGGCTGTGGCAAATGTCTTAAAACATTTAAATGTGAAGTTTAAAGGTATAAATGTTTTAGAAGATGAAAATTTAAGGCAAGGTGTAAAAGATTTTAGCGATTGGCCTACAATACCACAACTTTATATTCAAAAAGAATTTATTGGTGGATGTGACATTGTAAAAGAAATGTTTGAAAACGGAGAATTAAAAAAACTTTTCCAAACTAAAAATCTAATCTAGTTTTTTTTTATAAAACAAATATCTGACTCTGGTAAATTCCCTTTGTAAATATAAATATCTTGAATTGATTTAATCATATCTAATTGGACATTTGATGAAAAAAAATTCGAGTTAAATTTTTCTTTTTTTTTTAATTTATCAATTAAGTCATTTACAAGAATATCGTCAACATTTTTATTGTATTTAAAATAGTTAGGATATTTAAAATCTTCAATCACATAAATACCATTTTTTTCTAGATATTTAAATAACTGACTCAAACTAATCAAGATATCACTTAGGTTGTGTGATCCATCATCAACTATTAAATCAAATTTATCAAAATCATTTTCTATAAAAATTTTTTCAATTGTTTGTTCAACCCTTTTTTTATTATTAATATCTAATCCGTATACGTGAATTCTTTTCGATTTATAGTTAAAGTTTGAGATATTTATATCAAAACAAAAAATTTGTGAGTATGGAAAATATTTAGTAAAAGCAGCCGCTGAAGCACCTGCATATGAGCCTATTTCTAAAATATTAATTTTCTTATTTCTTAATTCCTCTAGATGTTTAACATAATATTTTGAAAACCCATGACCAGCACTTTTTTTTTTTGTGAAAAAGTCCGCTTTATCACTTCCATAGTGTCGAAACAAATCATCCAGTGTCTTAAAATTAATATTATCTTTATCAATTAGAATTTTATTTTTTAATTTATAAATAAAATTTCTCTTAAAAAGACTAAAAAAGTTCAATTATCTTGAGTAGTATTCGATTACTAAATTTGGTTCCATTATTACAGGATATGGTACCTCTGAAAATTTTGGAATTCTAACTAACTTTGCAATTTTATTTTTGTCATCTAGTTGAATATATTCTGGTACTTCTCTTTCTTTACTTTGAAGAGATCCGTCAATTACAGTTAACTTTTTTGATTTTTCTCTAATCTCAATTACATCTGTGCTTTTAACCACATAACTTGCTATGTTTAATCTTCTTTTGTTTACTTTTATATGTCCGTGGTTAATCATTTGCCTAGCAGAAAAAACTGTTGGTGCAAACTTTGCTCTGTAAATAACAGTATCAAGTCTACTTTCTAAAAGTGCAATTAAATTTTCTGTTGTATCTCCTTTTTTCGATAAAGCTTTTCTGTAAATATTTCTAAACTGTCTTTCGTTTATGTTGCCATAATAAGCTTTTAACTTCTGCTTAGCTTGTAACTGTATGCCAAAATCTGTTGGTTTTCCTTTTTTGTTCTGGCCATGTTGACCAGGCGGATATGCCCTTGAATTAAAAGGACTTTTAGGTCTGCCCCAAATATTAGCTTTTAATCTTCGATCAACTTTATGTTTAGATTTAAGTCTTTTTGTCATATTTTATAATTGTGTGTTTTATAAGGTTTCATTTGCTTTTGTCAATTATGATTGATATTTTTTTTATTTAAAGAGCTTACAATACTCGCTAAAATCCTTAATTCCTTATCATTAGGTTCAAGTCTATAAATTAAATTGTGAATGTTATTCATCATTGAGTGTTTTTTTTCAATTGGTAGAAAAAAATCTTTTTTCTCGAGTAGTTTTACCAAATATTTTACTAATGAGTTAATCTTAAATTTTGAAGATATCTTAATATTCTTTCCACTTTTAATAAATAATTTTTTATTTAAATTTTTAAATATTTCATAGCAAATAACTGTTACTGAATGAGATAAATTTAAAGATTTAAATTTCTTTGATGTTGGAATTTGCAAAATAAAATTTGAATAGGATATATCTTTATTTGAAAGACCTGAAGCTTCAGGTCCAAACATTAAGCCTA
>MDSZ01135469.1_pt1 | contig 10861 bp, 9 predicted proteins | sample 811201 | NCBI WGS metagenome assembly MDSZ01 (sample SAMN05326647, study PRJNA326480) | marine metagenome | isolation source: seawater | place: Indian Ocean: North | collected 2010
CTACAGAAATCATTTTCTTTAGTAATAGAACCAGGTCTAGGGTTTAACAACAACAAAGTTTTTGAATTAAAAATGAAATATTTTAAACAAAAGAATAATTTAAGTAGATTAAGCAATTTTAGTTATGAAGCACATTCATCTGATTTTCAAAATTTATCTGCATTAAAGAAACTGGTTAAAAATAACTTTAAGTTTCTTAAAGTTGGTCCTGAATTAACTTTTTTTTACATGAGAGCTATTATGCAAATGTACAAAATTGAAAATATGAATAATTTAAAAAAAAAATCTAATATAAAAGAAATAATTTCTTCTGAGATGCAAAAAGATAATAAATATTGGGTGAATTATTATCATGGTAGTAAAAAAAAAATAGAATATTTAAAATTTAACAGCTTTTTAGATAGATCAAGATATTATTGGAACAAAAAGAATATATCCAAATCGTTAAGTTTATTAAAACAGAATATTAATTCTCTTGATATAAAAAGTTTTTTCAAAACGTCAAAAATTTTAGAAAAAAAACTATATTTAAAAAATAAATTAGAATTAGATAACTTTGAATTTATTATTTTTTGTTATTTAATTAAAACACTTTCTAAATATTATAAAGCATGTAATTTTAATTTTAAAAAAAGCATTTAATAAATTTTCAAACTTTCAATATAATAAAAATTTTAAAGGGAATTTGTTATTGTTAAAAGAATAATTTCTAACATTAATTAGATATCACTTATAAGAAAAGAAATATTTATAATTTAAACTGAGTTAAAAATATATCAGTCATAAAACAAATGTTCCGCTTTTCTTTAATTATCTCCATTTTATTTTCAATGATTTTATATTGATCATTATAAGATGATATTGTGCCAGAATGTGCACTAAAATTTAAAGTAATATTCTTTGCAAACCTACTAAATAAATTTTGCTTTCCCATTCCTATGATAAATTGACAATTTGAATTAACAGAATAAATTTCATTAAATAATTGATTAATTTCGTCTCTCGACATGTACATAAGCACATGATTTATAATCATAATATCAAAATTTTTATCTAAAAAACTGGATATTTCGCTATATTTTTGATTAATATCGAAATTAAGAATTTTTTTTTTGAGATTTTGCTCTAATCTTTTTTCTCCACATCCATAGTCTAGAATTTTAAAATTTGTTGACTCCAAATTACCAATTTTAATAATTTCTTTTATAATTTTATCGAAGTAAATTTTTTTAAATCCTTTATATTTAGTTACTTGGGTAAATTTATATTTCATAAAATCTGTCTATTTCGCGACAATATTTTTCTATTCTATTTTTGCTAATGTCAGAGTGTGAAGGAAGGCAAATTAGTTCTTTTTCAAATAATTCTGAATTTTTACAATTTTTTAAATTATAATATTTTTCACAATTTGAATAAAAATGATATCTGGTTTCTAATCCTTTATTCATAAGATGAATAACTAATTTTTTTTTATTTTTTATTATTATCGGAAAATCAAGAAAATTTTGATAATTGGGATTACGTATATTTATTGTTCTAACATTCGGATTATTTTTTAATAATTTTGAATAATATAAATTATTATTTTTTCTTTTTTCTTTTTCACTTTCAAAATCTTTATCCTTTACGAAATTATTAATAATTTTAATGCTTAACTTTGATATTTGCGAAAAATATTCTTTAGGTATTTTTGTTTTAACTTTAAAATTATATGCTGGATAAATAAGATTAAGTAAAAATTTAACATTTTTAATTTTGGCTAGTTTAATTATATAAAAAAAGAATAGGTTATATATTATTTTGGATAATAAAATTTTTAAAAGTAAAAATAAGATGAATTTTTTTATGTATAAATATTTTGGAAATTGACTAAAACTTTTCTCTAAATTTGATGCAAATCGATGAAGCTCTAGATTAGAAGTCAACATAGCACCACCATAAATAGACGATACATTTTTCATTATTCCGAAACTTAAAATTGAGACATCTCCCACAGACCCCGCATATGTTTTTTTATTCTGATTTTGATTAAAGTTACCAAAATAAATTGCCAAATCTTCGATCAGAAGAATATTTCGATTTTTACATAATTCTTGTAATTCTGACAAAACATCAGAATTATTAAACATATTTGTAAAAAGAATAGCTGATGTATTTTCACAAATATTTCTCTTTATTAAATTAATATCCATTACTCCACTATTAAAATCTAAATCAATAAATTTAACATCAAATTTTGATAATTTTGCGATTTCAATCATTTCTTCTAAATTATAAGAACAGATTAAAATTTTATTTTTCGTTGGATATTTGGCTTTTAAAAATTCAAGTATAACAATAAAGCAAGTTCTACACATGCCAAAAAATGTTAAATAATCTTTATTTAAAGTTTTTTTTAGATAATCACTTAACTCAATTTTTGACGCTTGAAGATTACTCACCAAGGATTTTAAAATTATACTGAATTTTAAATAAATTTTAACTCTTGATATTTTCATTTAAAATTTAATCCTATTCTATAGGCATTTGAAATTATTAAAGCTGTTGGAAATTTTGATTTGTTTTTTGGAATAGCGCTTCCATCAATGATATATATATTTTTTAATCCCTTCAGTTCACAATTTGAATTAAGACTAAGTTTTTTACTTTTACCGTTTATAGGAATAGTTCCTGTATAATGATTATCGCTCCCCATTTTTGGAAAAAGTTTAAACGCAAAGGGATAAATTAGATTATTTTTTACAAAGTAATTTTTAAGTAACCTAAAATTATTATTTAGTTCTTTTTTAATTATATGCATTTTTTTTTTGTTAACTTTTATACTAATTTCATTCTTATTATTTAAAGTAAAACTTAAATTCCCATATTTACTGTCTAGATATAAATTTAAAAAAATCATTCTATTTTCTAAAATTTTGTAAAGACTTTTAGATAGTGAGTTTTTAATTTGTGGAAAAATATTAAAAATTTTTTTTCTTATTACAGAATTAGAACTTCTAAAATTGATAGTACAGTAATTATTTTTATTTTTAGAAAAAATTTTTGCAGCTAGTTTAGATGATGAAAAATTTTCATTTTTTATTTTTTTTTTTAGAAAAAATAATCCAAACATCATTGGATTATGGTCTAAAGTTACAGATTTTGTGTGATTTAAGACTTGGCAAATTAATCTTGTCGTGGACATTGTTCCAGCTGCTATAACTATTTTTTTTGTTTTTATAGAAATTTTTTTTTTTTTATTTACGCAATTTAGATAATAAAAATTTCCTATTTTCTCTATGCTATTCACAAAATAGTCAAACTTTTTTATTCCTTTTGAATTTTCGTAATTTAAATGTATTGGTTTTAGTATTTTGTTATTCTTGAAATTACTTGCAATACAATTTTGAAAAAATCTTATTTTTTCGTCTGATTGGTTTTTAATTATTTCTTTAAAAAGAGGATCTAATTTTAAATGATTTAGACTATTTGATTTGTTTGCAGTATCTTCTGAAAACATCTCACCAGTAAAATTGTATTTAGAGTATATAAATTTAAAAGAATTAATTAATTGTTTTTTTTCTTTTTTATTTAGAAAGTTAATACTTTTTTCAGATAGAAATTCGGAACTACCACCCCAATAATTTGATACACCACCTTTATTAAGATATCCAAAAATTGAGCAATCATTATTTGGTATAATTTTATTTCCTTTATAAAAATTTATAACATTTGAAATGTGTTTTTTTTTTTTAAATCTTGGGGGTAAAATTTCTTGAATATATTTATTTAAATTTTTATAAACTGGTTTATTTTCAAACTTCAAATTTTCTGGGGATATAAGTGCTATTTTTTTTCCTTTTTTTCTTAATGAACTCAAAAAAAACTTTGAGGATAATCCTGAGCCAATAATTGCTATATCATACATATTTTAATCAATTCTTTTAATAAAAATTTTTATGTTAGATTTTATTATAGATATAATATTATCATATCTTAAATAATAATTTGGGGATAATTTTCTGTAATTTTCAAATTGTTTTATTTGTTTTTTATTATACTTAATAATAAAGTTAGTTTTCTTTTTATTTACAACTTTTAAAATTTTAAGTCTAAAATTTTTCCAATTATATTTATTCTTTAAAAATTGAAGATTAATTTTTTGTAAATTTTTTAATTTTTTTTGATTTAAATTTTGAAGGAAATTTATTTTTTTTACAGCCTTGGATACATTATTTAAAGGTATGTACATAATCTTATCAAATCCCTCATAACCACACTGTTTTGTCATTATTGGCATAATACCCCAAGATATACCTTCTAATACAGTAGATGGATTTGCATCAAAATTACTTGTATGGATCAAAAAATCATATTTTTTAATTAAATTGTGATTTTTTTTTTCTTTAAAATCTATCCATCCATAATGTTTAACATTATGTATATGTTTATTGCCAATTGTAGCAAATCTTTTACTTCCAACTTTATTTATAATATCTTCTAAATAATTTAGATTTTTTGCATAATTATTATATGAATAATCATTACCTATATATAGAAACTTTCTCTCCCCTATATTATTAAATTTTTCTTTTACAAAAGGATACTGATTTATATCTAGTCCTAAATCAATTTGAGTAATTTTTTTTTTCCATATTTTAAATAGACTTTTTTTTAAATTTTTCATCCAATACGTTCCACAAATTGCAATAAAATCATCACACATTGGCATAATATCATACAGGTGACTCATTTGTTTAACGTCTCCATTAAATGGTTGTACAAGGATTTTTTTATACCAATTGTTGTTGGAGACAGATCTTCTAAAAATTGTATATGGATTTGAATGGCAATGGCCAATTAATAAATCATTTTTATTAGGATAAATTTTTTTTAATGAAGTCCAAGTATAAGTCTTAATTTTATAATTTTTACTAAGGGCATAATACAAATTATTTCCAATTGACCATGGGTTTATTTTTTTTTTTAAATCAAATGGGTAAATTATATGAGCTGTCTTTTTCAAATTTTTTTAATGTATTTTCAGTGAGGTTTAAATATTCTTTTTCTAAATAATAATCAAATTTTCTTTTATTTGAAGTCATTTTTGAAAAAGAATCGGGTAAAATTTTTTTTAGAAGTTTTATATTTAATAATTTTCTTTTAACACCATCTGGGTATTTAGAATTATAAATTATTTTTCCTTTAAATTTTGATAATTTTGCGAGCTTTTTGACTAAGCTAGAAATTTTGTAATCTTTTCCAATACCTATATTTATATGGGAAAATTTACCTTTGGTATGTTTGTAAATATCTCTTTCAGATAACTCCATTAAATCAATAATAATTCTAGCAGCATCTTCGGAATATAAAAATTCTCTCAGAGGTTTTCCTGTTCCCCAGATTTCAATTTTTTTTTTATTTTTTAATTTTGCAATCTTAAATTTTCTGATCAAAGCAGCAAGAACATGGCTATTTTTGTTGTTGTAATTATCGTTAGGTCCAAATAAATTTGGAGGTATTACTGTAATAAATTTTGGATAATTATTGTTAAACTGTCTATTAAATGTTTCACAAAGTTTTAATCCTGATATTTTCGCTATTGCATATGGTTCATTAGTCTTTTCTAGATTTGACAAATTTAAATCGTTTTCTGTAAATGGTCGTTTCCAACTTTTTGGATAAATACAACTAGAACCTAAAAAAATTAGTTTTTTACACTTATACTTAATACTTGATCTGATTATATTATTTTGGATCGTTAAATTTTCATAAAGAAAATTAAAAGGAAAAGTTTTATTTGCATATATTCCACCAACACGCGCTGCTGCAATAATTACTATATCTGGTTTTTTTTTAAAAAAAAATTCGTTTACTTTTCTGTCATTTAGAAGATTTAATTTTTTTTTTGTTACACAAATTATATTTTTGTATTTTCTATTATTTAATTCATTGATAAGAGCTGATCCGATTAATCCCTTGTGACCAAAAATTACAACTTTATCTTTTTTTTTTGGTTTGTAATTCAAGCTCATATTTGATCATTTCTATAACTAATTGTTTAAAATTTATTTTAGGTTTCCATTTTAAATTTTTTTTTGCTTTATTTGAATTTCCCTTTAAGTTACCAACTTCGTTAGGTCTAAAATATTTTGGGTTAACTTTTACAATTATTTTACCCGACGCAGAATCTATTCCTTTTTCATTTAAACCTTTGCCAGTCCATTTAATCTTAAAACCTAAATATTTATAAGTAAGCTCTATAAATTTTTTTACACTATAACTAGTATTTGTAGCAATTACATAGTCATCAGCATTTTTTTTTTGTAACATCATCCACATATTTTTTACATAATCTTTTGCATGTCCCCAATCTCTTATTGCATTTATATTTCCAATTTGTAGGATTTCCTTTTTATCTATTGAGTATTTAACTGCAGCTCTCACAACTTTTTTTGTTACAAAAGTTTCTCCCCTTAATGGACTTTCATGATTAAATAATATTCCGCTACAAGCAAAAATATTATAACTTTCTCTATAAATTTTTGTAATCCAATGACCATACAGCTTTGCTGCGCCATATGGACTTTTTGGAGCGAATACGGTTGTTTCAGATTGCGGCGGCTTGCTACCTCCAAACATTTCAGAAGTAGACGCTTGATAAAACTTAATTTTCTTTTTTTTGTATCTTCTAATTGCCTCTAAGAATCTTAGAACGCCTAGAGCGTCTGCATTAGCTGTATATTCTGGCGTCTCAAAACTTACTTTAACATGACTTTGTGCTGCCAAGTTGTATATTTCATCAGGTCCAATTTTAGTAACAAGTTCTGATATATTTAAACTATCGGTAACATCTCCATAATGAAGATAAAATCGTGGATTTTTTGAGTTTTCATAAAATTTTTCATAAATATCATCTATTCTATAGTTATTAACACTTGAAGATCGACGTTTTATTCCATGCACTATGTAATTTTTTTTAAGGAGAAATTCAGCAAGGTATGCACCATCCTGTCCAGTTATTCCTGAAATTAAAGCAATTTTTTTCATTACATGAAATTAGTAAATTTATCTTATAAACTAATAATTATTTATGAAAAGAAAAATTTATGTAAAACTTGCTGGTGGGATTGGTAATCAATTATTTCAGTATTCATTTGCTAAAAATTTATCGATTGAACTAAATGCTAAATTGATAATTGATGATAGATCTGGTTTTTTTTTTGATAAAATATTCAAAAGAAAAAAAAGTCTACCAACCAATTTAAAATACAAAAAAATTAAAATTATTGAACTAATTAATTTTTATATTTTAATAATTATAAAAAAATTATTTTTAAATAAAAAAAAATTTTTAACTCTAGGAAAATCAGTATTATTTGATGAAAATAAATATAGTAGATTTGTCGAAGATCTAGAGAAAGAATTTATTAATTTTAATAAAATATATCTTTTAGGTTTTTTTCAATCCGAATTATATTTTAAAAAAAATAAAAAAATAATTATTGAACAAATATTAAAAAATAAAATAAAAAGCAATTTTTTAAAAAAAAATGAGAAATTAATTAATAAAAATTCTGTATTATTGGGAATTCGAATGTTTGAAGAGGCACCAAAATTGATAAGGAATAATTTTGGAGGAATAGAAAAAATTAATTTTTATAATAATTCGATAGAAAAACTAAAAAAAAAGAATTCAAACCTCAAATTTATATTATTTACAACCTTTAAAAAAATAAATTATTTAAAAAAAAAAATAAATGAAGAATTTATAACATTTGAAAAAAAAGATCATAATTACACCCAAGATATTGAATATTTAATTTTTTTCTCAAAATTCAAAAACTTTATTATTTCAAATAGCAGCTTTTATTGGTGGGGGGCTTACTTGGCAAATTATAAAAATAAAATAAATATAATAGCCTCTGATAAATTTACCAACCTAGATAGCGTTCCCTCTAAATGGAAAATCTTAAAAAGTAATAAAAATATTTATAATAAGTAAATTACTTTTTTAACATTTTTTTTAAAAAAGCTTTTATTTTTTCGTAATAATGATTTTTAAAGTGATATTTTTTATGCAATTTTTCGTCAAATTTAAAATCTCTTATAATTTTCTTAGGAGGAATGATTTTATCGACATCAATTTCATTATTTTTTAAAAAAAGAGTTTTATAATATTGGGTAGAATGAGTCCCAATCATTCCTATGTTTGTGACTAAATTTGTCTCTGGCATAATTGTTAGTCCATTATTTTCAATACATGAAAAGTACCACTGGATGTCCCAGGTATCTGAATAATTTGAAAAAAAAGAATTAAATTTCTCATTTAAAAATTTGTATTCTAGTTTATTATATCTTTTCTTTATTTTATTTTTTACATTTTCATCTAACCAATTTTTCATAGATACATCATACGACTGCCAAGCTCTTTTCCACGTTGCCCATCCCCAAATTAAATAATGTTGGGAGTAGACGTATTTATTCGAAATTATATTTTCACCTAAATAATTAGTTCCACTAACCATCATTATTTCTTTAATATTTTTATATTTATTTAAAGCGTAATCACAAAATAAAAAAAAAGAACTTGATGGAATTAAATCCTCTTCGAGAATTATTCCACTTTCCTCTTTTTCAAAAAACCAATCAATTGCACTTGAAATTGCAACCTTGCATCCTAAATTTTTATTTCTTCTCAATAACTCAATTTCTGAATTAAATTTACAATTTGATATATATCTAAGAATTTCTTGATTTTTATTTTGATCTATCGAATTTTCTTTTGGTCCATCAATAGATATATATATTTTTTTACAGTTAATTTTCTGGATAATTTTGATTGATTTTTTTATTAGGTCTAATCTATTGTAGCAACAATATAATATAGGATTCTCAATTTTCATTTAAATAATTTTAGAAGATTAATCTTACTAATTTTAAAACTAAACAATAATACAGTAGGAAACAAGTAGATTGCTGCATGACCAAGGAATATAGAGCTAAAAATCAATGGCGTTATTAAAATTTTAAATTTTTGAGATTTTAACATATCAAAAATTAGAATATGAAAGTATACTGACACAATTAGGCCGACCTCTTTTATCAAAGTCATAAAGAAATTATGAGGATGATACTCAAATTTGGTTACATTGAATATTTTATTATTAATATTTAAATAATTAATTTCTCTAACTAAATTGCCATGATCTGGGAAAATAATTATTTTATAATCATTAATATAAACCAAGAATGCTTCAAAATATCCTGAAAACCTTATAAAATTTGAAGGATCAAAAATAGAGAACAATCTAAATAAATTATATTTTAAGTCCCATGACTTTGGAAAAGGTATATCTATTAAAGGATTTAGGCTTTGCGTAGGAGACTTCATTGACATAGGGTCTTCCACGGAATTAACTAATACATAGCCAAAATAGATTATAAAAAAATGTAATAATAAATAGAATAAAATAATTTTGTAAGTTTTCAGTTGGTTAAAGTACAAAATGAATAACGAAAATAAAAAAAATACCAAACCAGCTCTACTTTTTGTAAAGAATAATATAAAAATTGAAAGTATTAAGTATATATAGAAGTTTGGTTTATTTTGGGGAATTGATATTAATGATAATAAAATAATAGTTAACAATACAATAGATATAAAGTTTACATCGACATTATTAATAGTAAAACGTGTTTGCAAATAATTTGTTTTTTTTGTACAGTTTTTGTTTTCATATACTTCTTTTTCAAATCCATCGTCACATAATCTGGGTATATTATCAATAAAACCAAAAATTTTTATTACAGAATTCTCTGAATTTTCTATATTCAAATTATCATTATAGATATCGTAAACTTCGTTATTTTTGTTAAATTTTATATATGTTACTTGAAAATTTTTATTGTGAGGTGTGAGTTTATAGAAAATAATAAAAGTTAAGATTGCGAGATAAGAGTATAATATTTTGCTATTAATTTTATTCTCTTTTTTTTCATAATATTCTAGAGAAAATATTATTATTAAAAAAATTATATAAAATTTAATAGAGTCATAATTTTTCGAGAAATAAATTAAAAAAAAAACAATTATTGTTGAAAAAAAAAGTTTAGTTTTATTAATTTTAAATTCTAAACACAAAAAGATTAATATAATTTGAGAAACAAAAATAACTTTAATTGCATGTGGGATACCTAAAGTCAAAAATATTATAGGGAAGAAAAGAATAAATTCCTCTTTGCCAAACTTATAATTATTGATGGTCATTAAAATTATATGCTATAATTTTTTAGTAATTAAAAAACTTTATAAATTATATTTTATTTTTTACCTTCAGTATTGGGTATATATTTATGAAATTCATCAGAGTATACAACTTTTTTCTCATTTCCCATGATTGTATTAGCTCTGTTGATGCTTTTTACGAAAAAAGGTAACTCTTCGAAAACATCTATTGCGGTGTAATCAAAATGCATCCAATTATTTACTCCAAACTTTACATGTTTTTCTATCATTTTAGCACCAGCAGCTATAGCCATAATACTTCCTGTCTCACCTATATCATGTGAGGAATATCCTGGAACAATATTTTTGTATTTTCTAGATAAATTTTCATACCTTTTTATGATATTTAAATTAAGAATATCGTAATGCGCAGGATAAGAGGAAATTGCATGCAATAAGTAAATTTTTTTAAATTTTTTAAATTTTGAAATAATAAGTTTTAAATATTTTTCATCAGTCATACCAGTAGATATGATTATCTCATCGAGGTTTTCTTTAGATATTTTTTTTATAAAATTTACATGTCTTGAAATAGTTGAAGGAATTTTAAAATTCTTAAAACCTTTTTTTTTTAAAATTTTGTAACTTTTAAAA
>MDSZ01042900.1_pt1 | contig 10860 bp, 11 predicted proteins | sample 811201 | NCBI WGS metagenome assembly MDSZ01 (sample SAMN05326647, study PRJNA326480) | marine metagenome | isolation source: seawater | place: Indian Ocean: North | collected 2010
CTATGAGTTTCCAGTATTGCAGGAAGCAAAGCATCACATACATGCCGTGTATGACTCTACAATGCTCACTGACGGCCTTTAGCAGCGCCTAGAATCACTGATACACCAACCCATACTGACGGCTCCGTACGAGTCTCCTGTGGCTATTTGAAAATTCCAACTGATTGCCGAATAATTGCAGACATCTGTAGAAACACAGACGGCATAATTGAGATGAGCAAGGTTCTAAGAAACGTTGTGATCAACACAAAATCTTTGGTGCTGCTCCAATTTGCTTGGGCCTAGGTTCAATATGAAAAAATACCTTGAACAGCGCATCCATGATCTAGCCGATCACTTCCTTCAGCTTGAGCAGGACGCTGGATTGAAGAAGCAGAGACGGGCTGCTTCTAGTGTTACCAACTTCCATCTGAGTACAGGCTGGCTGTGCAAGAAGCTGTTAGCGTCATACACGGCCTCACCAACGGCAGGCTGACCCAACTCGGACCTTGGCTGGATTAGATCGAAGTCGGCACAGCAGACTTAGTGCCTGGCCAAAAAACTTAGTATTGCTGATGCTGCGACATCCTCCGAGTGTCTCTTGATGCGAAGTGAAGACATTCCGCATGACCTGAAATCTTCTGCTTGGAACTCAAAACGGGCTGGCCAAAAAATCTCAAGATGGCCGCAGAATCCCACGACTGACGTCAGTCTTTTTGGGCTGTGTTTCCGTTCGGAACTTCCCACAGTGCACGTTCGATCCATACGGCGGTCAAAAAAACATTGACTGTTTTAACGTTTTTCACTTTTATGAAACGGCGTTTTACTGAATGAAACGCTAATTAGCAAGTTTGGTCCGTTCATTTAACCGGCCCAGAACCCAACCAAGCACGAAGGAAGGACTTAGGACGACAATGAAAGAGAAAAAATTGAAACTGGCGGCCGGTCTCTTCGCCGGAAGTTTAGCAATGACCGCACCTGCCTTTGCCGAAGGAGAGGTGGTGTTTTCATCCTGGGGAGGGTCATTTCAAGATGCCCTGCGGTCAGCGATGCTGGAACCCGCTGCCAAAGCTTTGAACATTACGGTCAAGGAAGATACCACCAATGGTATCCAGGATGTACGCGCGCAGATCACTGCTGGCGCCGTGGCCTGGGATGTGACCGAGCAGGATTTGCCATCCTGTGAGACGCTCAAGCGCGAAGGTAACCTCGAACCGATCGACTATTCCATCGTGGACACTACTGGTATTCCCAAAGAGTTAGTCAACAGTCACTACGTTGGCTTTATCAACTTCACCAAGGTGATCGCCTACCGCAAGGATGCATTTGGAGACAATGGGCCGTCCAACTGGGCCGAATTCTGGGATTTGGAGAAGTTCCCCGGGAAACGGGGCATGCATGGGAAGGTAAACTATAACCTTGAGGCTGCACTGATGGCCGATGGTGTCTCTAAGGACGACGTTTATGGAGTGCTGGCGACAAGTGAAGGTAAGGACCGTGCCTGGGCCAAACTGGGCGAGATCGCTCCAAAAGTGACCGTGTGGTATCGCGGCGGATCGCAATCCGCACAGCTGTTGCGCGACGGGGAGGTTGATGTGATCCACATGGGCCATAACCGCGTGGAAAGTGTCATGGATTCCGGCATCGACGTATCCTATTCCTTCGATGGCGGCACCATGGATATCGATTGTTTGCTGGTACCCAAGGGCGCGCCGAACAAAGAAAATGCGATGCGTTTGATCAACGAGTTGCTGAATGCCAAAGCGCAGGCGAGACTTGCGGTCACAATGCCGCTGGGCCCGGTCAACGCCGGTGCGTTTGATACCGGCATCATTTCGAAAGACAAGGCGGTCAAGGTAAACACCCATCCCAATAATTACGACAAGCAACTGCTAATCGATCCAAATTTTTACATTGGACAATTGGGTGAGTTGACCGAACAGTTTGACACTTTGATCCAACAATAGCGGAATATGGGCGCGGGGTTTCTCTCACCGCGCCCCTCCCGATTTCAAGGATTAACCATGTCGACTTCCTCCCAATCCCTGCCAATCAGCTTATCCAACCTTTCCAAGGCCTACGGTTCAGTGAAGGCATTGGACGATGTGTCTCTAAACATCGCCGCAGGTGAGTTTCTGACGCTGCTTGGACCTTCTGGTTCTGGCAAGACGACATTGCTGATGGCGTTGGCGGGCTTCGCGCGACCGGATTGCGGATCAATCTTGTTCGGCGAGCAGGAAATGATCGCGACGCCTGCACACAAGCGCGGGCTTGGCATGGTGTTCCAAAGTTATGCCCTGTTTCCTTTTATGACCGTGGCAGAAAATGTGGCCTATCCGCTAAAGATCCGCGGAGTGTCCAAGCCCGACCAAGCGACCCGAGTTGAGCGCACACTGGAAACCGTACAGCTCGGTGGATACGGGGAGCGACGCATCAACCAATTGTCTGGTGGGCAACAGCAGCGCGTCGCACTTGCGCGCGCCATGGTGTTTGAGCCTCAGATCATTTTGATGGACGAGCCTCTTTCGGCGCTCGACAAAAAACTGCGCGAGCAAATGCAGATCGAGCTGAAGGCATTGCACCACAAGCTGGACGCGACAGTCGTTTATGTGACTCATGACCAGCGAGAGGCGCTGACGATGTCAGATCGGATTGCCGTCTTCAATCACGGGCGGATCGAACAGATTGAGACGCCCGAACGTCTTTATCGCCAGCCGAGCAGTTTCTTTGTGGCTGATTTCATAGGCGAATCGGTATCCCTGCCTGTGGAGGTAGTCAATGACACTGCGCAACTGGCCGGACTACCGTTGAAATCCGATCTGCCGATTGCTGGGGGCAGCGGCCATCGGTTGGTTATCAGACCAGAATTGCTGGAAGTCACGCTAGGACCCGTACCCGAAGCTGCCAATGATTTGTCCGGTCAAGTCCGGGACATCATCTATCAGGGTGATAGCGTTTTGGTCATCGTAAGTCACGACACAGCTGGCGAAATCAACCTAAGGGTGCCTGCAAACCGTGCAGGGCAAACCGGGTTGCCCTCAAAAGGGGAACGCATCGGTCTTTCTCTACATGCGCAAGATACGATCATCGTGCCGGACCGCGCATCATGAGTGTTGGTGAAGTCAGTGAAGGCGAGGGAACGCAGCCAAACGTCAGGACATTGGAATTAGAAGAACGCCGCGAAAGGCAGACCTTTCTCGGGCTTTCTGCACCCGCAATCCTGCTGATCTTGATTGTCGTCTTCCTACCAATTTTCTGGCTGTCGTCGCTGTCCTTTATTAGTGCTGCAGGTGAGTTGAGCACTGAGAATTACGCGCGCATCTTCAACAGCGCGCTTTATCGACGAACTTTTGTCGTTACCTTTCAGATCAGCATCGCGGTAACCGTGATATGCGTACTGCTTGGTTATCCCCTCTGCTATTGGCTGACGCGGCTGCCAGACAGAACCGCGGGCATCCTGATGGTCTTCGTTCTGGTACCTTTCTGGACCTCGGTTCTGGTCCGCACTTATGCCTGGCTGGTGCTGTTGCAGCGAAACGGGATCATTAACTCTTCGCTGATGTCAGTCGGCATCATCGACGAACCATTGCAACTGGCGCACAACCTGACCGGGTCGATCATCGGCATGGTGCATATTATGCTGCCGTTCTTGGTCCTGCCGCTTTACGCCACCATGCGCAGCATTGATACCGATCTGGTGAGAGCAGCGGTGAGTCTTGGTTCCACACCCAGAGATGCGTTTTGGCGGGTGTTTTTCCCGATGTCCCTGCCAGGGCTTTTTGCCGGGATCGTGCTGGTTTTTATCCTGTCGCTTGGTTTCTACGTCACTCCTGCCTTGTTGGGTGGTGGTCGGGTGCAGATGCTGGCGCAGCGGATCGAAAGCACCATCACTGTGTACGCCAATTGGGGTGCAGCATCAGCCTTGGGTGTTGTTCTGCTACTCCTTGCGCTTGCGATGATCTGGCTGATGAACCGGGTCTTTGGCCTCGACAAACTGTTCATGCGCTGAGGACCTGAGATGAGAGAAATCGGACAACGCAAGATTGACGGACTATGGCTCAGCACGGTTGGCATCGCGGTGCTGTTCTTTCTTATCCTGCCCACACTGATCGTGATCCCGATGTCGTTTTCCGGGGCGTCTTATCTGGAGTTTCCGCCGACTTCGTTTTCGTTCCGCTGGTACTTCACGTATTTCGGTTCCGAAGAGTGGATGAGTGCGACGCGCACGTCCTTGATTGCAGCAATACTGACCACGGCGATTGCCACACCTTTGGGCTCGCTTTGTGCCTATGGGCTTCATTGTTCCACCCCACGGATCAGAAGCACCGCGCAGATACTCGTGATCATGCCGATCATCGTCCCTGTGATCCTGATCGCGGTTGGGGTGTTCAGTCTTTATGCCAAGCTAGGGCTCAATTACACGCTGACCGGCGTGGTTATGGCCCACACTGCTTTGGCTTTGCCCTTTGTGATCGTGACCGTCATGTCTGGTCTGCAGAACTATGATTTCAATCAGGAATTGGCAGCGCGCAGCTTTGGTGCATCGCGGGCCTATGCGCTGTGGACTGTGACCATTCCCCAAGTCAAGTTTTCGATCCAAACCGGGGCCTTCCTGGCCTTCATTACGTCCTTGGACGAGGTGGTGATTTCGATGCTGGTCTCAGGCGGGGAGAATGCCACAATCACCCGCCGCATGTTCAATTCATTGCGCGATCAGCTTGATCCAACAATTGCTGCGATCTCTACCTGCCTCATTGCCGTGTCAGTCGCGGCGCTCATTGGCGTTCAGTTGATCGGTAGAGGCAAGGACAAGGTGCAATGACTGATCCCCTATCTTTCGCCAAAACCAACACGGATCTGGCGGGCGGCATCCAGGACCGCAATGCGATAGTTTTCGACCGCCGATTGGCTGAAGCGAACACGCAATCCCGACAGACTGACAGCGCCCAGCAATTCGTCCTCAAGCCCAAGAACGGGAACAGACAGTCCGGCGACATCCGGGTCACGCTCACCGATGCTGAGATAATACCCAGCCTTGCGAATGTTGGCGGCCTCTTTGCCTTGCCGAAGAGAGTAGGCATCCAAAACTTGTCCCGACGAGCCCATGCTCAGCGGAATGATCTCGCCCTCTTCGACGTGATCGCGCGCAAGCCGAGGCGAATTGACACGGTAGAGGCAAACGCCGGAATCGCCGCGTTGCACGTAAAACGAAGCACTTTCCCCCGTCACATTGACCAAATCAGCAAGCACCGGCCGTACAATAGGCCCCATCCGCAGGTTCTGGCGAAAGACGGATCCAAGACGCCACAAAGATGGACCGAGATAAAACATGCCTTCGGCATCTCGGGTGATATGGCCAAATTTTTCAAGCGAAACGCTCAGTCTCAAGATGGTCGCTTTGTTGACACCACTGCGATCCGCCACCTCCTTCAAGGACAACCCCACATCGTTGGGTTCAAAGCTTTCCAGAACACGCAAAGCACGTTCAACCGCTTCAACGCCACCTGTTGTGTCCGATGCTTGGGGTTTGTCGGGCATGAGCAGTCCTTTCAACGCAATTCCATGGCTGTTTGTAACCCGTTCGGGCGCAATTGGAAATCGCAATCAATGAGGGCATCTGGCAATGGCTAACGAGCAGAAACGTTTGACGATGGCTGGTTATGCCGGCCTGCCATTTGGCGAACTTTCGCAATGTGAAGCGGGCAATGTCGGAGTCGTAGGCGTTCCAAGCGAAGTCGATGGTGGACCGCGTTCCGGCACCTCCTTAGCGCCAGATGCGCTACGCAGGATGACCCGCCAACTTGGATCCGAACTGCCTGTAGATGGCCGAGATCTGGGAAATCTGGTCCTGTCGGAGGACTGGTCCGGGGTATTGACGCAAATGGTGATGCAAATGGCGAGCAACGGAGTCATACCCATTGTTCTTGGCGGTGCGTCACATGTTGCAACTTCGGTGCTGCAGGCTCTGCCTGATCTGCCCGTTGTCGCGGCTATGCCTATTGTTAGGCATGACCTCCTAGAACGCCCAGCCAATACAATCTGGTTGGGATTAAACGGCGGGCAACCGGCCGACGTTTGGGGTCAAGTCAGCCAGCGTAAGATGATCTGGTGCACCGCTAGGCAATTGGACGAAGGGCCCGCCGACACCCTCGAAATGCTCGAGAGCGCGATTCTTTGGATCGATATATCGGTGATTGACCTGGGATACGCAGCCGGGACGGCAGGACTTAACCCTGGCGGGGTGAAACCCGAAGCCCTGGTTTCCTTCATCGGTGCCATGCCCTGCAGCTGGCACTCGATCGTGATCACCGGCCTTGCGCCGGCGCGCGACACGCGGGGCATGTCCGAATTGGCCGCAATCGAAACGCTCAACGCGGCATTGCGTCATGGGTGACGCGGCGGCGATACAGTTTGACGCGATCCCCAGCTTTCTGGGCGCGCCGGTAGTTGATCTGGAAGATCTCGTGCCAGGACACGTGGCGATTGCCGGGTACTTTTGTGACAATCTCGATCGGCCGGCAGCAGAGCAACGCTATCTGGCAAGGCAGCTACGATACGCCTCGCAGCCCTCAAATGCTCCTGCAAATGCCGTTGACCTGGGGGATGTGAATGTATTTCCACTCGAGCCGGATAAGCATTATTCCGCTGTCATCGCTCAATGCGCTGCGGTCTTGAAAACAGGTGCTCGGATGGTGCTGGTTGGTGGCGATTCGAGCGGCTTGAAAGCGCTTGGTAATGCTGCAAATAAGTTCCTTGGTGCAGAGGCTTCAGTCGTTTCCCCAGCAGCGGGCATGGCCGACAATCTGGGTAGTACTCAACCGACCATACTGTCAGTCGATCTGAACGATCTGGCGGGCATGTGGGTGTCACGCCCGCGTCGCCTGACAGGGCTGTCTCCAGCACAGATGATCACACAAATTGATGCCACCCCTGGTAATTTGATCGCGGCGGCAATTTTCGGGCTCGTTCCGGCATTGGACAATCGTGGTAGAACCGAAACCTGCGCGGCTCTGGCGATCTTGCAGAAGGTGGTAGAGCGCCTTGAGAAAGGGGGGCGTTGATGCCGTTGCGTTCTGCCCCATTACCGCGCATGGCTGGGCATCTTACGTTCATGCGGGCTCAGGCCAAGCAAATTCGTGATGTTAGGTCCGGCGACATGGCGGTGCTGGGCATCCCGATTGAAGACACGAGCGCTCCATATGCCGGTCAATCCCAGGCGCCCCGTGCCCTGCGTGAAACATCTGTCTATTTCGGCTGGCATGCAAACCCGCAATTCAGCCACCCGGTGGACATTGATGCGCGGCAGGACATTCAAACCGACGGCTTGCACGAGCGTTTATGTGACCTTGGAGACATCTCTAAAGGGCCCGAGGAGGCGATCCACACAGCATTGAAAGCGGCAATAAGTGAAATCCACCGCAATGGTGCTTGCGGAGTCATGTTGGGTGGGTCGGACTGTCTGTCCGATTCAGTGCAAAGTGCTCTTCCCAATTGTCAAACAGCGCAGCTTGGTGGCACGCCAAGGCATGTGCGCGACTTTCATGTAGCACCTCTGGCGAATGGGGTGGGTGCAGCTTGTAGCCTCGATACGACAGCACAACTTGCAGCATTTTCTCAATGGCGAGATGTGTCAAAGCCACTTTACGTGCGGTTCGATCTGTCCGTGTTTGAAACGTCGCTCAGCGCACTTTGTGACCGGCCCCGATTGGGAGGCTTGGATCTCGATGCAGTGGTGCAGTGGCTAAACGTTCTGGGGCAGCACGAGGTCAGCGCCATCATGTTGACCGGCCTGAACCCAAGCAGGCCAGGGATGGGCGTGGTGAAGGTCGGGCAACGACTCATGGTCACGGCTCTTTTGGCATTTATCTATGCGCGCCTCGGATTTGGGATTGATCAACCGGGTCGCTTAACTTCCAAGGAAAATATACCCGCATGACCGCAGCAGTTACCACGTTCCATTCGCCACTGACCCAACCTGGATACCGGCTGTTTGGTGGACCATGGCGCGATGTAGACGACGTCAATGCAGGCCAGATCGGCGTGGTGGGCATGCCAAGCGATTGGACCCATTCCAGCCGCCTTGGCACGAGGTTCGGCCCCGAAGCACTGCGCAAGGCAACAACTCTTCTGCAATCGATGCGTGCGCAAGGGGCGAGCTTTGATCCAGACACAGGTCGCTGGACAGAACGCATAACGGATTGGCTGGTTGATTGCGGCGACGCAGAGATTACGGCCCAAGACGTTGCTGCGACGACCGAAGCCATCGCCGCAATGACCGAAGCGCTAACCGTTGCGGGTGCGATCCCACTGGCTCTGGGCGGCGATCACTATAATAGTTTTCCAGCCTGTCTGGGTTATTCTCGCGGGCTGGCCAATCGCGCGCCAAATGCACGCTTTGGATATATCCAGATTGACGGCCATCTGGATTTCTCAGACCGGCTGGGCGCATGGGGCAGCCACAACCACGCAACCAATGCCCGGCGAATTTCTGAACTGCCCAACATTGATGTCTCCAATATGGTCTGGGTCGGGATAACGGGGTGGGTCGATGGCGGCGATTTGGCCCTGATCGAAGAACAGGGTGGCCGGGTGTATTCGGCCTCTGATGTGCACAAAATGGGGGCAGCAGAGACTATCCGCCAAGCCTTTGAGCATGCCATGCAGGGGTGTGACGAGCTTTATCTGTCGATTGACATTGACGCGATGGACGCCGGTTACCTTCCCGGTACAGGCTCCATAGTGCACAGCGGCATCACACCGCGCCAGTATTACGATCTACTCGACGGATTGGCCGAGGCGCCCCTGGGCGGATTGGACATTGTCGAAGTCTCACCACCGCTTGATCCCTCTGAACGTACAGAATACCTGGCTGCAGAAATGCTGTTTCGGATTCTGCACCGCTTCCGCACACGGCTGGTGGCAGAGCCATGATTGAATATATCGGAACTCAGCGGCTCGGCGGGCTGGCACATGCGGGACAGGTCCTTGCTCCGGCAACCCGGCCGTGGATCACGGATCTTACAGCGCTTTGTCCCTACGAAGGCTTGCAACCAGGCAATATCCCCGAGTTTGAGGGAGACCCTGATTGGGATAACTGGACCCTTACTGATAGCCCCAAAAACTATACAGAGCGCCTGAACTGGCATGTGTTTCAGCAAGCCGGTACTCGGTATCTGGTGGCCGACCGAATGCTCTTGACCCGTGTTAGTTGGCAGGATTTGGATGAGGCCGGGTATGTCTTTGGTGCAGATGTATCGATTGATGGCAAACAGTTTCGTTGCCGGTTGCTCACCGGCGGTGATGCGCCCCGCGATAACCCATATCAGGGGGCGACCCGGCCTAATGAATGGGATTCCTTGGTGGGCGGTGGCGGTGTGCTGAACGCACCCCGGCCTAATCTGGCCGATAGTGCAGAACCGCTTGGCCCCAATCATCTAAACTCAACACATAACGGATTGTGGAACTGGTTTGGGGCGGTCAGTTGGACGGCCGAACCTGTTGCCAGCCGCGCTGATGGGCGGGTGTGTCGCGGCTATCACGGCCCCACCTATTTCTACGTCAACACGGTGGACCACAGACATGAAGATATCGGGTGGCGACCAGTCCTTGAGGCAGCGCTATGACAATAGATCCATTTCCCAACTATGTCGCTGGAACATGGGTCGCCCACAACCATGCGGCCCCAAATATCAACCCATCTGATCTAAACGATACAATTGGTCACTATGCTCAGGCCAGTGCCGACCAGGCCCTTGAAGCGATCGAGGCCGCCGCCTCCGCTTTTCCGAAATGGCGCGCAACTTCGCCTTTGGTCCGGTTCGAGGCGCTGGACCGGATCGGTTCCGAAATCCTCGATCGTGTGGATGAACTGGGTGACATGCTGGCCCGCGAAGAGGGTAAAACCCTGCCCGAGGCCAAGGCAGAGGCGCATCGAGCCGGGCATCTTTTCAAATATTTCGCAGCTGAAGCCTATCGATCTACAGGTGATAACTATCAATCCTTACGGGACGGGGTGACGCTTGCTGTGCAGCGGGAGCCGATTGGTGTTGTTGGTGTCATCACGCCATGGAATTTTCCTTTGGCGATTCCGGCCTGGAAAATCGCGCCCGCACTGGCTTATGGCAACACGGTGGTTTTTAAGCCCGCCGAACTGGTGCCGGGCTCGGCCTGGCTTTTATCAGACATCATAACCCGGGCGGATTTGCCCGAAGGTGTCTTTAACCTCGTGATGGGCAGTGGGGCCGAAGTGGGCCAAACGATTGTCAGTCACCCCAAGGTTGCTGGAGTGACTTTCACCGGTTCGACCCCGGTTGGTCGCAAGATCGGCGCAGCGCTTTTTTCCCGTGGGGCCAAAATGCAACTTGAGATGGGCGGCAAGAACCCGTTGGTAGTGCTGGATGACGCTGACCTGAACTTGGCGGTTCATTGTGCCATTCAGGGCAGTTTCTTCTCTACTGGCCAACGGTGCACAGCCTCGTCACGCCTGATCGTTACCCAGGGAATTCACGATGCATTTGTGGACCGTCTTGGCGCAGCGATGAAATGCCTAAGGATTGGCGATGCCCGTGCACCGGAAACGCAGATTGGCCCGGTGGCCAGTGCGGCGCAGCTGGCCATCAACAACAGATACATCTCCCAGGCTGTGGCCGACGGCGTGACACTTGCAATTGGCGGGTGCGAAGTGACCTCGAAATCGCCCGGACACTACTTGGCTCCAGCCCTGTTTACGGATGTGTCTGCGCAAAACGCATTGGCGCGTGAGGAGATCTTTGGGCCAATTGCGGCAGTGTTGCGGGTGCCGGACTATGACGCCGCTCTTGCCACCGCCAACGACTGCGAATTCGGATTATCGGCGGGTATCGTTTCTCGGAATGCGGCCAA
>MDSZ01067712.1_pt1 | contig 10860 bp, 13 predicted proteins | sample 811201 | NCBI WGS metagenome assembly MDSZ01 (sample SAMN05326647, study PRJNA326480) | marine metagenome | isolation source: seawater | place: Indian Ocean: North | collected 2010
AATCTACCTAATGCAAAATTAGTTTGGCTTGTCAAAAAAGAATTAAGAGACCTTGCTATGCTATGTCATCATGTTGATGATGTTATATATGATGACAGTTTTCGATCTATTATGAATAAAATTAATTCATATCAATTTGATATCGCATTGACTTTCTTCTCTACTTTCAGAATAGGGTATTTGATCAATAAAGCAAAAATACCAATTCGATTAGCACCTAAAACAAAATTGGCTCAATTTTTTTATAATCATAAGATTATCCAAAAAAGATCGAGGTCACAAAAACCAGAGTATGAATATAATACTGAGTTAGTGAGTGAGCTTTTTAATATTCTTCAGATACAAGACATTATAGATATTGACAAGCCACCCTATATCAAATTAGACGACATCAAAAATGATCAAATTAAAAGAGAGTTTACTAAAAAGTATCAAATTGATAATGAGAAAAAAATTATTTTTATTCATCCTGGAACAGGTGGGTCATCGAATACCTTATCTATTGAAGATTACTCAAAAATTTGTATAGGTTTAAGGAGTTTTGATAACTATAACTTTATCATACATCACTCTGTGGACGATGAGAGAGTAGCAAATAATTTGATATCTAAGTTACCTAAAAATATTTCTGTTACAAAAATTAGCCCAACTAAAGATAAAATTGAAATGGTAAAAAATATATCTGTTTGTGATCTATTTATTTCTGGTTCAACGGGTCCACTCCATATTGCAGGAGCATTAAATAAAAAAACTGTAGGTTTTTATCCATCTAAAAAATCTTCAACAAGCTTAAGATGGCAAACGATAAATGATTTTGACAAGAGATTAGATTTTGAAGATATTGGTAAAGCAAGAGGTATGATTACTATTGAACTCAATAAAGCTATTCTCGAAATACAGAAACACATAGATAAATTAGAGATAGTTTAATGCTATATCAAAAGTTTCTTTGGCGCTAATTGACCGCAAGCAATTTAGATGAGAGAGAGGACATTCTCTCTTAAAACATGGACTACAACTTAGATCTTTATATATTACCTCTCCGCCATCATCTGATATAAGCGGAGGCGTATATATGGGAGATGATGAACCATAAATTGCTATTATTTTAGAATCTACAGAGCCTGCAATATGCATTAGTCCAGAATCATTTGAAATCGTCAAGTTAGATACAGATAATAGATATACAACATCCAATAATGAAGTGCAGCCTATCAAAGATCTTATGTCATTTAATTTTTTTTCACGAGATATATGTTCATTGATGCCTTCATCTTTACCAAGAAAAAAAACAGAATAATTTTTCTCTCTAAATAATTTTGCTAATGATAACCAATGCTCTACAGGCCATTTTTTTGCAGTACCAAATTCCGCGTCAGGGCACAACATGATTATTTTTTTACTCTTATCAATGTTAAATTTTCTCATAATCGATCTTTGGTATTTATCTGATATTTTTAATTTAGGTTGGACTTGAGGAGTATATGTGCAATTAGCAAGATGCAAATAACGTTCAACCATCGTTCTCTCGTGTTTCTTGTACTCATACTTTTCTGTAAGAAGTAAATGTCTTAGTTCGGTTGTGTAACCAATTCTATTTGGAATTCCTGCCAACCATGGTATTAAAGCAGATTTAAAACTATTAGGAAGTATATATACATCAGTGTATTTATTTTTTTTAATTTCTTTTACTAAACTCAATCTTTTTGATAAACCGAAACTACCATGACTGATATCAAGAAATAATTTCTGATTTATCTCTGGAATCAAATCAATTAATTCGCTTATATACGGTCTAGCTATTACATCTATATTGCAATTACTATAAATACGTTTTAATTCAAACAAAAGTGATTGCGACATTATCGTATCACCAATCCATGAGGGTAAAATTACTAGTATATTTGGCGATGTTTTCATTTATTACTCTCTAGCCATCTTATATATTTTTCCACGCCCTCCTCCAACGACAAAAAACCATGGTTATATCCGGATTTTAATAATTTTTCCATATCTGCTTGAGTAAATGCCTGATATTGCTCCTTAAGACCATCTGGGAAATCAATATACTCTACATGTCCTCTCTTCAAAACAGATATCACAATTTTTGCAACGTCATTGAAGCTTCGGCACTTTCCTGTTCCGACATTAAAGATCCCTGAAACTTTATTTTGCATCAACCATTTTTTTACTTTGACAGTATCATCCACATGTATGAAATCTCTTCTCTGCTCACCATCTTCGTAACCATGACTACCTTTAAATAATTTAATTTGATTGTATTTCTCAAGTTGGTTGAAAAACGTATACATCACACTATACATACCTTCCTTATGTTCTTCTCTTGGTCCGTAAACATTAAAATATCTTAAGCCTGATACTTGAGATTTTATCTTTGCAATGTGATCTCTATAATAATTATCGAATAACAGTTTCGATTCAGCATAATAATTCATTGAGGATTCATTATCAGGATCTTCTTTAAATACTTTACCATCTCCATAGACTGATGCAGAGGAGGCATAAATTAGCGGGATGTTATTATTAGCACAAAAATGTAAAAGCTTTTTCGAATATTCAAAATTAGTCTCCATGACATAATCCTTATCTTTTTCCGTAGTCTTAGAACATGCTCCTAGATGAAAAATCGTCTGTATGTTGTTCGAGTGCTTTTTTTCATCCTTGATTAACAAATTTAGAAAAGCAGCTTTATCGATACAGTCCAAGTATTTGATGTCACTTATATTATTAAATTTACTTGTCTGCTTGTTGAGCTCATCAACAATAAGTAATTCGAAGTCTTTATCTAGATTTAACGCGAGGTTACTACCAATAAACCCTGCTCCACCCGTTATTACAATCATTTAAGTATCCTTAAGCTTTTATGATTATAATATAACATATGAATATTTGACCAATAAAAGATATTTTGTATTGTTCAATCATAATTTACTGTTACAATCACTTTATGAAAAAATCATTAATCCTAGTTGGTATAATAATGGGTTCAAAATCTGATTGGCCTACAATGAAAGAAACCAGCATGATGCTTGATAAACTCAAAATACCCCATGAGAGTAAAATTATTTCCGCTCACAGGACACCAGATCAGATGTATGATTATAGCAAGAACGCAACTGAAAGAGGGATTGAAGTGATTATTGCAGGCGCAGGTGGAGCCGCACATTTGCCAGGAATGACAGCTTCCTTGACATCCCTGCCTGTAATAGGAGTTCCAATAAAATCCCGTGAATTGCAAGGTTTGGACTCTCTTCTCTCCATTAATCAAATGCCGAAAGGTATACCAGTTGCTACAGTTGCGATTGGTAAAAGCGGTGCTATCAATGCTGCTATATTAGCTGCAAGTATTCTAGGAAATAAATATGATAATATAAAAAGTGAACTTAATAAATTTAGGTCAAGACAGTCCAAAGCTGTTTTGAAAAATAATAATCCAAGAAAATAAAATGAAAGTAGGTATACTTGGTGGCGGTCAACTTGCCATGATGATGGTACAATCCAGTATCGAAGATAATGTAGAGTTTATCGTTGTAGATCCTTCGGACAACCCGCCTGCAAATAAATATGTGAAGTGTATAAGATCTGAATTCGATGATACGAGGATGTTAGATAAACTATCACGAGAATGTGATGTTGTCACCATAGACTTTGAAAATGTTCCATCCGCTTCACTAAAATATTTGGAGAGTAAGATAGATGTTCATCCAAACTCAGAAGCTGTTGAAATATGTCAAGATAGACTAAAGGAAAAGAAACTTTTTGAAGAGTGTAAAATACCAGTTACCAGTTATAAGAAGATTGATAGCATAGATGAACTCGACACGTCTAAAAAATTATTTTCCAATGGAGCTATTCTAAAATCAAGATTTTTTGGGTACGATGGCAAAAATCAAGTTGATTTAGATATTTCTAATATAAAAAACGCTTTTGAGGCTTGTGGGGGTAGTAAATTAATTATTGAAGAGAAAGTTAGTTTTATCAAAGAGTTATCACTAATAGGTGTAAGAGATATAAAAGGTAGAACTGCTTTTTATCCCCTTGTAGAAAATATTCATGTCAATGGAATTTTGCATACCAGCATTGCCCCATATGACGATAATGATCTGCAAGAAAAAGCACAAAACTATCACAATCTTCTATCAGATAAAATGAATTATGTTGGAGTTCTAGTAGTAGAATTTTTCTTGGATAATGAAAATAACCTTATTGCAAATGAAATGGCACCTCGAGTCCATAATTCAGGACACTGGACTATTGAAGGTGCGAATATTAGTCAGTTTAGATCGCATATCAAATCTGTTATGGGCGAGGATATTAGCGAAATTAATGTAGATAACTATGCTGCTATGATGAATATATTATCCACTATGCCTGACTTAACTATGTCGGGCATTTCTAACATACTAAAGATATATAATTATGGTAAAACAGAGAGAAAAAATCGCAAATTAGGTCATATAACTATTATTGATAAGGATAAAGATAAATTATTAGATAGAATAAAGTTACTTGAAAAATTTACTTAAAAAAATTACCGACGATAGATACCAATGAATCTGTGTCTTTGTGTTTTTTATCAAGGGATGATTGTATTTTTTTTGCTAATATCTTACCCTGTTCAACGCCCCATTGATCAAAACTATTTATGTTCCAAAGCAAACCCTCTAAGAAAAATTTATGTTCATAAAGACTCAAAAGCATCCCCATGCTTTTTGGTGATAAATCTTTCATCAATATTATATTATTTGGTGTTCCATGATTTATAGTCTTATATGCAGGCTTATTTTTCTTACCTGAAAAACAAAGATCTGCTTGAGCAATCATATTTGATAATAAGAACTTCGATGCTTCAGGATTATTTTTGTCAATTACACCAATGAAATCTATGGATAAATTAGCGTCACCTTGATGAATCATTTGAAAAAAAGAATGCTGACATTCGCTGCCTCTTTGACCGAAAACTATAGGTGAAGTTGAAAAATAAATTCTTTTGCCCTCCTTATCAAAGGATTTACCATTACTCTCCATTTCTTGTTGCTGTAAATGATCTACAATATTTCTTAAACGAAAGTTATAAGGGCAGATAGATAAAACTTTCTTATCTAAGAAATTTATATTCCAAATAGATATCAATGCGAGAATTAAAGGAATATTATTCTCATAATTAGAAGTTCTTACATGATAATCCATTTGATTTATCCCCTTAAAAAAATTTAAATAGTTTTTCTTACCTATATCAAATAAAACAGGTAGACTAATAGAGCTTGTTAATGAAAAACGGCCGGGTATGTTTTTGGAGAATGAAATAATTTTAGAGCTGACGAATCCCTCCTTTCTTGCATTATCGATGTTAGCTGTGATAGCTAGGAAATTCGATTTCATTACATCCTTTAGGTGCTTTTTTGGACCGAATTTAGATTTTATATAGGAAAGATTCATCAGTACTTCTCTAGTTGTAAAACTTTTAGAGGCAAATATGAAAAGAGTTTTACTCAACTCGCAATTTTTTAAAGCATCATCAATCTCTGCATAATCTACACTTGATACATAAAAACATTTAAAAAATTTAGTATGATAATCTTTCAAAGATTCACTAAGTACCTTTGGGCCTATTAGAGATCCTCCAATGCCTACATAAATAATATATTTAAACTTTTCTCCTTTATCAGATCGCAAATTACCTCTCTTAATGTTCTCGTAGAGATCTATAATCTTTTCTATGGATTTATTAAATTTTTGATCATTTCTTAAATATATATGCGAAACTTTTTTTGATTCTGTTGTACTTACATATCTATTAGTAAATATATCTTGAATACTTTCGTTGATTCTCAACTTTGTAGCTAACTGGATTAAATCACGAAAAATAACACTATTAAGAAAGTTTCTACTAATGTCAATAATAAGGCTGTTCCTATTAAAGATATGCTTCTTCAGTTTTTGATTTTTCTGGCGAGTAGATTGAGGGATTTTACTGTTGAGCTTTATCTCTAGAGCAATATCTCTCAGGCGATTTTCATGATTATCATCCATTTCGCATTTTGAGTTTTGTATCAGTATTCTTTGGAATAATTCTATTTTTTGAATCAACGTAAACCACTTTCGGGGAGTGATTTGCTATTTCGCTCTCTTTTAAATCGGCATAAGTACATATGATAATATGGTCTCCAACGCCTGCCTTATGGCACGCTGCTCCATTAATACAAATCATTCCGCTTCCAGGAGGTCCTTCGATTGCGTATGTAGAGAATCTTTCACCATTAGAAATATTATAAATATCTATTTTTTCATTTGGCAATATGTTAACTGCGTTCAAGAGCTCTATATCTATTTGACATGAGCCAATATATTCAATTTTGGAGTCAGTGACAGTTGCTTTATGAATTTTCGAATTTAAAAAAGTTCTAATCATGTTATATCATACCCCTCAACAAGATAATTGTCTATCAAGCGAACATTGTCTATCTCAAGAGCAATAAATAACCTAAAATTTTTTTGTTTACAATTATCATCGATCTTCAGCCCATGCTTATCATACAAGTACTTCTCATTATATATTTTTACATATTGATACGTTACTCTCCCAAGTTGAGGAATCAGGTTCTCAAAATTAAATAGACCAGTTGCTCGAAAATAATCTAAAACAGTATTCTTGATGCTTTGGAAAGCTAATGCAGCATTAGTAATTTGATCATCAGATAGTCGTATATTTCTTGAACTAAATGCCAATCCACTTTTCATCCTGATAGTGGGTGATAGAATAATCTGAATATCATCTTTTTGAAAATATTGTTCATTAATGTACTTAATTAGCAAATATTGTTGAAAGTCTTTCTCGCCAAAAATCGCAAAATTAGGTTTTATTATCTCAAATAGTTCTCTTATAATATTTTGGACACCTTGAAAATGTTTTCCTCTAAAAGCACCACAAAGTAAATTTGAAAATCCCCATGGAAGTATATCTGACTCAATTATATTCTCAATCATCTCTTTTTTTCTTGGAACAAAAACATAATCAATCTCTTTTTTTTCTAAGGCTTCTAAATCTTTTTCGATTGTCTTTGGATAGGATGTGTAATCATCTAAGTCATCGAATTGAAGTGGGTTGACAAAAATACTTACAACTCTCTTTGATAGAAATTCCTCTGACTTATCAATTAAGCTTAAGTGTCCTTTATGAAGATTTCCCATTGTTGGTATAAGTGTTATTTTATTATCACTCTCTCTATCTGTGCGAAGATAATCAATGAGTTCTTTTTTGGAGTTGATTATTAACATTTATCAGGAAGTCTTTTAATCATATTAATATAATCTTTTATATTTTTTTCTAAAACATTTCTACAGATATAATTTTTCTGAATAAACTTAGGCAGTCTATTAAAACTAATTCCAAGTAAATCATATGAAACAATAATCTGACCATCACAATTATCTCCTGATCCTATTCCTATGATTGGTATTTTTAGCAGAGTTCGCAACTTTTTTACAACACTAGTACTTACACATTCTAGTAATATAATTTTGGCACCATGTTTCTCAGCAAGCAAAGCATTACGAATAATTTCTGATTTTTCTTTTTCTGTTCTACCATAAATTCTAAATTCACATTTTTTATTTATAAACTGAGGCCTTAAACCTAGATGAGAGCAAAGTGGTATTTTCTTATCATTTAATTTTTGAAATAATTTTATATTTTTTTCGTCGAATTCAATTTTTATCATGTCGATTTTTGTATTCTCGAATAACGCAATGCTATCAGAAAGAATTTTTCTATTTGATGAGCAAGATTCTTTTGGTAAATCAGCAATAACATAGGATCTTTTTACAGCATTAGAAACTGACTGAGCATGATAAATCATTTCTTTAATACTAACATTGTGGGTATTCTTCTCTCCTTTAATCACCTCACCTAGTGAATCACCTATCAATATAATATCAAACCCCAAATCATCAAAAAATTTTGCAAAACTAGCATCATATGCGGTAATTGACGTAATGCCAATGTGCTTCTTTTTAAGACTATAAATTTTTTTAAGTGAAACTTTATACACTGTCTACTCTTTAGGGCTTATGGGATTGAAGAAATTTTTTCCTTTCAAATCTCTTTTTATCTCCTTCAGTAAGAGTGAATAATCATTATCAGTGTGAACATTCACTCTTGATGTATTTATTATCAAGAGTGGAGACTCCTTATAGGAATAAAAAAAAGAAGTGTAAGCGTCATTAATTTTCTTTAGATATTCAGAGCTAATATTTTTCTCAAAATTATTAGCTCTAGTTCTTATTCTCTCCACTAGAGTATCATGATTCGCCTGCAGGTAGATTACTAAATCTGGAGAAGGCAAAAATATGTCAAGACTATTACTGATTTCAAGGTATAAATCAAATTCTTTATCATTAAGTGTTGTTTGAGCAAATATCTTATCTTTTTGTATAAAAAAATCAGAAACTATGTTTTTCTTGAAGTTACTTATTTTGCTCTTATTAAAGTCTTTTGCTCTTTGTAACAGAAAAAATAATTGTGTGCCCAGGGCATATTTTTCTACATCGCTATAAAAATTCACAAGAAATGGGTTTTGTTTGTACTCTTCTAGAAAAATATCATATCCAAGACTATTTGCTAGTTTTTTTGCTAGGGTTGTTTTCCCTACTCCTATAGGGCCTTCTACGACTATAAATCCTGCAGATGCATTTCTCATATATACTTATTTATCTTACCATATTTGGTAATAGTGAAATGTTGATTTGTAACTTCTAGCAACGGAATTAAGACGAATTCTCTCTTGACTAGTTCAGGGTGTGGAATTGTCAAAACTCTTGTATTCATGACTAACTTCCCGAAAAGGAGAATGTCTAAATCTAGCGATCTAGGTCCCCATTTTATGCTCCTTATACGCTGATGTTTTTTCTCTATCCCCTGTAACTCTAATAGCAAATTCATGGGCGTCAACTTCGTTTTTATCATCGCAACTGCATTAATGTAATCATTTTGATTTTGAGGTCCAACAGGTTTAGTCTTATACAACGATGATAATTTACTTAAAGTTACATTATCTAACTCATCTATTTCACAAGAAGCGTCGAGAATATGTTTTAGAGGATGACTTAAATTACTACCTAAGCTTATGAATGCAGTTTCCACATTAATTCAAATATTAATTAAGCTTTTCTTTGATTCTTGCAGATTTTCCAGATCTTTCTCTGAGATAATAAAGTTTGGCACGTCTTACATCGCCTCTTCTTTTTACCTTAATACTAGCTATCGACATACTGTGAAGCTGAAACACTCGTTCAACTCCCTCTCCATATGATATCTTACGAACAGTAAATGACGAACTTATTCCACGGTTACTTTTTGCAATAACAATTCCTTCAAATTGTTGTAATCTCTCACGCTTACCCTCTTTGACTTTCACAGCCACGACGACCGTGTCACCTGGTGAGAATTCTGGGTGACTCTTAAGTTGCTTGGAATTTATTTTTGTTATGATTTTATTAGATTTCATTTCTTTTTTCGCTCATCAACATATTCTTTGAGGAGTTTATCATCTTCTTCCGTAAGTTTCACGTTTTTTAACAAATCAGGTCTTTTTAAAAGCGTGATACCAAGGGACATTTTTCTCCTCCATCTTCTAATTTCTTCATGATTACCCTCGAGAAGAACATTCGGCACAGAGTAACCATTGATCATTTCAGGTCTGGAAAATTGAGGGTAGTCTAGGATACCATCTTCGAACGATTCACTTAAAATTGAGTCTATATCTTCAGGAACCCCTGGTATTCTTCTAACTAACGCCTCTAACATCACCATAGCAGCTAATTCTCCTCCAGATATGACATAATCCCCAATGGATATCTCTTCATCAATATGGTTGTCGATAATTCTTTGATCAATCCCCTCGTATCTGCCACAAATCAATGTAATTTCCGGCATATTCAAAAACTTTTTTATTACTCCTTTGTTGATTGTTTTGCCTTGTGGTGAAAGGTAAATGTTGTATGACTTATTTCCAAGTGAATCAATTGCATTTTTAATCGGCTCATACCTCAATAACATGCCAGGGCCACCACCATATGGTTTGTCATCTATTCTATTCTGATTATCAGAGAAGTCTCTTAGTGATATAATGTTAAGATCAATAATTTGCTTATTAAGTGCTTTCTTTAACAGGCCAAAACTTGCAAATGATTCTACAAACTCAGGGAAAATTGTGAGGAAATTAATAATCATTTTCCCAGTCTACCTTAATAATTTTCTCTTTTAAATTTACTTCTTGTAGATAAGTTTTAATAAATGGAATTAATATTTCTTCTTTATTTTCCTTATGTTTGATGACTAATATATCACTAGATATATTTCTAATGATGCTCGTAACTTTTCCTAGTAATAAATTATTTCCGTCAGTATATACGTTGCAACCTATTAGTTTATTCCAGTAATATTCATCTTCATCAAGTTCATTTAATTGATTACTTTTAGTGTAAATCTGATAGCCTAATAATGTCTCAGCTGTATCAATAGAATCAATATTTTTAATTTTAAGAATTATTTTTTTGGGCATCAACTTATAATCACTGACGTCTATTGTTGTAAATTTTTTATTATTGTTTAAAAAAAGTTTGTAATTGAAAATATCTTTTTTATTAGATGAATAAGATTCTATGGAAACCCAACCTTTTACTCCATGAGTAGATGTAATTCTACCTATCACAATAAAATCGTCATCGAGCATAAATCAAATTATTTTTCTTTTTTTTCTTCAGCTGGTGCTTCAGGTGCAGCAGCTTCTTCAGCTGGTGCTTCAGGTGCAGCAGCTTCTTCAGCTGGTGCTTCAGGTG
>MDSZ01008283.1_pt1 | contig 10859 bp, 11 predicted proteins | sample 811201 | NCBI WGS metagenome assembly MDSZ01 (sample SAMN05326647, study PRJNA326480) | marine metagenome | isolation source: seawater | place: Indian Ocean: North | collected 2010
AAACGGGTGTCGTTGGGATAAAGAGACTTGTTTAAATGCTGCCTTACGTGGTCGCCTCAAGTGTTTGAAATATGCGCACGAAAATGGATGTCCTTGGGATGAAAAAACTTGTTCTGAAGCTGCCCAAAATGTTCACCTCGAGTGTTTACAATACGCCCACGAAAACGGGTGTCCTGGAAGTGCGAAATATGCGCATCGTCTTCCACGCGCGCAAACCCACGAGTAAAGAAAGAAAGAAAGAAAGAAAGAAGAAGAGAGAGACTTTTTTTTTTTACAAAACAATCAACGCGCGAAGGAGTGCAAAAGAAGTACTTAGTTATTATTTCATCACGTCCGCGATAACTTGGTCCTTAAACACCGGCAAATCCGGATGTGTATATAACGGCTTGAACTCCTCCGGTTTCCTATCTTCGCCAACTTTTGCCAATTTGCTTTGGAACGGTTTGCATCCTTTGCTCATTCGCATGAAGAGCTCGTGCCATCTCAAATCGCTCGTTAACTCCGGGTGAAAACTCGTCGCCAACAAATTCTTCTGTTTCACCGCCACCACCACCGATTCTATATCCACGCCCATTTCCTTTTTCTTCTCCTCTGATAAATAATATTTGGCTAAAATCTCAACGTTTTCCCCGACTTTTTTAATCGCCGGCGCTCGGATAAAAATAGCTCGACACTTGACGTCGTTTTCTGAACATCCCGGGATATCGCACGGTATCGTCGTTTCGAATGAATCGATTTGGGAGCCGAAAAAGTTACGAGAGACGTCCACATCGATACCACCTAATAACTCTTGTCCGCCTTGTTTCGCTCCTTGTTCGATTCGATCAGCTAAGAAGATCAACCCAGCGCAGGTCCCCCACACGCACCGTTCGCCTTCGTCTTCGAACTCTCTCAAAGCGTCAAACAAGTTCCATCGTCTCGCGATATTCGCCATGGTGGTACTTTCTCCACCCGGAATAATCATACCTTGGCACCCTTCTAATTGGGAAGCAGAACGGATTTCAACCGCTTCGCCTCCGCATCTGCGAATCATCGAGCAGTGTTCGCGAAAAGAACCTTGGAGAGCGAGCACGCCGATTTTTATTTTTTCTGGTTCTGCCATCGTCACTTCTTGTTACGTCGTACGAAAGATTGTAAAATCACACACAATGTCGGCGTTGTGGCGCGCTTGAAGTTGAGACCTGTCCTTTTTCCGAGTATCCGAAATCGGTGCGCTTCGCGTACGTGCGCGTCTGCTTTTATCCGGTGTGTGTGTGTGTGTGTGTGTAGATATACGTATGTATGTATTTATCCTGCGTGTGGTTTGTGTGTGCAGAAAAGTGCAAAGTTCATTCGATAAAGGTGTCCTTTTTGGATCATCTTCTTTTTTCTCTTCTTTCTCTTTCGTCTTTCTCCCATTTCTCTTTTCTTTTTTGGGGGGTGGATTTTTCCAACCCAAACTTGCCTAACAACGACTGAACGATGACTCTGAACGATGAAAAATTCAAAAAAAAAAAGAAAAAGAAATATATTTCTCTTTCTCTTTTGGTGTCTTCTTCTTTACTTTAATGTATAGACGAGTACTCGCGCGTATTAACTATCAACAGTGTTGTATCTCACGCGTCACGCTTACTCGAAAACGTACGAATCGCTCTGCTACCAGAGTTATTAACCAAAGCAAAAGAACAATCATCACAAAAATGGGATCCGGAGGTGAAGGCGAAAAGAAGGCGAAAATCATGGAAGAAGAAGCATTTGAAAACAAGTTGAGAGTGAAGAAGCTTTCCGAGCACGCGACTATTCCAGTCAGAGGCTCGGACGGTGCGGCTGGGTACGATTTATCCGCCGCGTACGATTGCGTCGTCAAAGCGAAATCGAAAGAGCTCGTCAAAACGGACTTGTCCATTGCAATCCCGAAGAACACGTACGCTCGAATCGCCCCGAGAAGTGGTTTGGCGTATAAAAAGTTCATCGACGTCTTAGCCGGTGTGGTGGATTACGATTACCGCGGAAACGTCGGAGTTATTTTGGCCAATTTCGGAGACGAGGATTTTGAGGTGAAGAAAGGCGACAGAGTCGCGCAAATGATTTTGGAGAGAATCACGACGCCAGAGTGCGTAGAAGTGGAGGATTTGGAGGCCACCGAACGAGGCGCGGGCGGCTTTGGTTCTACCGGCGTGAGCAAGTAAGTACGTAGATACATAACTAGCTCTCTTCCACATTGGATTGCATTGATCGTTGTCATTATTATTTTAAATACAACACATTATTACGCACGTATCAAATACATTCTCTGTAGTCGTGCGCGCGCACCCCGCGCGAACAAAGGGAGTGTGTCTCTTGTCTTTTTGTCTTTTCTCTTTTTTAAATTTTTGAAGCGATCGATTTTATTTTCATCATCATTCCGAACGAACCGCCACAACAGCGCGAAAAGTGGAGACACAACATAGGTGGTACCAACAATGTCTGGTATTCAACTGACTGAAAAGCTCATCAAAACATTAGACGGCGGAGATGAGGACGGGGCAAACCAAGCGTTTATCCCGGCGCCGGGTGGATTTCAAGGTCCGAGAGACGGGTATATATTTCAAAACGGAGAGAAAGGTGTTGGGTATTACAAAAGAGGTGATGATGATGATGATGATGATGATGAATTCGCCGCCGAGGACGAGTTGAAATCGAAACGGCGAAAGACGTCGCACGAGACCGCCACGACGACGACAACAACTACTACTACTCCTAGTGAAACCAACAAAATAGATTACGATAAAATGCTAGCAGAAATTGAGCACAACAACCCGGACATTACGAAAGAAACCACGGAATTATCCGTGAAAAGTGTCAAGAAGTTGGTGGTTCAATTCGAAAGAGCTCTGAATGAAAACACGGAGAAGCGAGCAAAGTTTTCAACGAAACCGGAGAAGTTTTTAGACTCAGAGGTTGATTTGGATAACGCGATTAAGAATTTGCAATCGTTAGCGTCCGCACCGAGTTTGTTTCACGTTTTGATCGATACGAAATGTGTGCCGAGTTTACTCTCCGTCTTGGCGCACGAAAACGAGGACATATGCGTCGACATATTAGAATTGTTTCGAGAGTTGTTCGATCCAGACGCGAGTAACGAAGGCGAAGAGGACGAGAACAGACAAGCGTTTCAGCTGTTGAATTGCTTAAGAGAGAACGATGGGATCAAAATGCTCGTCGATTGCTTGATGGATCGATTCTTTTCGAAACCAAAGAAGAAGAACGAAGAACAACAACAAGAAGAAGATTTAGCCATAGAAGAGACGAAACGAAATGCCGAGGAGACTATTTTACAAATCGTGGAAAATGCTATCGAAATCAGCGGAGGCACGAGCGAGATTTGCGAATACTTTTTAAACGAAAGCAACACGCGATTGAAAGAGTATTTACTCGAAAGAGTAGGGAAGAAGCAAAATACGGATGGCGTAAAAGTACAAGCGTCCGAGTTGCTCTCGATTTTAACCACCGGGTGCGACGAAACCGTCAAGGTGTCGATGTTGTTAGCGAACGATACGTTTATGGATCCAATCATGATGGCTATAGCACCCTATAAAAAGAAAGAACCGCAAGATAGCGAAGAACGAGAAATTGTCGAGAATCTCGCCGACGCCTTGTGCGCTTTACTTCAAACGAAGGAAGGTCGAGAGACTTTTTTTAATTTAGAAGGTTTAGAGCTGATGTTGATGTGCGTGAAATCAAAACTGTTTGTTCGAGGGTCGGCACTGAAGTGTCTAGATTTTGCGCTGACGGAAAATGAACTCGGGTGTTTGAAATTCATCGACGCGTTTGGTTTGAAAACCATCTTTTCCACGTTTGTCGGTTGTTTCGGCGGAGACGAGAAGAAAATGAAAAAGATTCGGAAGAAGTACGGCAACGATTACGTCGACGCAGAGTGCGAACGGACGTTGTCCATCATCGCCTCTCTGTTTCAAAACATTAACGTTTCGACAAATACGGATAAGTATAATCGAGTCGTTTCGAAATTCGTGGAAGATTCGTTCGTGAAGCTCGATTTACTCGTCGAATCGTACGTTTCCTACGGTAAAAGAGTCTCGAAAATCGAAATCAACGAAAACCCGCAAGACTCCGAGGAAGAGCAAGACATATACCTAGAAAAGCTCGATCACGGACTATCGAGTTTAGAAAACGTCGCCATCATCATCGCGCATTTATGGGCAACTTTAGACGATGCGATTCAAAAGAGGATTTTCGTCGATTTAGAAAACAACGAGATCGACGTCTCGCACGCTAGAGATGTTTTGAGAGACAGAGCAAAGAACATCGGCGATGGTGGCGGTGAGCAACTGCAAAAGGATAAAGTTGATCAGCTCTTAACGCTGGTGTATTCTTTGTACATGCCAGATGAGGTGCGACCGGGTGATGAATAAAAAGATATGCGCGCGTACGTATGTGTATATGTTTTTACAACAATCTAAAAAATATAGGGGAAACAGAAAAACTGTCGTCTTCTTCAGTCGCCCTTTTATTGTTATCGTCACTCCCAATGTGTCTCAAAATGCGGACGGCATCTCGCTCCCAATTCTCCGTCCATCATCGTCTTCTTCTTTTTTCAACTTTGATAAAACCTTCTCCATCTTTTCTTCCACCCTTTGAATTCTCATCTCCAGATTGTCGTACTGGACGCATATCGAGTGCATGAGTTTCGAAATTTCCTCTCTCAATTCCTTTTTGAACGCGACCATACTTTCATTCCCCGTTTGATCCGTCTTTTCTGGAGTGAGCATTGCTTTTGATACCGGTAAATCTTTGTTATTCATGTTCTCACCGGTGAAGATGATACTCGTCTTTGACGATGGAGCGTCCACCTTTTACAAGCACAGAGTTAAGCGTGCTCACAAAGTCCCGACACGAAAAAAGTGGAAGAAAAAAAGAGAAAAGAAGAAAAGACCGCTCTCGAGATGTGAAAACACACCTAAATTTTTATCCACAGAGACATCATCAGCATCCAGCATCACTCATTGCCTCGCTTGCATCGCGCGCTCTTCGCAACAAAACAGAGAGAACGAGAAGAAAAACACATGAACGGACAGTCTTGTTGTTCTGCATCATCCCTACTGTCTCACAATTCATACAATCGTCTCGCTATTCATCGCGCTCACAAAAACAAAAACAAAAGAAGAAGAAGAAGACATCAAACGACAACCCCTAATACTTCTGCAATGAGAAACGATGGCTTTAGTCCTATGGAACGAGAAGAGCTCGTTCAATTAGAAAATAACGGAGACCTGTACGTGTTTGGATACGGTTCTATAGTGTGGAAGTTTGAGATTGAAGGGATAAAACCGATTGAAACCGTCCGGTGCAAAGCGTTCGGGTGGCAGAGAAGATTTTATCAAGGCTCTACCGACCACCGAGGGACTTTGGAGTTTCCCGGGAGAACGGTGACTATGACGAAATGCTCGAAGGATTCTCCCGTGTATGGCGTAGCCTATAGAATAAAAAAAGAAGACGTGGAGAAGTGCATGGAAAATTTAGAGTTTCGAGAGAAGCAGTACGATTTGAGAGTCCAGTTGGAAATTTATGAAGACGACGACGACGATACCGGCGACCACGCGACGACGACGAAGAAGAAAATGATTAGCTCGAAAGCAGTGTGTTGGATAGCGACAGAGGATAAAAAGAACGTTAACTGGGTAGGCGAACAAACGATAGATGAAATAGCGGCAGTTATAGCCAAGGCGAAAGGTCCGAGCGGTCCGAATTATGAATATTTATTCAATTTAGCGGACGCGATGCGATCATTCAATATCGAAGACGAGCATTTATACGAGTTGGAAGCGAAAGTAAAGAAGCTCTTAGGTGACAACACAAAAAGTAGACAATTGAAGTAGTAGTTACGTAGACCTTTTTAGATACACAACGTTATTTTATGACTATTTATAACATCAGTCATTCAAATTTACTCGGCGAGCCAACAAATTCACTGTCCTCCTTCTCGGTGCCAAAATACCGGTCGCCAAACTCCCCGACTCCCGGCAACACTCGATTGTCGTCCGACAATCCGGCGTCGACTTCGGAAGTGATAATTTTCATCTTTGGGAATTTCGTGCACAATTGATGTACGCCTTGCGTGGAAGCAATCACGGAGACGAACAAAATGCGTTCCTCTAAGACGCCTCCGGCTTTCAACGTATTTATTGCCGCCATGGCGGAATATCCAGTCGCTAATAACGGGTCCAAGAGTAAGACGTACCGCTCCGAAATGTCAAACGGTAATTTCTGGTATAAGACGTCCGGTAATTTACTTAGATCTAAGTCGTCCTCGTCGGAATCTATGTCGTCGATGTTTTCCTCAAACGGCGGCGATTCTCGTCGCAATAAATCACTTCCCAAACCGTCTTTATCTCTTCTTTTCACTAAAATTTTACCAATCTTGATCCCTTTACAACATGCTCTCAACGCGTTTTCCATCGCCTCGCCGCTTCGAATCATCGAAACGCCGCATATTTTCGAATAAAAGGAAACACCGCGGTACGTTTCTCCAGTTGGTGTTTCAATTTGGTGCTCTTTAAATGGCAAATACCCCAACGCGTGTTCAACGACTAAACGAATGATACGATCAGAATAAAAGACGAAATCTGACCTGGAAACCGTTCGGTCGCGAATAATCGTGTGCATCCCTCGAATCTGAAAGTGTGGCGGTAACACGACCAAGTTCGGATAAATTCGCCTCAAATCTGTTTGGCCTAGCTTTGTTCGAATGTGCTTTGCGATTAAATCAATCGCGACGGAGTTTTGCCCTCCCGCCCACGGGATTATAATATCAGCGTTTCTTTTCGACGGCGAAACATACGCCTCAAACATCGGTTTCACAAACGTCGTGTATTGCAAAATTACCCCATCCACTTGTCTCCCTCGTTCCAACGTGTCTCTTTTCATCCTTCTGGCCAAACGTAAATCGTCGTCGGTGTCCACAAAAATCTTCATGTGGCACAAATCTCTCACCGCCTCCATCGCTAATACCAAAATACCTTCGATGATTATCACATCCCCGGGTTCGATGTTGATATCCACCCCTTCCTTCCTCGAATGCGTCACGAAATCATACACGGGCACTTTCACATTCCTTCGTAAGAGCAAATCTTTCAACGTTTTCACGATCAAAGGCCATTCAATCGCGTCTGGATGATCAAAGTTATACTGTTTTACGTTTTTTCTTTCCTCCTCGGTTAAAGGTCGATAAAACGAATCTTGAGCTAACAACACGACTCGTTTCTCTTGCAACGAGTTCATGATGAGATTACAAACGGTAGACTTACCCGAAGCCGTGCCTCCCGCGACGCCAATCAAAAATGGTTCCCGATTCCCTCCATTCGCAGAGACGCGTTCGTCCACTTTCGAGCGGAAGAATTGTTGTTGCTGATGCGAAAGAGAAGGCATGGAAGCGCTCGACTCTACCGAACCATTATCATTACTAGAACTTTGCGTAATTTTCCGTCTCCCTTTCCCAACCGAACAGTTCAACTCCATCAACTGTGAGATGTGTTTCGACGGGCTCCCATTCCCGTTGAATATCGCGTGCCCTGAAGGCGTGGATGCGTTATTGTGCGTTTGTGTCGAAGCTGGATTGTGCGTCGGTGAATCGGGAGGTGTTCTTACGAACGTGTCGTGACGCATTCTTTAAACGTGATATTCGTCGCGATCGACTATTCGCAGAGAGAAAAACGGGGAAAGACAGAGATTCTTTCGTCAATCCGCGTGTGATTCGTACGGGTGCGCGCGCGCGTGCAAACGTAAACACAGAGAATGATGAAGAAGAATGATTTTTGACGACGACGACGACGCGGAAAATTTGTACTATTATTTATCGTACCCACAAGAGCAAAGAGTACAAAAAAGGAGAAAGGGAAAGAAGAGAAAGAAAGAGAGGAAGAAAGGATACCAACCATAACCATGTCCAACTGGTAAAAGTAGTGATATCAAAACTGAACTACACACGTAGGTCAAAAATTAGGTACGTGGTAAAAGTACCCGTACCTAGCTCAATCAATACATCGGCAACTCTTCGCCTTTGTGCATGAATAACGGTGTCAAACCATCATCTCCCCACGGGGCCAAAACCGCATCCGCGGTTGTATACAATCCATGCGCCCGAACTCCAGCTACGCTTTCAATTTCCGCTTGGATTTGAAATGGCGAACAGTCCTCTCCGGCTAATACGAATCCTTTGCTATATCGCCCACCTTTTAACGCGTCTTCAAACTTTATGTCTACAATAGTGGTCCCATCAGCTGAAACAAACGGGTTTTTTCCACCCCTCGGATGCGACTGTTCGTCGCCGCGTCCTCTTCGCCACAATTCCGCATCGCCTAGAAACAAATCGTCCAACTCTTCCGCAATAAATTCCCAATTCTCCACATCAATCTCTACTGGAATAGAACCGCCGATGTAATCTCGAAACTGTTCTGTGAACAAGATTGTTTTCAACGATTTCTTCAATACGTTTCTAGTAGCGACGATGGACGGTTGTATAGGCGTTTGTGTTCTATCCAAGATTGAAACAATATTCCCGTCGTAAACAGCCGTTTCGTTGGGTTGTAAGAACACCAGGTCAATTGCTGCTATCTCTTTGCAATCAACTACGGGCGCTAATCCGCGCACCACCAACTCTTTCGCCGCTAAGGTGGAAGCTGGGACGTATTTCACGTCCAAAATGTTCTCCGTCTCTAAAGCGTCAAAGAGTTTTGAGCAAATGCTCCCAGTACCGATGGCGATAGTCATCCCCGGTTTAATCTCCGAAATGGCTTTTTGCGCGACCGCTAATAAAGCGTCGTCCATCGACGTCGACGACGAGGCGGTCGTTTTCTCGCCGCCTTCGTCTTCGATTGAAGCAGCAGTGGATATTCTTTTGCCGCTCGTCTTCTTGCGAATTTTATTTGTCGTGCCGATGAGCTGTTTCCTCGTCGGCGTCGTCGACGGGGGTGACGACGAGTACGAAGTTCTCGTAAAAGAAGGAGACGGCGATGCAAAAACTCTCGACATTGTATTGTAGTATTTGGTGTGGCGCGCAAATCAAAATCTTTGTGGTGAAATTTCTTTCTATTTTCTTTCTAAAAATGAAAACTGATAATAAAATACCCTGTATTGTAAGGTAAAGGAAACAAAGCTAAGACGCGCTTTTGCCATTATCGCGTGACGCCACCACCCCTTCCGTGACCGCGTCTGGGCTTTTCTTCTTCAACCTCGTGATGTTCGACATTCTCTTCTCGAGGTAAAATCACCTCTACCCGATCTTCCTGGAACGCTCCGTAAAATCGACCCGTGACAAACTCCTTGAACCAACTGAATGATTGACTACCATTTTCACGGAGACGACGGAAGACAGGCTCAATTAAATCGTCTTCGTCTTCTATGAAGTTTTCATTCTCGTCGTCGTATTCGACTTCGTCGTCGTCGTCGTCGCCGTCGTCGTCGTAACTTTCGAACACAAACTCTTCTCCGTTACTGCCAATGTCATTCCGGGTTGTCCAGGTTGCTGGCGTTTCATCTGTAGCGTTGAGGTCTTCCTTATTTATTGGAGTAGTCGAATCTTTAATATCGGCAATATTATTCGTAGTTCCGCTCTCTTCGAGCCACTCTCGGTATCCAATTGTGAAACTTGATGAGTCTTCCGTCTGTTTCTCAAGTGTCACCTCGATGCACTCTCCATTCCCGTCGTCAATCTCTATTTCACGGCTGTTAGTATCTGCTTTCATTGTTTTTGTTCTCGGTTTTCGCGCTTGAGAATAGCGTCCTTCGTCTTCATCAAACGAAAAGCCTAAAAGATCGCCGCTAAACTGTGCCGCTCGATTCAAGTTCTCGCTCACGAATTCCGTAAAAGGAATTTCTAAATCCATTAAATCGTCATCCATAGTGGGATGCGCGTTTCTGTGACCACTATTCCTTTCTCCTCTTCCCCATCTCGGGTTGGATCGTGTACGAAATTTCGAGCCTCTCGCGTATGTTTTTCTATTCGCGTCAAAATCTCTTCCTTTGGTGTTTGTCGCTGATCTCCTTCTCGTTCTTCTATTGCTACTACCGTATCTGTCTCTATTTTCATGTAAATCCTCTCCATTCAAACCTGCATTCAAGGCACCAAAAAGCAAAAGCACGCCTCCAGTACACGCGAGTAAAACTAAAAACTTCTGAGTCAGGGACGTCGCCAACAGCGCGCACACGGCATACACGCTCCATCGAATTGCCGTTAAAGGTACTCGATAAGGCAACGCGGACTCTAATAAACTCACGATAGCATTCGTGACGTAGGAAAAAGCTTTGATGACCTGTCGCAACACGAAAGGAACGCTGCTATCGTTTGAAATTGATCGATCTTTGTCTCGTCTTTGTCTTCTCCGTCGAAAGAATCGCTCTTTCTCGGCATTATTAACTCTCGTTTCATCATCTTCCATCATCTCTTCCATCTCCGTCGCGCTTTCAAAGATATTGTTCGCGAATCCGCGTTTCATTTCCGGTTCTACGAATTCTCTCGTTCTTTTCAATTCGTCCGTGATGGATGAAAAATCAATCGTTTCCTGCTCTGCAGTGGTGAAAAACGACTCGCTTCTTCTCATTTTTGGTCTCGTTGTACCTCTCTCTCTCTCAACATTTGGACCGAATAAGTTGAGTTCTTGCGAAGAGTCCAGCCAGTCCGATTGAATGACGCCCACGTATTTATTATACTCGTTATTGTCGTCTTTAGAAGAAGAAGTGGAGGAGGAGGAAGACGAGGAGGCAACGACGCTTTCGCTTCTTCTTCTTCTTCTTCTTCTTCTTCTCAACAAATCTTCTTCGTCCAACGGCAAAAAAGCGGTCGCCGTCTGTTGTTGTTGTTCCAACGTCTTCTTGCGAAAACGATG
>MDSZ01019032.1_pt1 | contig 10859 bp, 12 predicted proteins | sample 811201 | NCBI WGS metagenome assembly MDSZ01 (sample SAMN05326647, study PRJNA326480) | marine metagenome | isolation source: seawater | place: Indian Ocean: North | collected 2010
CAAGGGTCTAGGCCCGAAAATCAAACATCGTCTCATTAATGTCCTAACGAGTGAGGAACCCGTTCATATCGAACGGAAAATCAGGAGATAAATCTGTCATATTTATAGAGAGAAACATGGATTTATTGAAAACATCTATAAGATAGGCATTAATGTGACCAAAATATGGAGCGAAAAACATGAGAAAAGCAACAGAATATGAAGCAGTGAAAAAGTACCCGTTATTTGCGGGCTACTTGGAACACTTTAACCAAACATCGATTGACAATGACATACCGGGTATGTTGTCCTTCTTTTACATACAAGGACAATTGGCAGTGCCATACATACGTTTACCGTGGGGACCAAGTCATCTTGACCCACGTGTGCATTGTTTTTGGATTCAATCGAGCAGAACAGGTAAGTCGATTGCGTGGGAGTTCGTCGGTGATATACTGAAAGACTGTAATGTCCCTCACGACCTCTATACATCAGGAACCGATGCAGGTTTGATTGGTGGTTTCGAGATTGAGACAGATGATGAGGGGAACAAGGAGACCGTATTGAAGGAAGGTATGCTAGTCGGAAGGAAGGCTTTGAATTTCGATGAGGGTTCAATCATACTTAATCCGAACAAACACAGTCAGGAGACTGTATTGTATCTTCAATCGGCTTGCAACCCTGTGGGAAGCAATAACAACACACTCGTGAAACACACTAAACTAGGGCGTATAGAGACTGAGTCGCTAGTATCATTGTGGATTACCACATACCCACCTGCGGGAGTTAAGGAATACGTACTCACACGTGGTATCTTCCAAAGAGTGCTACTCTATTGGTCGCATTGGGACTTGGGTAGGAGAATGAACGTCAGTCAGATACGCGCTCAATCAGCAATGAAATCAATACCCAAGTTATCTGTTGATTACTCAGACATAACTGATTACTTCAAAAACTTGGATACCAAGATGAGAAACAGAGTGTTGAATCTCACTGAGACCTCTTTCGTTGAATGGGATGCTATGGAGAGGAAGGAGCAAGAGGAATTACTACAATCTTGTATGACAGAGATGTTCAGCGCAGATGATGGCACATTCTATCCTGCTATGTATGACGCTATAGAGGATTACTACTCTCTTCTCACGGGTTTGAACCCCGCTATCACGAATGTGGTTGCATCCTTCATACCTGCTATGGAGAATAACACAGTGATATTCGCTACACACATGGCTCTGCTAGATGATTCATGGGTGATAACAGGTGAACACGTGGACATGGCAAAGGACATACTGTATGACTTGTTCAAGAATCTGATACTCTGGCTAGAGGACGAGGTCGAGATAGGCCCGAAGGTTGCTGAGAAGGCGGCACAGAGAGGTAAGTGGGCGACCGCTTATCATCAAGTGGAATCAGTTGAACTTGGCAACAGGGGAGACGGTTGGAGAATGAAGTCTAAGGTTCTTAAGGTATACGAGACTCAGAACGATTGCTCACGAGGTAGCGCTTACAACAACTTTGACAAGTGGGGAGAAGGACTGTTCGATAATGCGAAGGATGGGAGAATAGCATTTATCAGAATGAAAGAGGGTGCAGAATGAATATTTCAGAAAGGAAAAAGGAAATAGAAAGATTGACACTCTTACAGACTTCTTTAAATGTAAAACAGTGGCAAAAGCAATTAGGAGATGATGAGGAAGAATGACAGACATAATGGCATTAGATATAGAGACGAGTAATTACTCTTATGAGATTGGTGGATGGAGTAACAAAGCCCTATTCGACACATCTGTAGTTGCTACATGGGATGGAGAAGAAGCACATATCTTCTCAAAGGAAGACTTGGAGATAGATGGGGTGACTGTTCATCCCCTTCATCCTCGTGCTTTGGGAGACCATTTGCAGAATCACATAGAGAAAGGAGGACAGATACTAGGACACAACTTGTTTGGTTTTGACCTACCTGTCTTGAGAGACTCATTAGACTGTTGGGCCGCAGGTGACATAATGCAGAAGAAAGACGCAGTAATAGATACCAAGAATCTCGTATCTGCGGCCTCACTCTCCAAAGGTAAAATAGAAACTAACTTACAGGCACTTGTTTCTCAGACTCTAGGAAAGAGCAAGAGCATGAAGAGTATCGATGCTCCGTTAGCGTGGAGAGAAGGAAAGTTCACAGAGGTTGCTGAATATTGTTTGAAGGATGCGAAACTTACTTATGACCTGTTTCTTCACGGAAGAGATACAGGTATAGTGAAGTCACGCTCTTTGGAGTCTGGCGACATTATGGAAATAGAGGTTGATTGGTAGTATGGTTGAATATAATCCAAGAGGCGAATTGCCTGTCGTAAGGGACATGACAGAAGAAGAGAATTACAAGATGAAGGTAGTCCTAGACACGTTGTTTAGAATGATTACGCAAGGTAGCAATCTATCAGATATACAGAGATACGCCAACAGAGCATCTGTTGCTTTGAAATGGCCTTTTAGAAAACACACTCCATTGGAAATGACAGGAGATGATGAAGAATGAATGAAGAGAACACAGACCCATTGCAGAACAACATACGCGCCGCGACCACGATAGTGAACACGGTGAAACGCACACTTGGCCCTATGGGGCGAGACAAGATGATGGTGGATGCCGGGGGTGATACGATAATCACCAACGATGGAGCGACCATACTTAGAGAACTAGATGTAGGACATCCGGGTGCAAAGATGATGGTGGACATATCAAAGACACAAGAGAGTCTTTGCTACGATGGAACCACAAGCACAGTAGTATTCGCAGGACAACTACTCAAGGAGTCCGAGAATCTATTCAGCAAGGGTCTACATCCCAATCTAGTGGCTAAGGGTTACAACCAAGCCGCACGTATGGCTATTGAACATCTAAATACATTAGCGACTGATGGTGGAATGACTCCACATGACATCGCTAAAACTGCTATCACAGGAAAGTCACTTGAGTCTGCATCAGAAGTAGTAGCAGAACTATGTGTGAAGGCGGTAGAGACCGCAGGTGATGCGGATAACGTGAAGGTGATGAGCCTCTCCGGTGGGGCTCTTCAAGACTCATATTTCTTCAATGGCTATGTGGTGAACAAGGACTCTGTCCTAGAAACTCATGATGGAAATCCAAGTATAATACTAATGAACAACGGACTTGAACCCACTAAGGAGAAGGAGAATGTGCAAATGCAATTCACTGACTTGCAGGGTTATACCGCTTTCAAAGAAGGAGACAAGGATGACCTTCTAGAGAGAGCAAAGAGAATAGCACAATTACTACCCGACGGTGGGATGATTTTCATCCGCGATGGTTGTACGGATGAGGTTGTAAATTATCTGCACAAGCAGAACATAGCAGTCGTAAGAAGACTACCTGAATCCACCATGAAGGGTTTAGCATCCACTTTGGGAATCAGCATAGCGCAGAATCCCGATGATATTGAAGATGTGGCTTATGGAAATGTGGAGAAGGTAAAGCACGATGACATCAATTACTTCTTCGTTTCTAGCGAGGATAACAAATCAGACCAATCGACACTAATACTACGTGGTGCTTCCCCTTCGACTTTGGATGAAGTCGCACGTGGATTTGATGATGCTCTTGGTGTAGTTTCAATGATAATGAATGGTGGACAAATGGTGTACGGGGGTGGTTCCACATACGTCTCTATGGCTAATTATCTGAGAAATAACTCCGCCTCTGTGGAAGGTAGAGGGCAAATGGCTATCAACGCCTTTGCTGATGCTCTAGAAATAATCCCTGCCACGATAGCGGAGAACGCCGGACATGACCCCCTTGACTGTCTTTTGAGCCTCAGACACGCTATAAGTGAAGGGCGTATGCAGTATGGCCCAGATGTTGAAAATGGTGGTATAACAAGTATGCAGGATTTAGGAGTCGTCGAACCTTTGGACCTAGTCAAACAAGCGATTCTCAGTGCTACGGAAGTCACTAGTGCTATCTTGAAGATAGACGACATCATAGCAAAGAGGGCGGAGTAATTGATTGGAAATTTTCTAGCATTTTACATGATATTGTTCGCAATATGGTTAGGTGCGAGGTAAATGGGAAAATTCCTAGACCGACTCAATGTTGTGTGCAGGGCTTGTGGACATAAGCACATACCTACACGCGTAGTGGGTAAGGTCATGGATGAGAATGGAAAGAAAAGGCTACACCTATGGATGTGTAAAAAATGCGAACACATATGGCAAGATACGGCATTCACCAAAGATTGAAAGACCAGTGTACCTACTCTTGATACGGAGGTTTCCACGGTAATTAGACACGCTTCCTCCTGAATCATGGTGCTAAACAACTATGTAAAGAGTGGTAAGTGGTTTGTTTTCTCTCAGTTCTCTTCCACTAGTGTCTTTCCTCCGCCATCCATCATCATTCGGTGCAAAAATTAAACTAGTAGTAAATTTTCCACCGCTCTGTGCATCCAGATGTTGGGAGATTTACAGAATGGTTAATGAGAAGAATAGGGATTCTAATTTGAAGAAATTGATGAAAGACAATCCAGATTGGGATTGGGATTATTGGGTGGCTCAGACATCATGAAACAGTGGCTAATCAAAAAACTTCTATCCATCATGGGTAATACCTATGTGTGGTTAGATAGAAAACTAGTTCATGACAAGGGTCCGGTTCTAGGATTGGAAATAGATGATGACTTTGAGTCTATGAGTAGAAAGGAACTATGTGAATACATAGAAGAGAGATTCAAAGTAGAAGAAGACCACTTTTGGAAATTACATTCGACACAGAAGATTCGCTTCTGTTGTCAAATTGTCAGAAATAACAAACTAGGTGCATAAATGGGTTTACTGTTTCTTAGTTCTTTTTCACTTGCATTAGGCTATGTCTTTTTGTATATGATTCTCCAAGAATGGAGATGGTTGAACCAATTCAATGAGTGATTGAGTATGATAGATATGTATATCATTAACCGGATTGTTTCTGATATCTCAATCGAGATACCAAACAACTTCTTTTATCCGTATCTCGCTATCATCGGTTTAGGTATGTTGACATGGCTAGGACGACTAGATATTCTAGCAATGCGTGCGTATTTGAGGTGATGATGTGGACTTACCATTGAAGAAAGTCAAATTGACCAAGTTTCGCTGGTGGGACTACGATTTGTTCTAACCTTGATACGCTATCAGAGTTTGAGTTTCCTCTGTGTGTTGTCTATGTTCAAAGAACTCCGGTTGTACCGGATAATATTTGTCATAGTCCAGAGGCATCTCACCATCTAGATAGATTGCTAGATTCTCAGGAAAGTCCAACAAAGCCTGTCTGTAGTTAGCCAATGCGGTCTTTTGTGCGTTTGTCAATGAGTCATACAAGAGAGGCTTGCTTTGGTAGAAATCCACTGCTTTCTCTAACCAATAGTCTCTCCCTGCTCTCACGTTATTCCATGCTTCTTCTTCTGTCAATGCCATTTAATCACCTCATGTTGGAGTAAAGTACGCCGTCATTCTCATAGGGCCAACCTGTCTTGATGAAGTCGTTGTCCTCAAGTTGAACCTGTCTCCCGCCGAAAATGAATGTGATAGTCCTGTGTGATGGGTATCATGGATACCTGCGGAATGATTAGTGCTTAAGTTACCTGTTTGATTTGTGCCGTTCTTCACTACAACGAATGTAGTGGTCCCGGTACTTACATTACCGCTATTTGCAAACACCACATCTACTCTAGTCAACGTGCAATCAACTGGTACGTTGATACCGAAGTCAGCACCGCTTGATGATTTGCTGACGTTCTGCGCTCCATTACCATATGAGAATTGATAACCATTAGCATTTCCTGTGCTACCTGTACCTGAATAATTATCTCCTTCTTCACCGACGATGACGAAGGTGTTTGTATCTGAACCACCACTAACTGTGGCGAACGACAATGCTCCGTTACCATCTGTTTGTAGAACCTGTCCGTTGCTTCCGTCTGACGCGGGTAATTTGTAAGCGTCGTTTATCGTGACACCATCAGCATCAGAGTGAATCCTGAACCTCTCTACTGGCGAACCGCTTGATTGAGTGCTGAAACCAGAATAGAATATCAAGTCGTTCTCATTACTGATTCTCCAATCAGTGTAGTTGTCACCAGTACCCCATGAATCGTGTGTGCCTCTCATTAACTCCAATCTAGGTGCTGGGCTAGAGTTAGTATCTGCCTGAATCCTGACGGTTTTAGTCGCACTGTCATCCTTGAACTCTACTAATCCACTCTGTCTTATTCTCATTCTCTCGGTAGAAGTAACATCTGCGTTTTGGTCATTCGGTCCAGTGAAGAATATCAGATGCCCTCCTTTGTCACTTGAGCCGTGGTCTTCTCCCGCGTAGGCTGCAATACCAGCAGATGCTTCAAGTATGCTGCTTGGTACATTACCATCAGTTGAATCGAAACCAATACCACCGAGTAATTCTCCACTAGTAGTGGTTCCGTCTGCTCTGACAACCATTATTCCGTCGTCGCCATCAGCACCAGTATGGTCAACTTGTAGTTTATTCATCGGGCTTGTAGTTCCTATTCCGACATTACCCGATGTATCAATAGTTAGTGCGGTTCCCGAATCAACAGATGTTCCGCCCGTAGCAAATTTCAATTTATCAGAATCACTGTTGTCAATTCCCATCATCCATCTTCGTGTTCCTGAGAGAAGCATGGAGAATGCCGCATCACCCGCACCATCCTGTTCAATGGTGATACCTGCCGCACCTGCACTATTCATGTCAGTAGTGCCATTATCTGTTTTAACGTGAAGCATTGGCGTAGGGGCCGTTGTGCCTATTCCGACCCTACTTCCGTTGATTACCATCTTGGAGTTTCCACCAGAATTTCCAGAGCCACCAGTCGAGAGGGCCAATACCGCGTCGGTAGTATAGACGTTGCCCCATCCATTAGCACCACTTATCTCTACGCTTTCTTGCCCGGTTCTTGTGAACTTGGCTATGGCTCCACTATCCGTTCCTACAACATGTAGTGGTTCGCCGGGACTAGAAGTGCCTATTCCGACATTACCACTGACAGGAGCAAGCGATATGTTTCCATTTGCATTCACCGCTATGCTCTGTATACCGGATATGTCATTGACGCTGAATATGTCACCAGATGACATGGTTGGACTTATCGAGAAGACTTGTCCCTCTGTTCCCTCAAATGACAGTGTATTGTCATCAAGGACTTTCAGGTACATTGGTGAGTTGTCCTTTCCTACGAACTTGACCTCCGGCTGGGAAGTCTGACTCACATTCGGAGTAATCAGGATGTCTTTATCGCTATCCGCCATCTAAGCACCATCCCTTCCACGTAATGCAGCAGTTATTTGCTTTACCTCTGCTGCACTGAGTTCCCTGTTATAGCATAGGAAAGCACCCATCTTGGCGTCCCAACCACTTGTGTATTCGTCAGTGCCACCTATCGTTGCTGCATCTGAATTCAATGTCGGACAAGCACCTGCATTTGTTCTCGATGCCACTTCCTCACCATCTCTGTATATCTTCATGGTAGCACCATCTGCTGATTTGGTGAACACATGAACCCAAAAGTAATTGATATGACTACCTATATTGCTACTGGTATTTACCCTACCACCTCCATTAGAAGTAGATGTAGAGCCATTAGTGTCGAAGTAGATGTAGCCATTACCCCACGGTAAATGTATTGAATATCCTCTTGATGCTCCGCCACTTAATCCTGAACCCATAGGAAATTTGAATGCACCTTTATTCGTTAGAGAATCATTTGTGCAGTAAAAAACGAAAGATGCACCGCTCGATGAGTCTATCCCAAAACTATTCGCCGCAGGACCACTAGCCATAGCCGCATCAATCGAATCCGGTTGTTGATAATCTCCTACGACTGGCCTTGTGTTGTATGTGGGTGCAGACGACCAAGTGAAGTCTCTGCCATTTCCACTGACATCAGACCAAGTGGTTCCGCTACCGGGAGAACTTTTGCTATTGGAAGCATCTAGATTCAATTGCATACCGCTTTGCGGAATCGAAGGCCCACCTGCCACACCCATCAGATGAACCTCCCCTTATGTGCATTGTAGTTCTGCAATACTTCTGCATCCGAGAGTTTCTTGTTGTATAGTTTGATTACCCCCATGTAGCCTGACCATTGACCGGAAGTGGTGTATCTGGTTCCTATTCTGAAATTATTGCCGAATTCCTCATCACAGGAGTTTGTCGTATCTGCCGTACCTGTCACATCGACTCCATCGATGTAGACCTTCGACCCACTGGAATCAGATGTCACTACTAGGTAGTGGAATGCATCATTGAATATGTTAGTGTTGTCTCCTGTAAAGGAGCCGCCGTCATTGTATTCCAACGCAGAATGCCAGTTTATGTTGTGGCTCTGATAGTTAGCCAAACACCAATTACCACCATCATTTCTACCATCGAAGAAGTAGTCCGTGTTTGCTCCGTGTGCGCCATTTGCGCTCTTGTTGTACCATACGCACCAACTAGCGGCCCCGCTACCTGAACCACCCAAGTCTCCTTCGACATTCATTCCCTGTTCCCCAACGAAATCAAATACACCTCCTTTGGCGGAATTATACACTGGCATGTTGGCATCGTTTTTGGTATGCGTACCACTACCGGGATTACCATTAGCCCCTGTTACGGAGTATCCAGAAACCAAACAAGTAGCGGTAGTTGCTCCATTAGAGAAGCACTTAGAATTACCCGCATCCAAAGCAAAAATCAAGCCATCATCAACGACTCTAGCACCGTTGTAGAATCCCATTACTCTTCCTCCTCCATTATATCTTCCTCTTCTGGCTCTCCTGCCCACATGGGATAGGACATTATCTCCTTTATCTGCTCGTGAGTGTACGGTCCCAAGACTGCGTTGTCTCCTGCCTGTCCTAAAGCGTTGATAAAATCAGGCTCTGGATGTCCTGCCCATAGAGGCTTCCAACTAATCAGAACTCTTTTTCCATCAACATCCTCTCTCAGTGTGAACGGATTGGTCTGCTGAATCTGACGGAAATCAACTATCTGCTGTCCGCAGCACTGGCATGTTTTCTTTAAATCACTTTTGTAGATAATGTAGTAATTCATACTCCGAACCTCCCTCTAGTCGCCTCGAAATTCTCCTTGACCTCTGCGGCAGATAGGGCTTTCTTGTATAATCTAGCCATCGCCATCCTCCCTTCATAAAATTGACTTTGTGCGCCACTTGCGGCATTCTTTCCACAAAGAACCCAATCGTTTTGGGTAGGTCCACCGATGGATTGCAAATCTCCGGGGTCATACGATTGCCCTAGTTCCCCATTCTTGTATATTGCTAATAGAGTGTCATTACTCCATGTCATGATTATATGAAACCAAGCGTCTCTCGTTATGCTGACTGTCCTTTCCTTTCCAGTGCCTCCTCCTCGACACCATGCTGAAATCACATTGTCAGTAGGGTGTCTCCATAGACCATGCGACCCAGCGTAGTTTCCTCTTGCTAATATAGCACCTCTGTAAGCGTTACTCCAATCTATGTCATTTGGAAAATGTACCCATACTTCCAAACTAAAATCATCATTGTATGTAGCAGGATAACTACCATCTGCAATCTGAATCCATTCATTCACTCCGTCGAATGACATATACCCATCTGAACTGTATGTAGGTGTGTTGTTGAGAGTGACTGTCTGTCCAGCCACCATATCAGTTGCATTAGAACCACTCTTGGGATTGCCGATGTCAATGCAGAAATCCATGTTGGACTGCGTTACCTTTGGCCCGTAGTGCATTAGTATTCCACCTTCATCTTGTCTACGTCTTTTCTCTCGGCTTGTATGAAGTAGAAGCAGTTAATCAGATGACCACCAATCTCCTTGACATACACCTTGTTGTCCTCGATTCTCTCAACGTAGAGTTGTTGGAAGGTTTTGTTAGCAGTCAACTGAACTGTGATAGTCTCCTCGTCTACCAGACCCTCCCAGTAATCCGGTAGTTCAATCACACTGTCCCTCTCTAATCTCCCACGTACATACACACCATGCTCTGGCCCCTCAAGAGAACCGTGGTGTAGCCTCATCCCTTCTTTCGTCGGGTGTTCTATGTCGAATGACTTGCTAACTGCCGATAAATGTCCTGCTTCGCTAATTGCGGCAATCTCAGTCCCTGCGCTATTTACGAAACTAAATTTGTTAGTACCATCACCATCCAAATCAACCTTGAAGATTAAATCCGTATCGGCTTTGATTGTCAATGCGCTATCTGCGGCTCCCATGATGTCATTTCCACTAACAACCAAATCACCACCTATATTCACATCTCCAGTAATATCCAATTCTCCATCGGCCCCTTTCGATATGTCAGTATTAGCCCAAGTGCTAGTGTTGGTGATTCTTAGTGTTCCTTCACTTCGTATACCACCATTAACTGTAAGTTTACCATAACCGGGATTATTCGTTCCAATACCTACTATACCATCGTGGGTGATTCTCATTCTCTCTGTGTTGCCATCATCACCAGCGTCATTGGTAGAGAATACTAGGTTTGCATCGTGGTTACCAGCGGTGGTGCTGGCAGAAGTATCTCTTATCGCCGCTATCGAAGCCCCGACAGAATCAGCATCCGTCTCTGTTGAAACGTCGAAGGCTATTCCAGCGATGGCATCAATCGTCACGGTGTTGTTCTTTACGAATATCTGATAATCATCAATTTGATTGGTAGCGGCGAATGTAGTATTATCTGTTTGCTCGACATGGAGTTTTGATGACGGAGAAGTAGTACCTAAACCTAATCTACCATTGTCCTTCTCGAATCTCGCAACTTCCCCACTACCGAATGTCCCGTTGTTCACGGCGAAGATAAGATGCTTATCGTAGCCACCTTGTAGGAATAG
>MDSZ01134643.1_pt1 | contig 10859 bp, 4 predicted proteins | sample 811201 | NCBI WGS metagenome assembly MDSZ01 (sample SAMN05326647, study PRJNA326480) | marine metagenome | isolation source: seawater | place: Indian Ocean: North | collected 2010
AATAATATAATAATAAATAATGATAAATATATTATTTTTTATATTATATTATTACTACTACACAGCCAGCAGCTCTATCTACTACTACTACTACTACTACTAATATATTTATTATTAATTATGATGATGTTACCATATTGCCATTATTAGCCATATATTAATTTTAACTGCTTTTAACTTATTCTACTATCATCATTCTGCTACTGCTGTACTAATATTATACCTATGGTGATGGTAGATGATGATGATGATGAAGAAACAACACCCAACAACAAAAACCCATCACCAATACCACCCGAAGAGAACCCCCCGCGCACCTCGCCGCCACCCATGGCGAAGCGCGGTCCACCCGCGCGCAGCGAAGGCACACGAACGCTGCTGGGGAAGGCCGACGACCCCCCGCCCCACCCCGGTGACTGATACGAGGAAGCGACGCACCACCCTGGTGCTGCCGGCGATGCCCCGCTTTCATGCCCTGCTGGTGCTGGTGCTGGCGGTGCAGGCCTTGACCGCTTTTGGCCAAGACGCTGGACGGAATGCAGTGGACAATCCTGCCTCGGCAGGCAGTAAAGTACCGCAGCCAGGGCATTCGGGCGAACCTGCGACGCTTGGGCAGGTAGAGATGAGCCACCCGCAGCACGCAATAGCGTTTTTGAATGCTCTGAAGGACGTTTTGCGCAAGGAAAAATACAACACCGTGTCCTCAGGGGGCCAGACGTACGCGTTGCTCGAGCATGATTTGATAAACGTCTTCAATGAGCAGAACCGCGAAAGACATTTCATGAAAAATCTCACTAACGACAGGTCCCGTACCATATCGTTAGGCTTAACGGTAGATGACGAGGTAAAGACGGTGTACGTGAACGAGCACGACCATGTGGCGTCCGTCACGACCAAGTTCTGCCTTGACGAACGCATCGATAGCGTGGACAGCTGCTACGAGCTGTACCGAGAGCTGGTAAAACTGGTGTTCCAGCTGGACGGGTCCAAGGCAAGGCCGGCGTACCTTCCCCCGAAAGAGCGGACTGCGACCTTGACACTGCCAGTGTTGACACATGCTCACCCGTCCAACCAGCGCGTGTACTTCGATTTAGAAGCGTTGCCCACGGGCGAAAAAGATACGCGGTACTGCTTTTTCCTGGACTTCGATTTGGACAAACCTGCGTGGTGCGGCATGTTGCCCGTGACAAAGCCCATATACACGTCTTCCAGCATATCAAAAGGGATGCATATCCTTCATTTGGTGCGCGGTAAAGTAAGGGAGTACGCAGTATTTTTCGAAGTGATGGAGCCCTCCGTTAAAATCGAGTTGGGCCGAGTATTTCATCCCGACCCGAGCGTGGAGGCGCGCTTCCCCAGAGTTGTGGAGATGGAATGCGGTGTCACCATAACAGGGGGTTTTAAGCCTGGCGTACACGGGAGCATTTGTTTCAACATGGACGGGGAAATGCACTGCCATTACGAGGAGATGCACATGGAGAAGAACTCGACATATCTCCACTACGGCAAAAATAGCACGGTAACGCGAGTACACATTGACCATGATCTGATGGATCCAACAACTGGATTGACGCGTTTGCGTGCTGAGGATGTGACGGTAAAGATCTCCATGCTGATTCCCTTGAATGGCGGCAAGGCTATGCGCGGTTTTTCGCCCACCGCGACTTCTAAAAAACCGCGAAAACATTGTGTCTTTGCCGTACTTGGTTCATATTTTCACCACGCCAAAGCCGTTGCTATCTCAAATGAGCTCTGTTTCCACGCGGAGCACCCTTTTGATACGCAGCTCAGGAACGTCGATTACGATGCTCGCGAGATACGCTTGAATGTAGGCAGCGGCGTAGACGTGCACGCGGGAGAGAATGAGATGGCGTGGCTACACGACCTGCACATGCACGAATGGGGCATCTACTCGCAGAATGGTGAGGATGGCGTGTTGCTCTCCATTTTGCGGAATTTGAAGATCGGGCACTTCCACGACAAGGTGCGTGAGCGGCGGGTACCGGCTGGAAGCAGGTTTTACGTGGAATTTGGAACGGAGGATGGCATGGAGTGCAACACGCGCTTGTTGCGGGAGCGTTTTGGATGGCAAGGACTCCTCATGGACGGTGGCCACGAAAACCCAGAGATCAACTTGCACAAAGAGTTCATTACGGCAGCAAACATCAATGACTTGTTTCACAAGCACGGAGTCCCTGAGGGCGAGTTTGATCTCCTCATCATCGACATCGATTTCAACGATTTTTGGGTCTGGCAGCAGATCGACCACGAAAAGTACAGGCCACGCATTGTGATCGTAGAATATAACGGGAATATACCCATAGGAGAGTCGCGGGTAGTGACGCGTAATGATACGTACGTTTGGAGCGACTCGTCGTACTGCGGCGCTAGCCTGCTGGCGATGCAGCGCCTCGGCATGTCACTCGGTTACTCGCTGATCTACGCGGAGTCCCACGGAGTAAACGCCTTTTTCGTCCGCACTGACGTTTTAAATGGGCATTTTCGCCCCGAACAAATGTCCGCGGGAGAAATCGAGGAAATGCAAAAGTTGCTGTCGATCGAACATATTTACCGAAAGGCCAACTATTTTGGCAAGGGGTGGTGGTATGCTGACCTGGATCCAGCGCAGATGGAGAAGGAAGGAAAGGAGTGGATCTGGGTAGACTAGCAGCGCGCACGCAAATCGTATAATATTTTTGTTTTTTAATTATTTTTTTACTATTCTTCGTCTTCGTCGTGCCAATTCTATTCGTCACTTCGCTCCTAGTGAAGTGCAGGAATGGACGAGGGCACCGAGTACGCGCCAATACAACAAATATATTTGAAAGATAATTTGTAGTATATACTCTTTAAGTTGTCTCGATAGTGTAGCTGATTAGTAACCTATCAACAATCTCACATCATTTTAAAAATTATAATAATGAATAGAGTTAATTAAATCAATACACATTGCAGTAGATAGATAATAATAATAATAATAATAACGGCTGCTGCATCATCTCTCCTCCTCATCGCAGAGCATTATTAGCATGCATGCACCTTGTGTACGTGTACCACCTGCCTCGGCCATGTACTCTCGTGCAACGTGCAACCGCTTGTGTTGGCGTCGGCGTGGGAAATACCTGCGGGGCAGTGCTGGAAATCATGGATGATGTCATTTTGCCCGTGGAAGTGAAAGAGGATCTAATCCAACGCCTGAAGCGCCCGCCACTGAGCAGGAATCGCTTCAGGTATGTAAATACACAGTTGCCCCAGATGGCCATCCCAAGTGATATGGCCAACAAGGCGACCCTTTCCCTGTACAGTAGCATTGCACAGTGCAACGACAACGGTCACGGCGCGGTGGTAAACGGAGACGGGCACAACAATCGAAGCATCAAGTACTATGCAAGTGAAAAATACAATAAATTGAGGAACAAACTTCTGAGCGACGAGCTGAAGAAGGACATGGAAAGTGGTAGGTATTTGGTGAGCACGTCTATGCTGGCGATGCAAGAGCATATTTACGAGCTCAAGAAGGCGTCATTGGAGGCTAGAAACTACAATCCGTGATGTCGCGTCAGCCCTCTGGTCTCGTGAATGAAAGAGGATGCTGTACAAGATTTCCCCCAGTTGAGATCGTACAATATATATCTAGATAATATTAAATTTTTATTTTGGTCATATCATACTTTTTATCACGTTCAAAATACAAGAGTAAAATATAAATCGAATAATTAAAAAACGTATCTTAAAGAAAGGTTTGTTATTACACTCATATATATATATATATTACGAGTCAGATAAAAAGTCATCATGCGTAATATATATCTTGAGAGTTACAGTTTATTTAGGATCGTTCGATAAACCAACCAAGAGATCTCTAATATTTTTTTTAAATGTTACATCTCTCGTGTTGTACCTCGAATAACTTTATCAAATGCAACTTTCATATACATCTTGTCACACACACATTTTTCTACTTTTACTTTAAATCGTCAACGGGGAGGTACGATTCTGGTCAAGGGAAATTGCCCCATCGTTGCCAAAATCAACATTTGCTGGGGAGCTGAAATCGATCCCCAAAGGGCTTGCGTACTTGTCTTTCGTCCGCTCAAGTATGTGCCCATTTTCAAGATGCGCAAGGTTTTTAGCGTTTAGAACCGCCTGCAAAAGCTTCAAAACGAGCAGTACGAAAGGGCACACCAGTGACGAAATGTCCAAGTTTTCGTGATACACGTAGAATATAAGAAAACCGCACAACGCATTGATCATGGATAACATGTTCCAGTCCGCAAAGTCTGTCGATAGCTTCGCCAGATCAAATACCGTCGCAGTCAAACCTAGGCATGGACTTACAATGCATGCGGACGGATAGACGGACAAAAATCCTAATATTCCAACTCTTGTACATCCGTTGTCAGGAAAACTCGCCTCGTTCACTTGAATACAAAAATAGTTTAGCAGCAAATATGCAGTAACGATGCTGTCACACAGCAAAAAGCATATGAGCAGCCGTTTTACCCATGCCCTTGCCGCTTTTGATCGTGCCGGAAGTGCCCGCCAAAGTTGAAAGCAACCCACAGTACTCCGCATGCTGCCGTTCAATACACAATGCAAATAAAATGTTAGACGGTGGGCGAGATAGAGGAAAAATGACAATTGAGTTACATACCGGATATTGCTGTCCTGCGCATCTATGGGCTCGCCATCGTAGATCCATGGATCGCCTTTGTAAAGCAGTTCTTTTTCGAGTTCTTCATCCAACCGCCGCCGCGAGTTGCCGCTGATCTCGTCGTTGGGCCCGTTGCCGGTTCCAGCCCCAGTTGGGTTGGGGTTCCGGGCAGGGGAATGGTCACCGAACACACCAGAATTGCTAAACCCAAACGTTGTTGTCGTATCGTCGTTTCTGTGAAAATTACTGAGATGGCTTGTAATGCCAGTCATCGCGTCAAAAGTTGACACGACGCCTTTATCGTCGCCTAGGAGGGCATCTTCCGATAGCATTTGCTCCCGAATGCTTTGCCTCCGCATCGGTTTCCCATTGCCTACTACCCCGGGGCTTAAGGGCGGCTTGCCATTACTGCGCGGCGTAGTGCTACCACGCCTTTTCTTTCCTGGTGTAGCATTTCCGTTCCCTGGGGTATCACGGGCATGCAAATGCTCCGCTTCCTTCGCTTTCAAATTGTAGCTTGACCCCCCAATAGTTCCCGTCAAATTCAGGCTATTCGTTGCAGTCCGTGGCTGCAGGTCTAGCATGATGCCGAGGCGTCTAGTGCCGCTGGGATGAAATTTGGCCAGGCGAATCCTCAGCCCACCCAGCTCGTCGCTGTCATACTCGTCAAGCAATTTCAATGTTCTACCCATCGATCCTTCCAAATCGCTTGGCCTTATTGCCCGCAAGGTTGCATTGAGCTCACATAGAAATTGTAACCAACTTTGGTCTATGAACTTGGACAGCATACCCAAGTTCGGAACGCTGGCAACAAGGGTATCATCAAGGTCCAGACGATACGGATGTTTCCACGTCCCATCCCCAGTGAACAGCAACGCCAATGGTAACTCTGGTTTCCCTAACTGCAGCGGGGGCGGAATCGGGCTTACCTCCACGTACAGGATGTCCATGAAACACGTCGAGTACGCAACGTCGCTGCCCAGCTTGATGCAATTTTCTAGGGCCTTTGCTTTATGCCCGCGCATCATCGAGTGGTCGTAGTTGAAGACAAATTCCCTAGCTTTCACGATTGCACTCTTCCGACGTTTGTTCATGAACTTTTTACAACAAGGATAGAAGAAAATTAAACCAAAGCTTCTCCAAAACGATTCGCAACAGCTTTCGTCCCACTCCATGGCTTCATTCAAGCCACGGACGAATGTATTGTACTTCCCCGCGTCAATGATGGGTTGCAGCTCGTTTGGCAATTTTCCTGGAAATTTCCACGAACTCAATGGAGTATTGTTGCCTTTGGCATACAATCGGAACACATGATACCCTAGATCTCTTTCCATCAAGGTCAATGCAATTTCGTGCTGCTTCTGGGTCGACATTCCTCGAACAGCGTAATTGCGTTGCCTTGAGCCATTTTCCAAGCCAATCATGGGGCTGTCAAACGGCTGGGGCTGAAGCATGGGTGACATGACCGACGGCGTTGCATACCCGCTGCTGATATTTTCGCTGGTATCACTACCTATACTGCCGGCGGGCAAACGCCGTAATCCGCGAAATTTGCGGATGTCAAAGCGATCTAATTTGTATCCAGGACAACCTGGAATGTAGGAGCACGACAGGTATGCAATCGCTACGACAGCCAGCAAACTACCGGACAGGATGGCAATCGCCGACGCTGGCCCACCAAGGGCATTGATGACCCTAGCCAAAGGCGTTATGCACCCAACACCAACGTACCCAGCGCTACAATTGTACCTGCACGATGGCTGCGTCTCTCCAGGGCGGCTGTACTTGCTATTTTTCGGTTTGTTGCTGCAGGCATCGCACGTTGTATTGCTCGAACTGTATCGTCCTATGGGGCATAGCGGGCAGTAGCCACAACCTTTGCTGTTGCAAGCGGATCCAGCCGCGCAAGCGACGCACTTTGTGTTTCCCGTACCGTTTGCATACGTACCTGCGTGGCAGTCGTGACATAAATTTATCATGGAGTTTTTGCCGTTGTTGTATTTACCGCTGGGGCATGCGATGCACTTTGGCGAACCACCGTCGGGGCTGTGCAAGTATAAATACGATCCAGTAGGACACTTTGGAGTTGCCAAATGACCGTAATTCCCGTTGGGATATCCACCAGCGAACGACAAATTCCCTGTGAAATTCTCCGTCCAATCTTGGTTATGCTTCGATGCAAAAACAGACTGTCCTAACTTCCATTCGATGTGAAGACGTCCTCCTCCACCACCACCTCCATACGTTTTCGCTGCCAGGGCAGTGTTGGATGCGGCGCTCGAAGAGGAAGAAAACCCGTCCCCCCCATTTGCGCTCAATTTACCGGCGCCAAAAAAAAAAGATGCAAGTATAATGATCGATCCACCAGCACCACCGCCACCATTGCCTCCCTCGTTTACACCGGTTGATGCCATCCCGTCAAGCCCATCAGCAACAACTTTTCCACCAGAGTACAGTGTAAACGTGCTCGTATCGACGATAACAACGCCACCACCGGCACCACCTCCCGAACAACCACCGCCAGCACCTGAGAGCAAAGGTTCAGCGTCTTCCCGACGCCACCCCAAGTCACGCGTGCGCTCGCGTGCAATCGCGTTGTTGGTAGAGATGGAAAAATGCGATGCTTCCTCACTGCCCATGGTCACATTTCCATAGTAGTGCCGTTGTTTCAGTGTACGGGCCGCCGATTTGCCGGGGTTCGCTCGAGCTATTGATGGTTCTATCACCATGCCGGTACTACCTTCAGCACTGTCCCCATCTAAGCTCGGGAGATACGGCGAGGCATACTCATCAAAGGGCGCTGCCTTCTTTGATTCTCGACCCCAGGGCAAGGCCGTAAGGCTTGAAATTTCGACGGTCACCTTCGATGCCAACGGACCGTAGGCCTTGCCCCCTGCTTGCTTGTCACTACTTGCACCACCAGCGCCACCATGCCCACCACCTCCACCGGCCGCCGTCGCCTGGAGACAGTTCCCTCCACCTCCAGGGTAGGGCGATTGGCCTGTTTTGTACCCTCCGCTGCATCCGTTGCCAAGGGTGGAGACTTTGCCATCAATTTGCACGCCAGATCCCTCACCTACTGTGCATAGTAGCAGACGATCAGCACCTAAATAGCCAGGCACCTGTATGAAGCCATTCCGCGTCAAGGCGACGGCGGTAAAATTCGTTTCTGGGCGTTTTTTGAGATTCCAGACGGCGTCGACAATATCGTTGCATTGGGACCTGTGCGTAATCCCCACGAGACACGGGCCTTGCTGCGTCCCCCCAGCCGAGGGCGTTTTTGATCCAAAGATGATGGTGCTGGAGTCGGTGACAGCGATGAATTTGTCGGCAAATAAAAGACCGTTCTCCTCTACCTTGATCCCACCACTAGCATTTATAAATATGAAACCTTGCGACCCAGCGCCAACAGCATGGCCTGAAAATGCTTGCCTTGAAATATTGCCATTGTCTCGAGGATATGTCGCTCGCCCCGACTTTCTGTGACTTTGCCGCGACAAATATTTGCCACTGCATGTTGTGCCCAAGCAGCCAGCAATGTCTACTCGCCCTGCGCAGAGGATATCCACCTGCCCTTGCAACACCATGTTGCCATTTACTGCAAAGCCGCCATTCCCGATGTTCATGTTTACCTCCGTGGATACCGTCCCTAGGCCTGTGGCGTCGATAACCCCATGTTGCCCAATAGATATCGCTTCAGCTTGGACTTGCGTAGACGTCTCTGACCCAGAATTCACAAGTATGTTTCCCCCGCTGCTGACGAATATACCCGCATTCAACGTCTTTATGTTGGACAGTTTCAAGATTAAATTGTCTTTTGCGACGACGATTCCATTGTATTCGACGTAAAGGGAGTACACGTTATCCTTCTTCAAGACTGTGATAGGTGTTGTTGACTGTGGCGTTATTGTGCCCGTCGCCGGTCCACTGATTTGCAGCACCGAGGTATTGATGGAAAACAAGCTTTTATAGCCAGCGTTGTAGATGGTGCCGTGGCCGCCCGCGTAGCAGCTTGGGGTAACGATTGGCGTTGGGTTTGGGGAAGTCGGAAGTCGCTTCGGTCGAAGACTGGATTCCATCGTAGCGTTGGCCTCCTGGGGCTCGATATTGGCAGACGAACCCCCTGTTGAACCCCCGAAAGCAGCTATTTTCCCACCGTAATTGTTCTTCCCGATGGCAAGGATGATCCGCCCACCCCCACCGCCGCCCCGCACAAGCGTACCCTTGACGTTGCCGTCCCCACCGCTGGCCCTAATCGGGCCAGAACCGGCAAGAGACACGGACCGCAAGATGACTGTGCCGCCCGCTCCAGCGCCGCAGCATGTCAGGTTTGTATTGCCCTTGGGTGCCGAAGCACCGTCGGCGACGATCTGGCTTTTTGCCCCAATGTTGGTGTCACCTTCGATCGTTATTCGAATCCGCCCACCGCCCCTTCCACCGCAACGGGATTCGCTGCCGGAGTGGCCGCATCCACCGCTAGAGCCAAAACTGTCTATGGACAGTCGAGGTTCGTCTGGGGAGACGGCATTTCCAATGATGGTGTTGTTCACTTGTGGCTGGGCCAGGTACGTATTAAAGGTGTCGCAGGCAGTCACAGCGTTGGACCCGCCGATGCCCCCCGTGCCAGCGTGGCTCGCGCCGTAGCCCTGGTACGCTTGGGTGGTTGGCTGGCCCTTTGGTTTACATGGCGCTTCCGACTCCAGCATCGGTGGGTACCCAAGGAACGAGGCGTTGATCGCATTAGCGCCCTCCAAAGCCAGTCCGTCTGCAAAAATGTCAATGGCCGGTGCGACGATAGCACCGGTCCCGTTCAGTGTAATCGTGCCTTTGGTCACGTAGACTTCTACGTTGCAAAGGCTCAGGGTGTTGCATTTTGCGCCTGTGTATATTGGGTAGCGCGTCAACCCGCACGTCACCGGCGCCGAGATGATCAGCGGGACGTTCAGCTCAAACTTACACGTGCACACGTTATCTACGACGGCGCTAGACGGACAATCCAAGCTTTTCGGCTCGGTGACCATGCAAAAACTAGCCGTCGTGTTGGCAGGGTTGTCGCAAAGGGTGACGCCACAAGCATTCGGCGCTGCGGTGCCGAGCGAGCCGTCGGTCGCGGCCACCCGTGGTCCAGCGTTCAAAAATGGCGCACCGCCGACCAGGGCGCACATCAGCACCAAGACGCGCCCCAACATCCCGAGACGACGATCTTCCGTGGTGTCCCAGGCGTGACTTCTCGCTTTGCCATCGTCGAGTCCGGAAGGGGAAAGGCGGGAGGCATCTGTGCTGAATGATTAATGAATGAATGAATGAATGAATGAATGATATGCGAGACGAAAGGAGGAGAAATACTATAATATAAAATGTATGATGAAGATTTCTTACTCTTCCATAGTGTTCACATAGGAATGATAAACTCTTACCAAAAGTAGTAGTAGTAATGCCAATAATAATGTCGCGATGGGGATGGCATATACACATAGGACAGTATATATAGTCTTATGGGCACAGAGTAGAGGGTTTGTCTGATGGTAAATTAAGGTTTTTATAGTGATTTAACAGGGGAATAGCATCAATTGGTACTGTAGATGCGTCTGATAATGCTGAGCAGATCGTATTGGATTGGGATAGATTAACCAATTGGCAATGCATGTAGTTTACCAAGTACAAACATGAATAAAGGATACATCACCTTACCACGCCTGCAATGCTGTGTTCCTGATAGGAATTTCGAAGGCATTCATCGATGAGTTTTTTTGAATTTTTTTCTTTGAGACTTGAAAATCGAGCATTCCAATGCTATTCCTATAGTACAGAAAGCGCAGTTTCGTAAAGTAGTCCGAAAGTCAAAAAATCTCATCCTTGGCCAATGCTGCGCTGTGTTAATGGTGGCAGCGATGGCAGACAACACTGCACACTATGGGGAAGGAGACTTTGGGTTTCCACTTTGGTATTTTGGTAGGATTATCCGTACTCGCAACACTACCAATTGATCACCTTCCAAAATCTTCTTGATTGGTATTATTATTAGTAGTGTTATTACTATTCTATATAACCAATAACTATTATTGTATTATTATTAAATATTTTTCCATTGTTATTATTATTATTATTACATTTCATTACAATTATTCATTATTATTATTATTATTATATTCTACTACTACTACAACAACAACATTAATAATAATACGTCTTATAATCTTTGGCG
>MDSZ01065911.1_pt1 | contig 10858 bp, 12 predicted proteins | sample 811201 | NCBI WGS metagenome assembly MDSZ01 (sample SAMN05326647, study PRJNA326480) | marine metagenome | isolation source: seawater | place: Indian Ocean: North | collected 2010
ATATTTTTCTGAATCAATTTTACAATTTTCAAGAACTATTGGATTCACAATGCCACAGCCTAATATTTCAAGCCAGTTTCCGTCTTCAGATAAAATATCTACTTCTGCAGATGGCTCAGTAAAAGGAAAATATGATGGCCTAAATCTTATTTCTAAATCTTTATCAAAAATTGTAAAAATTATTTTATTAATAAGATTTTTCAAATTAGAAAACTTAACATCTTTACTGATATACATTCCTTCGATCTGATGAAACATAGGTAAATGCGTTGAATCATCATCTTTCCTATAAACCTTTCCAGATGAAGTAATTGCAAGTGGAAGTTCTTTTTCCAATAGTGTCCTTATTTGAACTGGTGATGTATGAGTTCTTAGAACAGCTGATTTTTCGTTTGTATAAAAAGTATCATGCATTTGCCTTGCAGGATGAGTTTTTTTTATATTAAGCATATCAAAGTTATATTCTTCTGATTCAATTTCAGGTCCATATACTTCTTGAAACCCCATTTGAGTTAATTTGAATAAGATGAAATCTTTAATTTGATTTATTGGATGATGCGTACCTGAATCTCTGATGATTTTTGGCGGTTGTACATTTTTTATAGAAGGCATCAACTAGTAGACTATTTTGATGAAATATCGACTATTTTTTTGAAGGTAGAAAAATCATTAACGGCAATGTCTGACAAAACTTTTCTGTTAATTAATATATTATTTCTTTTTAAGTTATTAATAAATTGAGAATAAGAAAGATCTAGTGAAGATGTTGCAGCATTAATCCTTGAAATCCATAGTGATCGAAAAGTCCTTTTTCTATTTTTACGATCTCTAAAGGAATATTGAAGGGACTTAATATTGGACTGTTTTGCAGTTTTATATAATCTACTTCTTGCGCCATAGTGACCCTTGGTAGCTTTTAAAACTTTTTTATGTCTAGCTTTTGCAGCAAGTGATTTAGTAACTCTTGGCATAATATTATTTAATAAGTTTTTCAGCTATTTTTAAAGTAATACCTGAAAGCTTGTTTAATCCTCTGTTATGTCTTTTCCTTTTCGTTGTTTGCTTAGAAAGAATATGATTTTTATTAGCACTCCTTGATTTAATAGAGGTGCTTGTTTTTTTGAAGCGTTTTGAAGCCCCTGAATGTTTTTTTAATTTGTATCCCATAATCTTTCTAACAATATCTCAATTTCTTTTCTTTAGAGGTGATAAAACCATTAGTAGCTGCCTTCCTTCAAGTGATGGCTCTTGATCTACTTGAGAGATATCTTCTAATTCAGTTTTTATTCTTTTTAAAAGATCTAAACCAAGATCGCTATTTAATATTTCTCTACCTCTAAATCGGACGCTTATTTTAGTCTTATCTCCGTCAAGAATAAAGCTTTTAATTTTTTTTAACTTGATTTTATAATCGCCGATATCAGTTGAAGGTCTAAATTTAATTTCTTTCATCGAATGTTTTTTATTTTTTGACTTTGAATGTGAAGTACTTTTTTTCTTTGCAAACACATGTTTTCCATAATCCAAAATCTTACACACAACAGGAACTGCATTTGATGGAGAAACTTGAACCAGATCTAAGGATAAGTCTCTTGCCATTGAAAGTGCATTAGTTATTGATATAACTCCATGCTTTTTTCCATTAACATCAATTAACATAACCTCACTTGCTGTTATATTTTCATTAATTGGAATTATATTTTTTTTTGATCTAGCTATGGTTATATCCTACTTTGAAAAGGTATTTGAGTTTAACATCTTCAAGAAAGTAATAATTTTGGTTTTATTGAGCATAAAGAATTTTTAAGCATGGATTTTAAACTAAATCACTGAATTGGCAAAGCATTTTGGTAATTTTATGGCTGAAGGAAATATGATTCCCACTCAGTTCCTTTTCTGCTGAAGACTTCTCTTTTATTTAATCTAGAGTGGTTTCCTTCCCAAAATTCGAAAAAATCTGGCTTTACTGAGTATCCACCCCAAAACTCTGGTCTTTTTGTTAAATTTTGCTCTTTAAAGACGCGATCAAAATTCTCTTTTACAGAAGAAAAGGATTCTATTTTTTGTGATTGTTTTGAAGAAATAGCCAAAGCATTCTTTCTAGGATCTCTTAAGTTCCAATGAGCATCTGAGATTTTAGGATTTAATTTCTTTATATTGCCCTTAATTCTTATTTGCTGATTTGAAAGGTTCCAAAAGAATGTAAGAGATACATTATTATTTGATTCTATATCTTTAGCCTTTTGACTTTGGTAGTTTGAGAAAAAAATGAATTCGCAGTCGTTAACATATTTAATGTTTACGAATCTAGAGTTGACTTGATTTTCATTTGAAATTGTAGAAAGACATGCAGCCTCTATGTTTTTTTGTTTATGCTCTCTAGCTAAATTGTATTCACGCAAAAACCGTATAAAAGGTCCATCTTTGTTTTTTAGGGAAAACTCAATCATTTTGTTAGTAGTTCATTTCTTGGTAAGTCGCTGAAAAACTTATGGGGAAGTTTTGAATTTTTAAAAATAATAACCCATGCGGTTAGGAATATTAATTTAATATCCGTATAAAAAGATTTATTGATTAAATACCAATTTTCAAGCTTTGCTTTAAAAGGTGTTATGTATTCAGAATAATATTTTTCTAGATTTTGATCTGAGCTTTGTAATATTTCTTCTTCATTTCTAAAAATTATTGATCCAATCCCGGTAAGTCCTGGTTTTACTGAAGAAATTCTTATCTGGTCTTTTTCATTATAAAGCTCAAAAGTTTTTCTAATTAATGGTCTTGGACCAACGAAACTTATATCTCCTTTTATAATATTTATCAATTGAGGTAATTCATTAATCTTGGATCCTCTTAAAAATCTCCCAAATGGCAGTATTCTTTCATCATCCTTTGCAGTATAAATACCACTACCGAGCTTCTCACTATCTTTAAGCATTGTTGCAAATTTGTAAATTTTAAAATCTTTATTTGCAAGGCCAACTCTTTCTTGAAAATAAAATATCTCACCCTCACCAGTAAATCTCAGGACAATCGAAATAGGAATAAATAGAGGTAATAATATTATTATTACAATTGATGCTAAGAGAAAATCAAAGAACCTTTTTAGCCTATCATACATTCGGTTTCTCAAATGATGACTCATAAGCTTCGTTACCATTTGCAAAAAAATCTCGATACCACTTAAGGGTCTTATGCAATGATTCTTTCCAACTATTTTTAGGACTATATCCAAAATGTTTCTTTGCTTTCGCAATATCAGGACATCTCCTCATTGTTGATCCAGGAAAGGTTGGAGCTTCTTCAAAGGTTCCATCAAAATTAAAAAATTTTCCTGACTCTCTTATTAATTCCTCTATAGTTATTTCTTCTGAAGAGCCTATGTGATAAATTTGCCCATCACTTTCATCATATTCAGCAGCAGAAATAGTCCCCATTATTGCATCGTCAATATAGCAAAATGACCTAGTTTGATCGAAGCCATACATTAAAAATGGGTTTTCTTTTTTTATTAAAAACCTCTCAGCTAAATGTGGAATAACATGCTTAAATCCCATTCTAGGGCCTATAACGTTATGATACCTAATTATGGTGCACTCAAAACCATAAGTATTTGCATAATTTAAAAATCCAGACTCGCCGAGTATTTTTGTTACGGCGTAAGTATATCGCGGATGAGAAATATCAATTATAGAAAGTGGAACATCTTCAGGAGTTGGTACCTGATAATTAAATTTATCAATTGTTCCTGAATAATTTTCACTTGTAGAGGTAAAAATTACTTTTTTGACCTGACCTTTACTCAACCATTCAAGAACATTCATAGTTAGCTTTGTATTAATTCTTATAATTTCACTTGGCATTTTAAGTGTATTGTTGACACCAACAACTGCTGCAAGCATGTATAGATAATCATATTCTTTGTTGAGCATTGAAAAGTCATCATTATTCGTGAAATCACCTTCAATAAAAGTAACGTTTTCCTTTTTAAGAAGCTCTTTCAACGAACTATCCATTTGCCCTCTAGAGAGGTTATCAGCAATAGTAATATTATGATTATCTCTTTCAGAAAGTTTTAAGGCTAAATTAAAGCCTATAAAACCTGCGCCTCCTAAAATTAGAACTTCTTTCATAATTTACTTATAAGTCTCCTCTACCGATTACCTTTACATCATGTTTAGTAGACAAGGTGTTTATTTCATCCTCACAAAAAACTCCAATTGTGTCATAAATAAAAACTTTATCTATTCCAAGCAATATTTTAATGAGCTCTGCATTTGTTCTGTATAAGCTATGACCAGTTGAAATAACAATTATATCTAGGGATGAAGATATAACATTAAAATCATTTGATAGCTCAATTTCTTTTTCTTCCCAAAATTTAACAAATGGATCATGTACTGAAATTTCACAACATTCTTTTTTGAGTAAATCATAAAAAAGATCAGCTGGGCTATATCTAGTATCTCCAATATCCGGAGCATAAGAAGCACCAAGCATTAATACTTTTTTATTTTTTAAAGACTCTCCTGGGAAGAAATTCTTTAGAAAGTTGAAAGCAAATAAAGGCATATTATCATTTGTTTTGACTGCTAATTCACTCATTTTTAAAGATTCAGAGGAATTCATGATTGAAGTTTTTGACCAGCTTGCCAAAAGAGGATCTTTCGTCAAACAATATCCGCCAACACCAATACCTGGAAGCATTATATTTTTATGTGTTGGTCTCATTCTTATAGCTTCTATAACTTCGTATATATCTACCCCTGCCTCTTCTGCGAAACGAGTCCACTCAACAATAAATGAGATATTCATTGCTCTATAGGAGTTCTCAAGTACCTTTGAAATTTCTGTTGAATTAGTACCTTTTAATCTTGTTAATGGAAAATCTTTAATACTGACTATGGTTTTAAGAAAGTTTTCAATATGATTTGCACTAAATTCATTTACTCCAGAGTAAACACGAAAAAAATTTTTAATTGAATTAATATAATTTGGGCCAGGCATAACTCTCTCATATGAGTGACCAATTTTTATTTCATCAGCAGGTAATCCTCTTTGCTTTAATCCATTTTCTATAATTTCTTTTGCTATCATTGTTGATCCTGGTGGAACAGTTGTCTCGATAAGAACGAGTGAATCTTTTTTACAATTTTCTGCAATTGATTGAATTGCATTTTTAAAAGCATCAAGAGATACATCAAAAGAAATATTAGATTCATTGCCTATATGATCTTTATCTTTTTGAACATCTAAATTAATGTCAACAATAATAAAATCTGCTTTTGAAATAGCATAAGTGTCATAGGTAGCATAAAAATTATCATTTATTCTTGTTTTTTGATAATACTCTTCTACTAGGCTATCTGATGAAATGATTGGAAAAACTCCCTCATTTATAGAACATATTTTCCAAAATGATTCCTCTGTTGGAAGGTCAAGTCCAATTACTGCATAATCAGTTTCATCTGAGTTCGCACAAACAAGAGACATAACAGAGCCAACAAACCCAAGACCTTGAACAAGGACTACTTTTTTATCTTTATTTCTCAATAAGAAACTATCAATGCCTATCTTGTCATCGATTTGTTCAGGAATTTTATATTCTTTACCGGTTAGATGGCTCTTAGATAGTTTCATTTTTTAAGCAATTCAGTATAGAGAGATTTCACATCAGATACTAACCTTTTATAACTAAAACTTCTTATTACATTATCATATCCTGATCTTCCTAATTGATCTCTTAAATTATCGTCATCTATTAATTTCCTTAAATTGTTTGCAAGGCCTTTTAAGTCACCACTTTTTGAAAGCAAGCCTGTTTTATTCTCTATTACAATATCTCTTATTCCACCAACATCAGTTGCAACTATTGGTTTATTTGCTGCCTGAGCTTCTATCAAAGTTACCGGAGTTCCCTCATTCAACGATGAGAGGGCTACAATATCTAGTCCTGCATAAACCCTTTCCATGTCTTGTCTCCATGATGTGAAGTAGACAAGAATTTCTTCTTTCTGAGAGTAACTTTTAGAAAAAGGCATATTTAAATCTTCGCACAAGTTCTGAAGCTTTTCTTTATCTTCGCCATCTCCAATTAAAAATACTTTCAAAGGCTTTTTAGAGTTTTTTGTAACTTCTTTTACTGATCTTAAGAAGAGTTCTTGATTCTTAATAGCCGTTAGCCTTCCGACAATTCCTATTGCAATACAATCATCTTCTAGAGCGAACTCAGTCCTAAACGAGTTTCTATTTTCATATCTATCTACTTGAAATCTTTCCAGATCAAAACCAAGAGGTATAACATGCATTTTTTTTGAGGAGCAAATTTTAAAATTATTAACAAGCTCATCTTTTTGAAGATTGCTGATTGCAATAATTGCAGAGGACTTCGAAGCTAAAAATCTTTCTATAAGTAAGTACAAGTATGTCTTTAATTTTCCAAAATATGAATGGAATACATGTCCGTGAAAAGTATGAACAATTATTGGCACACCGGATAAAATTGCTGCTAATCTTCCCAAGGCTCCTGACTTTGATGCATGTGTATGGACAATGTTTGGTTTATATTCTCTAATTATTTTTCTAATTTCCACAAAAGATCTAATATCATTAATTAAACTTAAAGATCTACTCATATTTTCTAGGATGAGATAATCAATATTGTTTTTTTTCAATATGTATTCAGAAGTTGCTTCTGAATCAAGCTTTTTTCCTGCGATTAGCTTTGTTTTATATTGTGGTTCAAGGTATTTTGTTAGAAATGTTGCATTGTGTGTCGGGCCTCCCACATTGAATCTATTCAAAATTCTCAATACTTTTACCATTTAGATTAATCCTTGTTAAACAAATCTCTTGTAAAAACTTTTGAATTAACATCTTCAATATCTTTCTCAAGCCTGTTTGCTATAATTAATGAGGAAATGTGCTTAAACGAGCTTAAGTTATTTTCAATCTTGCAGCCACGAAACTCATCTTCTTTGATTAGAGGCTCATAAATAATAATTTGTTTGTCATGATGCTTTAGGGTGTCTAGGATATCCAAGATAGCTGAATTTCTAAAATTTTCTGAATTATTCTTCATGATTAATCTATAAATTCCAATAATTTCTGGATCTTCATCAATGATAACTTTCACCAAGAAATCTTTACGAATCTTATTAGATTCAACTATTGAAGAAATTAGTTTTTGTGGAGTATCTAGAAAATTGGAGACAAGTTGTTTTGTATCTTTTGGCAAGCAATAGCCTCCATATCCAAAGGATGGATTATTGTAATGGTTTCCTATTCTTTCATCATCTGAGATTCCTTTTATAATATTCAAAGTATTAAGATTTTTGCTCATAGAAAATGAATCAAGCTCATTAAAGAATGCTACTCTCATAGCAAGATAGGTGTTTGCAAATAATTTGACAGCCTCAGCTTCATCTGATGACATGATATGTATTGATGTTTTGTCTTTTAATGAGCATCTTTTAAGACACATCGCAAAATTTTCGATTTCATTAATAAAGCTATTTTTGCCACCAACAATTATTCTAGATGGATAAAGATTATCATTTATAGCTGATCCTTCTCTTAAAAACTCAGGAGAGAAGAATATTGGTGAATCCTTATATTCTTCATTAAGTCTTTTAGTGAACCCTATTGGAATTGTTGATTTAACAACGATTGTAGCTGAAGATTTAACTGCTACAATTTCTTTTACTATAGATTCTATAGTTTCTGTATTAAAAGAGTTAGTAACTTCATCAAAATCTGTAGGTAAGGAAAGTATTATAAAATTTGCATCAACAATTGCTTCATCAAAATTTGATGTTGCAAAAATATTTTGCTTGTTATTTTCAAGATGCTTCTCTATTAATGGTTCTCCTATTGGAGACTTTGATTCATTAATTAAAGCCACCTTTGTTTTATCTTTTTCGAGGATATTGACTTTGTAAAATTTTGCCAGGATTGAAGCCATTGACATGCCAACGAATCCTGCACCAACAACTGTAAATTTAAAATTTTCCATTAACTTTTTATTTATTCTTATGGATTATTGCTCTTCTATTTTTCTTAAATTTTCTAAAGTCTCATTAATAAGTGTACTTGTAGTCCCTTTAGTATATGGAAAATAAATAATTTCACAGTTAAATTCCCTTAGTTCACTTTCCATTTTTTTCCAGTTCTTGTCCTCATACCAATCATCACCTACAAAAAGCTTTGTTGCCTTTAATTTTTTTACTGACTCAACTTTGTCAATTGAAGTTTGGGGAATTGCTAAATCAACATATCTACAAGACTTAACAACTTCAAGCCTTTCGTGATATGGAATGACTGCCTTCTTATTTTTATACATAACTAGCTCATCAACCGTCACACCTACTATAAGCTTGTCACATAGAGATTTAGCATTTCTAAGAAGATTGACATGACCAACATGAAAAAGGTCATATACACCTGTTGTATATCCTATTATCATAAACTTATTCTCCTTAAATTTTCTTTTCTCCAAATATCATAGTTTGTATATCTTGAATTTGATTTAGAATTCCTAAATATTTTACTCAGATCTACTGGGAAACCTACTTTTTCTGCAAATGCAAAATCTTCACCCTGAGTTTTTGAAATAATTTCTCTTAGCGGAAATTTACCAACATTTTTATGGAAAAGAAACTTTGGGTTTGCCTGCATTGCAATTTTAAACATCATGGAAGATGCAAGCGGCTCCCTTCCCTCTACACCTGCATACATTAAAGAAAAATCTAACCTTCTAAATAAAACTGGTAAATGGATTTTAATAAAAAATTGACGTGTTTTCTCAAATGGTGAAAGACCGTCTAATTTTTCGAAAAATTCATTAGTCTTATCAAGGATATCTTGGCTTATTTCTTCAAACTTTGAGTATGCATAGTATTCAAGAAATTCTTTTGTATCAAATTTTTGTTTTTGAAATGCCCATTTGTAAATCCTATCATAACCTGCAAATAGCTCATCAGCAGCTTCACCAGACAATAAAACTTTACCTCCTCTTTTAGACCACTCACCAGCAAGAAAAGAGAGTATTACCTCATTTGGAACAGATAATGGCTCTTTCCTTAATTTGATCATCTTATCAAAGCGCTCAATAAAATCTTGATTTGAAACCTCAATAATATTGGATAATTTCTCATTTTTCTTTGCATGCATTACATCATAATCTCCCTCAAATCCTCCAGTAAACTTAACAAGATCATCTTGACATATATCATTGATTAGATTGCTATCGATTCCTCCGCTATATAAAAGACCAACTGGAACATCTGCAATCATTCGAGACGTAATTGATTGTTTTATAGCTTCATGAGTTTTTAAAATTAAGTTATTTTGATTTAAATAATCTGAGGTTACATATGAGAGACTATCAAAATATCTTCCTGATATAAGACATGAGCCGGGCTTGACTGCATTAATTCCTTTAAAAAAAGATCCCTGAAATATTGGTGCCCTGAAGATTTTATACTCTTCAATAGATTCTTGATTATATGGTAATGAAAATATATCAGAAATAACTGATGCCTCACTAGAGATTGTATAGAATTTTTTATCTACACAATGATAGTTCAGGGGCTTGACCCCAAATCTATCACGAGCACAATGTGTAAGCTGACCATCAGAATTAACTCTCACAAATGCAAAAAAACCCTCGAGCTCATTTAGGTCAAAACCTTTTTTATTTAATAACAAAGATAAAACATGGGTATCTGAGTCATTCTCTTGAATGTTATATTTTGCAGCAAGCGTTTTGAAATTGAGAATTTCTCCATTGAAGACAAGCATAGAACCATTTTTATCTAGATATGGTTGATTATACTTAGGGTTGGGAGCAATAATTGCTAGCCTTGCATGATAAAGCTTCCATCCTGCATGCTCAATTAAGCCTGACTCTCCATCAGGGCCTCGGAAGTTTACTCTATTCTTAATCACCTCAAGATGATGTTCGCCAACTCTAGGATTATTTGATACGAAAAAGCCACACATTAAGTTTTTTAGTTTTTATGTTTAATTATAGTTTAATAAAAGATTATGTTTAAAAACTAAACCTATGTATTTTCCGTTGGAAAGGAGCACATACTTTTCCCATGCATCTTCTAATTCTGAACAAAGATCATAGAAATGATCATTATTGATGATGTCATCAAAAATAATTATCGAATCTTCTGACAAAGATTCTTTAATTGTAGCGAAAAAAAATTCACGGCCTTTATATGACTTATTTGAATCATAGTGGGCAAAATCTATTATTTTTAAGCTATTAACAATCTTAGGCAAGTTATCTAAATCATCTCCTATATGTAATTCCCATCTATGCTTCATCTTTTCGGGTACCAAAGCTCCAATTTTTGAGGTTGGTTTTTCCATCCATAAATAAGGTAAATCATTTGAAACCAGCCTTCCATTTCCTAAAAACTCTAAAGCACTTAGGATTGCAAAAGATGAACCCCCCAGACTGACTCCGCACTCAATACATGACTTTCTTTTAAAATGTTTTACCAATGAATATATAAAAGGAATATCTGCAAATCCGCCCATTTTTGTTCTTTTAACTCCTTCTTTTTTTGAAATATTTAATAACTTCTCAAGCTCTTTTATTTCAGTTGTTATTATTGAATCATCTATTTCAAATCCAAAAGAAACTGCGAAATCTTCTGCCTTGATGGATTTTGTGATATAAAAATTATGCGCACTATCGCTAAGAACGTCCTCTTTTATAAGATTAGAAAATAGCTTTCTTGCTGCAGCTTTGTAAAGCCTAAGACTTAAAATATTTTTTATTAAACAGAAAATCTTATTCATTGCTTTACATCCTTAAAGCTGATCTTAAGAAGATTACTAAATA